>Ga0123355_10020708_pt1 | contig 10512 bp, 14 predicted proteins | sample TergutEmb28metaG_3_FD_89872 | JGI IMG/M metagenome (GOLD analysis project Ga0123355, IMG submission 89872) | Embiratermes neotenicus P1 segment gut microbial communities from Petit-Saut dam, French Guiana - Emb289 P1 | ecosystem: Host-associated > Arthropoda: Insects > Digestive system > Gut ... | reverse complement strand
ATTTGAAGGCGTTGGACGCTACCGTGTTAAGGGAATTTATCGACAGAATAAATGTGTCTGCTGTAGATAAAAAATCCAAGACACGGGATATTGAAATCGTCTACAACTTTATCGGTGCGTTTGATTTTTCAACCGCAAAAGAACAAACCCAAAACCCATGCAAAACATGAGAAAAACGGCATAGCGGGTATGCTATACCGTTTTTCCTGTGAAATAGTTTTATCTCACATAACCCTTGCTTTGGCGGTTGTTTTTTTGTGTTGGTTATGATAAGTGTTATAGTCATATAAAAATTTATATGACTATAACATTGTGAAAGCAATCATTAACGTTAATACTTCATACACCCGACCTATGTAAATGACTACGATTGTGCTAAGCAAGTTATCTCACGAACAACAAACAAAGAGCCTAAAACAACCCCTCCCAAACTCATTAGATCTATTATTTCGCAAAAGATGTATTTCGCGAAATAATAGATAGGGCTTTTTGCGCTCCCCTATATCTCAAAACCTTTCTACCAAGGACTTTTAGGCTTTTGTGCTTGCGCTGCTATAGCCTCTATAGTTGCCACGCTTTCCTCTGATGCTTCAAGCTGACTTACATTCTTTTGCCCCAAAATCGTTCCTGCTATATTTAGGATATTGGATGTTTGTAGCATGCCTATATTGCATTGACCATTAAATAATGCATCATCTTCGATTATAATTGCCGAGCTTGCAATATCGCTTATAACTCTACTGCCGGAATAAATATGTACTTTTCCTGTTGTTTTGATGCTGCCTTCAATCGTGCCGTAAATATATGTTTCATTTGCTTGGATATTGCCCTTTAAATTGCCGCTTTCGGTGATTATTAACGCCCCTTCTATGTCGACATCGCCAAAAAATACTCCTGATATCGTTATGCTGCTGGAGCCGTATAAATTGCCGTCTTTAACTGTTATGCCTTCTGCCAAAATAGTTTGTGTCATAATGTCCATATCATCATTCATACTTATAGGCCGCTTTTTCTTCTTATCGAAAAACATTGTATACCTCCTAAATCTCCGTGTTGTACTATTAAGCTATGTTTGTCTGCTTAAATATATGTAATTTTTAATAAATGCAGGTTCTTCGGGCATTTTTAGCAAATAAAGGTTGACTTGTGGCTCTAGTTAAGGTAAAATATACTTTGTTTGAGATTGCGAATACTATTCAGGAGGTGACTTCACTTGGCAAATATAAAAAGCGCAAAGAAAAGAATTAAAGTAATAGCTAAAAAAGCTCTTCGTAATAAGATGATTAAATCCCGCACAAAGACGGCTATTAAAAAAGTTGTTGCAGCAGTAGGTGGCGGCGATAAAGATGCTGCTAACCTTGCTTTAAAACAAGCTGTTTCGACTATTGACAGAGCTTGTTCTAAAGGTGTTTATCATAAAAACAATGCTTCAAGAAAAAAATCAAGACTTACTAAAATGGTAAATAAAATAGGCGCATAAGTTGCTTATGATTGATAAGCCCTCATGAATGAGGGTTTATTTTTTTAGGAAGCAAGTAAGGAGTATTTGTAATGAGAATAATTGTTTTTTCGGATTCACATGGCGACCCTGAAAGTATGCAGAAAGTAATGAAACGCTTCTATCCCGACACAGCGATCTATTTAGGCGATGGAATGGATGATTTTGTATCATTAGAAAGTTGTTTCCCACATACAAAGTTTTATAACGTGCGAGGTAACTTTGATGACTACGGCGACCCAGTGAGACTTCAAATATTCGAGAATGTTCCAATTTACATGACTCATATAAAACAATGTATACATCCCGATGCAAAGATTGTATTATATGGAGACACTCATGTACCTGCGCTTTATGTTAATAACGGAATTACTTACATGAACCCGGGAAGTATTTGCAAAGATTACGGATTCAGAACGTTCGGGTTGATTGATGTTTTTGAAGGCGAATACACTTGTGAAATGAAGTTTTTTGACTCTTTAGTGTTGTAGAAAATCTATTTGAGGAATGAATACTTAAAATGAACTACGGCGACAAACGTTTCTACTCCCTAAACCACTATCTCCGGCAGACCTTCGGTACTAAAGTAATAAAAATATCTTTAGATGCCGGGCTAACCTGCCCGAACCGCGACGGCACTCTCAGCTATGATGGGTGTATTTTTTGCGGCGCAGGTTCCGGCGAATATGCTTTTTCGGGTCGTTCAATTAACGAACAGTTCGCCCTTTACAGGGAGTCCCTCAGAAAAAAATGGCCAAGCGCAAAATATATAGCATATTTCCAAGCGTACACGAATACTTATGGAGAAATAGGACAACTCCGTACATTATATGGGGAAGCTCTTTCGCTGCCGGATGTGGTTGGAATCTCTATCGCTACTCGTCCGGACTGCTTGGGTGCAGATGTTTTGGATTTGCTTCATGAAGTCAGCCAAAAAACGAAACTGTTCGTCGAACTTGGCCTGCAAACATCAAACCCAAAGACGGCAAAGCTCATAAATCGCTGCTATGACAACGATATATTTCTTGAGGCGGTCAAGAACCTAAAGTCAATCAGCGCGAACGTAATTTCTCATATTATATTCGGACTGCCTCATGAAACGAAAGAAGATATGCTCGAATCTGTCCGTTATGCTGCAAGTGCCGGCATTGATGGTATAAAGCTTCATGAACTATTTGTGATAAAAGGCACAAAGCTCGCTGATATGTATAACGATAAGCTATTTAAGATATTAGAGCTTGATGAATATGTTGATATTGTTGTCACGGCATTAGAACTTTTACCCTCAAATATAGTCATTCATAGATTGACAGGCGATGCTCCTAGAAGACTTTTAGTTGCTCCTCTCTATAGCATAAACAAGTTCAATTTACTAAATGCCATTGATGCCAAATTGGTAAAAAATGGAACATTTCAGTCGAAAATTTTGTGCTCCAAAAATAGTTACAAAGAACGTTAATCGCTTTGTGCAAATCCCTAAATTGGAATTTTCTGCCCGTTTTTGCTTGTTATCAATGGGCGTTTGAGATATACTTATGCACATGGGAAAGAACGCCTAACGCGTTCTTTCTTGACTGTTAAAGAAATATATACTACAACAGATAAACCTTGGGAGTGACCCGAATTGAGTACAGCTATAGTCGAAAATAAGCTTTTGCTTTTATATCTATTGGAAAAAATGAATCTGCCGATGTCAACAAGTCAAATTTCTGAGTTTGTACTCAAAGAAGGCATGTTGAGCTTTTTTGAGTTACAACAATGCCTCTACGAGATGAGCGAATCAAAATATCTTGACGCGTTAAAAGAAAATAGCACCACTCGCTATAGCGTCACTGAATCGGGAATGAGCCTCGTTGAATTGTTTGAAAAACAAGTTCCAACAAATGTGCGCAATAAAATCATCAAATATGTCAATGAAAACCGTTCAAATATTAAGCGTTCATACGAAACGACCGCGAACTATTTCAAAGACATTCATACAAGCGAATACATAGTTAAATGTGGAATATATGAAGACGATTTTATGCTGATGGAAGTGAATTTGAGCGTCGTTGACCGCGAACAAGCCAGGGACATTTGTGATAATTGGAAAAACAATGCGAGCCAAATATATGGGCAGATGCTAGGTAATTTGCTGGCGCACTCCCCTTCTCCATCAACTAAAAAGCTGCCTGCAAGTCCAAAAGAGCTGGCATTCATTAACCACGACAAAAATACGGCAGGGAGCGCGTAATAATAATGGTTAAACTAGAGAGCGAACGACTATTAATCAGGCACTATTTGGCGTCTGATTTGGAAGATTTGCATGGACTCATTTCCGATAAAGCAAACATGCAACTAGTTGAGGATGTTTTTTCAAACAGCGTCGAAGAAACATTTGAGAACCTGTCGCATGTTATGAAAAACGAAGATGGTCAATACTTCGCCATTTACGACAAAAAAAGCCTTGCTTTTATTGGAAGCGTTGGATACACATATTCTGAGCCTGGTTGGGACGACAAAACTGCCCATTTGGGCTATTTTATATTACCAAAATTTCACGGCAAAGGCATTGTAACCGAGGCTGTTAAAAAGGTACTCGAGTTCGCTTTTGAAATAGATAATTGCGTACAAATAACCACCGGCTGCTATAAAGAGCATATCGCAAGTGAAAGAGTAATGATTAAGAGCGGATTCCGCAAAAGAAGCGAGCGCATTGGCGTAGTTCAGCGCGATGGAACCGTGAAAGATAGAGTTGAGTATGCGATTGATATTATTGACTATTTGAAGGTTGATGGGTAAGACCATAGCTTATTGTTGTTTGTTATTTGTGATATAATTAGCTCGGAACAATTGCATAATGGTGTAACCCGGACGTATGTCGGTGTATGAAGCGTTAGTATTGATGATTAATTTCGCAATGTAAATCTTTATCATAATCAGTACAAAAAAATAACCGCCCTCCATGCAGAGGTAAGCGGTTATTTTTAACCTAATTTAACTGCAAGCCTAACCGACTTTAAAGCGGCTGTGCTTGTGCTACTGAGGGTAAGTGTTCGATGCACTTGCCCTCTTTCATATTATGTCTATATTGTGCTTCACATACATATAAACATCGATGTTTTTTTGCGAAATAATACAAATTATGCTTATTCTGTTTCAACTACAACCGTCTCTGTAACCGTTTCTGTCTTGACCGTTTCTTTACCAGTAGCATTTCCGGCTTCCTTCTTATCTCCGCCCGAGAAATTAAACTTTGCCAAAACTCCCGGAGCCATGTCTATGAGCTTACTAAGCGCATCTTGATTCTTCACATTAACTAACTGAACGGCTCCATCTTTTATAACGATTACTGCTGATGGCGTTATTTTTGCGCCCAGTCCGGCCTTGCTGCCCGCGTCTTTATCCTTGCTCTCTGTTCCGCCTGCACCAACACCAAAAGCCACATCAATCAATGGCAGCATAATCACATCGCCTATATGTATAGGCTCGCCAACCACTGTTTTCGTTGAAATAAAGCTGTCAAGACTACCGAACAAAGTCTCCAAATTGCTTTTAAACTTATCCATTTCTTTTCCTCCTTGTTTTATCCTTTTTAAATAGCTTGTCCATAACTACTTGTCGTATTGGTTGCATACTTTTTGCAAAATAAAGCCTTAAAAATGGCCATATCAGATTCCATAACGAAACTCTGCCTTTGATGGTCGAATCCACGTTTATAACTTTTTCTTCAAAATTGCCTTTGACGATAATTTTGTGTTTCCTGCGGTTTGTGGATTCTATAAGCTCCTCTAAAACTGCCAAGCCGCCAATCGCCATCCCGGTTTGGTCAGGACTTTCAAGCCCAAGCTCCAAATCCAGCAGCAGCACTTTTGGCTTCAATGCCAAAAACAATCTCTTAAACGCCAACATAGTATCCGAAAACAATGCTCGCAAGTCCAAATCAAGTTCTTTGAACCGCTCTATTTTATCGGAAATGTTCCTAAACTTATCTACCAAGCCGCCATAGAAATTCTTAACCTTGTCGATAAGCTTAACTTTCGGCTTTTCAGGCTCTTTTTTCTTAGACTCAGATTTTGCCTTTTTCGTTGCTTCTTCCGGTGGGTCGCGTTCCTTTACTTTTTCCTCTTTTTTATCTTCCGAAACGTCTTTTGACTCGGCCTGCTCTTTCGCCGCATCCTCCAAAAAATGTTTCCAAGCCACCCGAAATAGCCGTTTATCCCCTGCCTCCGAATGCTTTACATGCACAAACACCAGTCGCATCAACCATGACGCCTTCACATCATAAGCCAGTTTCTCATCAATATATGACACCCTCGCATTATACCTAATCGGCGTAAGCATTATAATTAGCATCAAAATAAGTATAGCCAATAATAAAAACAATATTACTAATAAAATTGTGCTTAAAATTGCAAGAATTATACTCATCTAATATATGCTCCCGGCTTTTTTATCCGTCTTAAATAAACAATACAAGCAACAAGAAGTGCAATTATTATCAACGCAAACAAAGCCATTATCACTATAAACAACTCCGTAAAAAACTGAAGCGGCACAATGTTTATAAGCAAGTCAACGTTCGGGTCAAGTATCCATAAGTCGTTGTCAAAAAATATCTCGTGAAATATTGTAAAAGCCGCGTTAAAATCCATAAAAATTATAAACATAAGCGCGCCGCCCATAGACGCTAGTGCAATTGTACCATAAATAAATGACTTTGCATATTCTTTTAAAACAGGCCGCTGTTCACACAAAAATCCGCTAAGAAGCGTCGCAATAAACAAAAGTATCGCAATATTTCGAACTATAAACCCAAGCATAAAGAGATCCTGAACATCTATCATATGCACGATTTCTATTTCACTAAAGAATGGCCGATGTTGCCCATGTATTTGTACAATTATGTCCAAATTATCAGTGTTTCCGCGCATATAGTCAATCAATAAACGCGTCACGCGGTCCAAATCCTGCTCCGAAATGCCGATAAGCTCATGCGTTCCATTTTTATCATATGCATAGTTATAAAAAGGCGTCGTAAACGTAGGCAGAGCCACTGAAACGTACAATATAATAAACATAAGCGCCAATGTATTTAGCGACGCCATAATCCATTTTGTCACTTTACTCATTTGCTACTCCCCTACTCAGGCTGCATTCTGAAAGCGTGGTGTTCGCTTTCAGACGCGACCAGCCTGCCCTGCAAATATTTTTCTCTAAACCCGTCCAAACTCTTATTTTTAGCCACAAAATCCCCAAGTATCTCGGCACATTTTTCTTTCGCGTCAGTTTTATCTTTGCAAATCGCGATAATAAGCAGATTATCCATGTTAATGTGCGGTTTTTTGAGTTCTTCGCAATAATAAATGTCCATAAGGTTATTAGATGTGTTATTTATGCACAATATAAAACAGCTACTCGGCAAGACACCTTGCTTTACGCCGTTTAATATGTCAACATGATTTTCGAGCTTGTCGCTTAGTAGTAAATATTTGGAAAAAAACAATCGTCTCACCTGCCTTAACTTATTTTATCAAAACATCTACAATTTGCATAGCCCCTCTTTAACCATCTTATCAAGTGCAATCAAAATCCCGCACTTAGCGTGCGCCCAAGTGAGAGAACCTTGATAAAAAACCGCGTACGGCGGCCTTATCGGCGCATCAGCACTTAGTTCTATAGACGAGCCTGATATAAACGCGCCCGCCGCCATAATCACAGGACAATCATAACCGGGCATATCCCAAGGCTCAGGTGTGACAAACGAATCCACGGGAGCGGCAGCTTGTATCCCTTCACAAAACGATATGACACTTTCAGGATTTTTCAGCGCGATGGCTTGTACGATATCTGAGCGCTTGCGTCTATTATTGGGATAAACATCATAACCCAAACCCTCAAATAGCTCCGCCGCAAAAACTGCACCTTTCATAGAGCCCGCCACAACCGACGGAGCCATGAAAAGCCCTTGCAAAAAGCGCGATGTAATGCCTAGAGACGGGCCTGCTTTTTTACCTATGCCGGGCGACGAAAGCTTAATCGCTGCACCTTCGACATACTCATGTTTACCCGCGATATATCCACCAACCGGAGCAAGTCCTCCGCCCGGATTCTTTATAAGTGAGCCAACCACTAAATCAGCCCCAATCTCCGCCGGTTCAACCAAATCGACGAACTCGCCATAGCAGTTATCCACCATTATTATTACACTCGGCGCGATGCCTCTGATAAATGATATCAGCTCCTGCATCTCCTCGATTGTAAGACTTTTTCTGGTAGAGTAACCTTTAGACCTTTGAATTGTAACCATTTTTGTCTTTGGAGATAATGCTTTTTCGATATTTTCATAATCAAAACTCTCATCCGGCAAGAGATCAACCTCTTTATAGATCACGCCGTTGTCCATCAACGAGCCTTTAGTCGGCTTGATGCCAATTACACCCCTCAGCGTATCATAAGGCGTGCCAACAGGCGATAGAAGCTCGTCGCCATGTTTAAGATTGCCAAAAAGCGCAAGGCTAAGCGCGTGCGTTCCCGAAATTATCTGCGGGCGCACAAGCGCATCCTCGGTTTTAAAGACATGGGCATATATTTCCTCAAGTTTATCACGGCCGGAATCGTCATAACCGTAACCCGTCGAGCCTTGAAAATGGTAGTCGGATAAATGCAGCTCCTGCATGGCTTTTAGGACTTTATATTGGTTGTATTCAAAAACTTGGTCGATTTCTTTGAAGTTGGGTTCTAGTTTTTGCAGGACGCGCTCAGATATTTCTAGTATTTGCTTGTCTATGTTAAATTCGGTTGTTAGTAGGTGGTTTATTTGATTTTGGTTTTTAGTCAATTTAGTTTCTCCTTATGTTGGTTTGGTTGATAACTTTAACAGTTTATTTATTTCAGAGTATTAGTCACGATATGTTCCACCACAGTTGGCATATTCGATAGCTTGTCGGCATAAAACGATGGGTATGCAGTATGCTGCGGCAACTCGGAAATAGGAATCCACTTTACAAATTCCTTGCCGTCGAGCGTTACCTCCTCACAACACACCTCTTGTGAGCCACGCGATTTCATTAAGAAATAGAAGGCAATTTCGTGTCCTTCTCTGCCGTTGAAAACACCTTCCTGCATAACAAAAAAGTTTTCGTGAATAAATGCCAATCTTTCGATTTCATATTTGACGCCCGTTTCCTCGAAAACTTCACGGATTACAGCTTGCTCTGCTGTTTCACTATGACGAATGCCGCCACCAATTGAATATAAAAAACTTACTCCTTCATTCCCGGCCATAAGTACACAATCATTTTCAATAATTATCGCTGCGGCGCGCAAACGGAACCATTTGTTTCCTTCTACAAAATCAATGTTGTGTGTGTTCATAATTTTACTCCTAACATGAGTTTTATGCACGTACCGATGTTTACATTTATGCATATCCATCCGCAATCTTCTGAGCTATCGACGCCATGTCGTCACTCTCCACATCAACCCAAACTCCCTCATCTACCTGATGCTTAAACCAAGTAATCTGCCGCTTAGCAAACCTTCTCGTCCCCTGTTTGAGCATATCAATAGCCTCATCCTTTGGCACGCGCCCAAACAAGTACGCGCAAATTTCCTTATACCCAAGCCCTTGCATACTTGTCGCAGTCTCTTTTATACCACTTTCTAACAACGCCTCGACTTCGCTAATCAGCCCACGTTGAATCATCTCATCAACCCGCGAGTTTATGCCCTCATATAAGCGCTCTCGCTCGCGGTTTAGGATGAAGAACTTGAAATTATACTCAGGCGTCCGATTTTCGCGACTGCGTTTATTGTAGTCGGAAAACTTCTCTCCGGTTTCCTTATAATATTCAAGAGCCCGCATTACTCTCTTCACATTATTCATGTGGGTAGCTTCGGCATATTCGGGGTCTATTTCTAGCAGTTTCGCGAACAAAAATTCGTGAGAGTGTTCGCCAAGCTCATCCTTATGACTAACCGGCGCCTCTTCGTAATGTTCAAATTCGCTTTTGTATATCAGCGCGTTGATATAAAACCCTGTTCCACCTGCCAGAATCGGTACTTTCCCCCTATCATGAATCTCAGTAATTGCCTTTTTCGCCATGTTATGAAAAACGGCGGCATTGAAGTCAAAATCAGGCTCAACGACGTCTATCAAATGATGTTTAACCCGCGCTAAATCAGCGGCAGAAGGCTTCGCCGTGCCAATATCCATACGCTGATAAACCTGCATGGAGTCAGCAGAAACAATCTCGCCGTTTACATGCTCCGCAACCTCCATCGCCAGCGCGCTCTTGCCCGTTGCGGTCGGTCCTGCTATTATAATCAATGGTTTTTTCTCAGGCATTTTATTGTATCCTCTTAAACATTTTTTCTATTTCGGTTTTGGTGAGCTTGATAATCGTCGGTCTCCCATGTGGGCAGTTGAAGGGATTTTCAAGCGTTAGAAGCTCCTCAATAAGCTTCCTCGCCTCGCTAATATGGATTCGATCATTGGCTTTAACGGCAGCTTTACAAGCGATAGTCGCGATTGCGTGAAGCTTTTCGTCAAATATATTCGTAACCGATTCGACGTGTTCCGACAACTTATCAAGTATCTGCATAAATAGTCCAATGTTCGTCGCCTCACCCAAAATAAACGGAACGGATTTTATGGCATATTCATTCGCATTCATATGTTCGATATTATACCCAAATCGTTTAAATAGCCATGTATTATCGCTCATAACGACGCTTTCCTTATCGGATAAATCAACAATCATTGGATCAATAAGCGTCTGAGAAGCTACATAACTCTCGCGGTACTGATTAAGCAGTCGCTCGAAAACCACGCGCTCATGCGCCGCATGCTGGTCGATTAAATAGATTGCTTCATCTTGCTCAATCAGCCAATACGTCGCCAAAAATTGACCTATTATTGTGTAGTTGCTGAAGAAGGCTTTCGGCTCTTCCGCCTGCTCATAGTAGTTATAACTTTATGCCAACAAAGCCTCATTCACCGCGAGCGGTTCGTCAGATTTGCTTTCACCTTT
>Ga0123355_10020707_pt1 | contig 10513 bp, 8 predicted proteins | sample TergutEmb28metaG_3_FD_89872 | JGI IMG/M metagenome (GOLD analysis project Ga0123355, IMG submission 89872) | Embiratermes neotenicus P1 segment gut microbial communities from Petit-Saut dam, French Guiana - Emb289 P1 | ecosystem: Host-associated > Arthropoda: Insects > Digestive system > Gut ... | reverse complement strand
TTACTTACTTTTTCCATGGTGCAGAGTCCTTCTTGAGAAGCTAACTGGTTTGCAGTTAGTCAAGAAATTCCCCGCATTTCACGGAACCCGAAGGTTCATTACCGCACTCACAAGCGTCCGCCACCTGTCTCTCTCCTGAGCCAGCCCAATCCAGTCCAAATACCCACATCCCACCTCCTGGAGATCCATACTAATATTATCCCCCCATCTACGCCTAGGTCTCCCCAGTGGTCTCTTTCCCTCCGATTTCACAACCAAGACACTATAAACCCCCTCTCCTCACCCATACGCGCCACATGCCCAGCCCATCTCATTGTTCTCGATTTTATCACCGGCACAATATTGGGTGAGGAAGTATAGGGTAACTACAGTCTGCAAATGCAGACGTTGCAGCTTTCAACCAAGCCGAGTGAAAAAATTTTCCAAATGAGAGTTTAGTTGATCTTGTAGCCGAACATGGCATATTTGTTTATTAGCTAGAGCGACTGCTGGCCACCGCCATCCGTTATAAATTTAAACTACCAACGTACATTTAAGAACTGTTGGCGACGGGTAGGAGGGGTTACCTACAGAGATTTAAACGAGAAAACGGTTAGAAGCTGATAACGGAGGTGGGTGATGCTGGCAGTCGAGTACGAGTGGGGTGTGGCTGAGGTGGTGGAGAGTGTGGTAACCCAAAACAACAGGTTACACTTTCGGGAATGAATTGACTGTTGGTTTTCCTGTAGTTAGAACACAATTATTATTTGATTAAGTGATCAAGTTCAGACGTTGCATCTCAAATACAAATAAAAACATAATCATGGTGAAGACTAGAACATGGTGTTGAGGAGAATATTTGGACCTAGGAGGGACGAGGTAACGGGGGAATGGAGGGGACTGCATAACGAGGAGCTAAATGATCTGTACTCCTCACCAAATATTGTGCGGGTGATAAAAGCAAGAAGAATGAGATGGGTTGGGCATGTGGCGCGTATGGGCGAGGAGAGGGGGGTGTATAGGTTCTTGCTGGGGAAACCGGAGGGAAGGAGACCACTGGGGAGACCTAGGCGTAGATGGGTGGATAATATTAGGATGATTAAGTCTATTATAAATAGCTTATAAATTTCCGTCAACACAACTTTAATTAAAGTTGTGTTGACGGAAATTTATATGCTATTTATAATAGACTTAATGATTCCACACAACGGGATGAATTCTATTAATAATAATAATAATAATAAAAAATTAATATTAGGATGGATCTCCAGGAGGTGGGATGTGTGTATATGGACTGGATTGGGATGGCCCAGGATAGGGACAGGTGGCGGATGCTTGTGAGTGCGGTAGTGAACCTTCGGGTTCCGTGAAATGCTGGGAATTTCTTGACTAGCTGCAAACCAGTTAGCTTCTCAAGAAGGACTCTGCACCATGGAGTAAGTAAGTAATCATGGTGAAGACTGTGTGTGGATCCGTTGAACCTCACCCGTATCCCGAAAGAAGTCCTCCTACCAGACTGAGCACGTCGGGACATGCAAGTTACAAAGGGCGATCGGGTATAATCTCTTTTAACTAATTATTGCCTGCATACTTGAATGATATCCGTTACTAGGCGCGTTCGCAGAATGAATAAAAACGACTATTAGCTTTGCCCTGTCTCTCTGTTCGTCCCTCCTTACGTCTGTCCTTTCGTCCGTCCGTCCGTCCGTTTGGAACAACTCAGCACCAACTGGATGGATTTTTACCAGAGTTGACAACTGAATAGTTTTAGACAATCCCTAGAAAAAATTTCAACCTGCATTAATATATGATAAGATTAACGGGTGCTTTTTTTGAGGACCTATGTACATTTACGACAATATCTTGTTCAGTTCTTCTTAGAATGAGAAATGTTTCAGACAAGAACTGTAGATAAAATCAAAAAACACATTTTATATTCATTAATTTTTTTAATCTTCCCGTTCAAGAAATAATGTAGAAAAATATGGTAGAGGCGGAAAGGAAAGTTGTAGATGACAACATAATATGGCGCATGCGCATTGCACGCTGGATAACTATGGATACAGACACATAGTCGGAAAATGTAATACTTATTGCTTTTCCATGGTAAAATTCGTTTAGCTAACGCGCCTCAGTGTTACTTTATACGTACTGTACCTGCCTTGTTATAATAAGAATTTGGCGGCTACGAAAGTGACATGTTTAGGGACGGAAGTCTCTGTGCGTTGTATGACTTGGAAGGCAAACCAAGTGAATGTTATCCTTTTTCAAAATTCTATACCTTGAAAGTACTTACTGGAACTAGGCCATCTGATACCTACAGACAGAGTTCTGCAGGTCTGCGTGCTTGAAAATGGGGTAGTCTGATCATAAAAAAAAGGCGCACCCAAAATTTTTTATTGGGAAAGGCAGAGGGTGCTAACCCTGAGGCTACAAATGATTTATTTTTCATTCTTACAACTATGGTATAAACATCGTGTAAGTATAAGTGTAACATAACACTGCATCTGCATTTATGTGCATACAAATATAACTACACGTTCCATGGTTCACTCACGTAATTTAAATCAGAAGGTCTCATCTTTTGTGTTTTGTAATTTCATCTAAGAAATCCCAAGTTCTTTATTTTATTTTATTTTTCAAAATTCTAAATTAATAATCATCAGTCTATTTCAGTGGCTGATTTCGGCTAAAGAGCAAATCACGCAAAACGTTTGACATCATCGTGTTTACATTTTTTTTTTTTTCATTTTGGGCTGCTTCCCACCCCATGGGTGTGCTCCCTGTTGAAAAAATCTTTCATCTACCCAGAAATAATCATGGCGACCGACGAAGAGTTTAGAAAATCCGTCTGCAAATTCCGAACACAATTTCTTGTCTTTGAAGATAGCCATTAACGGACGAAATTTTCAAAAGCGTTTGTGGAGACCATTATAGTGAGAAGTTGCTTAATTTCCACAGAAGTGTGCAGGTACGTGGAGTTACTACCCTTCTCGGCGAACACGCTTTATTAAGATTATTGTTCATCTGACACTTTTATTTGTTTGTTTGTTTGTTTTTGGCGCGACAGCCCCCAGTGTGTTGGGGTTTCCTCATTCACGAGGTTTCTAGATCACACACAACGACGCACTACAGTCGGTAGGACTTCTCTGTACGGGTGATCACCTCGTCGCAGAGAACTCTACCTGACAACACAAGACACTCACAACAGACACACATCCATGCCCCGGTAGGATTCGAACCCACAATGTCAATAGACGAGCGGCCGCAGAACTACGCCTTAGACCCCGCGACCACTGGGACTGGCGTTCTTCTGAGGTGGGACTCGTTTGCATGGTTTATTCATTACATTTAGTTTCTCCATAGTTTTCACACCCAAAGTACGCAGAAAAGCCTTGTTTCTTCACACCACTGCAATGAGCAGTAAATTTATTCCGACTTTCTCAATGTTATAATTGGGTTGCATTTTTGGAATACTTTGAATGAATCAAATCCTGTCATTTTCTTATTTACCGTGTTTCAACGTATCAATCTGAACAAAACTGAAGGTGACTTGTCTGGCGTCACATAAATTAATTCCAGTGGCAAGTACATTTTCGACACTAACTGCTCTCCTTGATCCTTCGAAAATATGAGTGTTCCTGGTTAACGCGTGTTAAGATATAAAGGAGGACCTTCATTAAAGTCATTTTTAAGGCATCGCTAACAGGTCCGCAGCTTCTGCTGCCTCCTTTCTCCCGAAAAGCGTTGACAGCCTACTGCCTGCCATTTTACATCCACAGAGACTGACTCACTCTCCTACATACTGCGCACTCTGACTCCGCGGAACAGAGACGTTCTTGAGAAGCTTGTAATTTCTCAGGCAGTCATGAAATTCCCCGCATTTTATGGTATGGAAACCGAAGGTTCATTACAACTTTCACAGGCGGCCACTAATAAACGGAGTATAAATATTTGTGACCCTAAGTAGGTAATTTCGCCCATCCTCAGGAGCGCTATATATGTTAACAGCTTGTGGTATAGAGCACCGATGATGCTGCCCGGTGCTTTATACCACAAGCTGTAAACACAGTCACGTGCTCCTGAGGATGGGCGAAATTATCGCCCGAAACCTGTTGAGCCGATTGAAATTATTAATAAAATTATTATTGTTGCATCTAGTTGGCTGTTTATATTATTGTCTCGGAAATTGGGTAACATCAAGAAAGAAGAGTACTTTCAAAGGTCCATGCCGTGGCTTAGGCCGTTAGCTGTCCACCTCCCCCTGTGGAGTCCCAGATTCGATCCAAGGGCAATTCATGTCAGATTTGTGATTGATAAAGTGTCAGTGTGACGGATTTTTCTAAAAAAAAATCCGTTTCCTCCTGTACATTCATTCCACCACAGCTTGACACTCATCTTCATCTTCGTGTTGCTGTTCTCCGACGGACAATGTAGCGAAGCTCGGGAACCTTAATGTATGAAAAACACTCTTCTGGAAATTGGGAACATTAGAAATGAAAGTGTATACTTTTATTTTTATTTTGTACGAGTAGTTCATTGCGTTATTTAAACACCCTACCACTGGATCCTGTCCCAGTCAGATAAATTCAGCCCACAACCTCAAAAACCATGCCCTTGCAATTTTTTAAATATTATTCTTCTCTCTAAACCTAGCGCTTTCAAGTCGCCCCTTTTAATTAAGGTTTGATAAACAAAATTTTGTACGCATTCTGACTGTCCCTAGAGCACTACATGCCTCAGCCTTCCTACCTGTCTTGATTTCAATTTACAGGTAAATTTGTCCCTACATTTAATGAAGCACCGCACCAAGCACAAAGTGCTGAGTAGCTGAAGTACACCGCCAGGCTTTCTTAACCTTTGGGACTAGTGGAGGTGGCTAAGTTTCACGCTGCGACCGCTTTACAACTAGAAGAACAGCCAGCCGTACCCACTGGACAAAGTGCTGGGTGGACCTCAGAGCCAGCCTAGACGCCGTGGTAATCAGAATATTCCCCGCCATCGTCAGAAACAGGAACCCGATTCTCCCACCATCTAGCCCGCAACCTACCGGCGCATCCTTCATTTAATCATCCTAATCAAATCCGATGAAGAACCCCTTCATTGTGTAGTTTTCTCCAAACTATCTTTAATTACTCTTTCTTTTGCCGCAATTTCCCTGCAGCACCCTCCTTGGATAGCCCTGTAGGTGAGACGTAACAGCGGAAGAACGTTTGCCTGAGCCACAGATGGGACATGGGCTACGTGACGTCACCGGGATGTATTTCGCGTTCTGCATTTACAGGGCTTCAGCCTCCCCACTATCAAACGCACGTCATACAAAGATAACTCTTCCTGTTGAAGACTGAACTTATTTTCATTTAAAAATTCAGTCCTACCTCACAGGAAACTCACATTTTCACTATTTTTTTCTTCATGGTTCGAGCTCTAGTGGGCCAAGGCCTCCTCATTGTTAAGATTTCGAGATCACAATCAGACACACCACAGTCGGTAGGACCCCTCTGGATGAGTGATCGGCTCGTCGCAGTGAACTCAACCTGATAGCACACACAACAGTCACACAACAGAAAGCCATAACCCCAACGGGCTTCGAACCTGCAATCCCAGCAAGCCAGCGGCCGCAGACCCACGCCTTAGACTGCGCGTCCACTGGGACCGGTCGTTTTCCCGATAAGCAAGACAATTCAGTTTGGCGAAATAATTGCTGTTTATTGTCGGAATTATACCAAATCTATAAATACGGTGCAGATTTATTAACTGCTGAAGCAGGTAATACAATAGTTAACCCCGTGCTTTAAAGGGCTAAATGTAGCTCTCTTTCCTTGGTCTTCAAACTTAGTCAATTGCCTTATATTAACACAAGAAAATGTCATGGCTCATTGCTTCAATTTATACTCTATCAAACTGTACACGGCGTACAAATAAAAAAAAACAGCTAAGAATAGAAACTCACTACAAAGAGTCGAAAGGATGATGAAGAGGCACAAGCTGGTTGTCCTTCTGGTTGCCCTGCAACACACGACGCGTTCCCTCCCCTGACGATTAATCTTTATTAGATCCTTCTCATTCCACTTCGGCGAGGCAAGCTCCTGTGTTACGCCACGTAACCACACTTTACTGTCTAATCCGACAGCAAGACACAGACCATACAGCTCGGTGCAGCTGGCGGATGTATTTAAAGACGTTAGTTTAACTGCAGAGGTTAGAGGCGTAAAATAAGATGAAGAGATTCGAGAATGGTACCAAGGTAGGAGACTGGAAAAAAGTCATGGTACATTTCAAAGTAATATTTCGCACTACGGACACTGAAAATTCTCTGTTTGGACAATGAAATGTCCGGGCAGTATTTCAAACGGCTAACTTATGATTTGAAATTCAGAGTGTTACCGCTACAGTAAGCCGCTTGGTGAAGATAAGGCCCAGGCCAGTTGAAGAATAATGTCACAGCTTTTAAATTCCTCATTCGGGCCAGAAAAAATAATGATCTAACAGTAAATACGGAATGTCCACAAAGTCCCTGTTTAGTTTCCGATGCTGTCAGATCTGACACTATATAGCGTTGGATGGTGGAATGACTAAGTTGGCAGGAAGCTGTCCTAGCCTGCTTGAGGTACTATCACGTATGTGCCTGGAGGGACTGTGGAAAACCCGATAAAATATTGGCGAGTATTGTCAGCGTCCGGAGGTGACTAGAACTTAGCACCGCCGGAATACAAGTCACGATCATGACCGCCACACCAACTTGTGCTGACTCTTACACTGTCCACTCATAAAATGCAGATCGTGTATCGTGTACGCGAGTACGGAAGCCTTACCGCACAGGAAGTCTGGAACCGCCAGGAAGGCAGAGGTCTTCCACAGTCCTCTACGAAACTGGGTAATTTTAACTTCAGGGGTAAAACGGTCTCCAAATTTCCGGTGGATGTAGGCTTCCTATGCAACTGAGCTCCTGTGACAGCTGGCGTCATACGAAGGACAGCGCTGTAATTCTAATATTGTACTAATTATAAGACCTTAGAAATTATCCGTTCAATACGAACCAACAGGATGTACTATTTACTTTCAATTTATTTTAGTAATTAACCTCTACATGTTTCGAGCAGGCTTACTGCTCCGATCCTGCCAACAGCCAGTCAACATAAACGCATGACATATACCAATTGCTGTATGTACAGTGTAGTACCTTCTGATGATGAGCAGTAAGTCTGTTCGAAACATGTAGAAATTCATTACTGAAATAAATGGAAAATAAATAGTGCATCCTATTGGTTCTTATTGTACGGATATATCACGATGCACGGCCAAAGACACGTTAAAGAAAAAGTAGATATTAATTTTCTACGTATATAACACGTAGTTACAAGAAACACACAGGTGAATTCGAGGATGGGGGAACTTGGAGGATTTTCAAAGAGGGCGGTATGTTCTTCTTATACAAAGTTCATCTTGAGAAGCAGACAGTGAGTTAAAACATTTCCCACTTCCAGCAGAACACTATCCTGAGCCAGTTAATATACCAGTCCACTTTTTACAGATCCTTTTTATTTTTACGGGCCACCCATTCTTAGGTCTTTCAAGAAACTTTGGAAATGGTGACATTCACAAGTAGCACTTGACACAACTTTTTCGAGTTTCTGAAAATCATTACCTGTGAAGTCATTCAGGCTAAACTATATTGGTAGTGAAGTTCAGAGCAAATTATTTTCCTGGAATTCAGTCCAACGTCTTTGTCTTTCAGTCACTCACAAAACCCAAAGACTGGCCTATAGAAAAAACAGCTATGCGGTTTAGACCTACTGTTTTATAAGGGAGTGAAACATGGCATATTTCTTTAACGACTGTGGATGGAGGAGTGTTTAATGCTGTGACACTAAGGGAAATATGCAGACCTGAGAAGGAGGAAGTGACAGGAGGACGAGGAAAATTTCACACTGAGGAGCTGCAAAATTTGTAAGAAACCGTACAAATATAAAGATTTCCTGGGCGCACAATGAAAGCATATGGGGAAGTGGAGCCATAACGCCATGCATTTATAACCTCGGCATTAAGTGGCCGCTTCACCCACGCGGAAAAACCGAGTACCCATTTAAAAGAAGGGTAACTGGGCCACAAAGCCGGTCTGGAATAGAGAAATATCTCCTTGTCCCTGCAAGGAATCTAATGAGCATTCCTTGTTGTCCAGTCCTAATTGTAATTTGTACCGACTGTCCTCCGCGATTTTATTGTCGTAATTTTTACAGGGTGATAAAATCAAGGAGGATGAGCTGGGTGGGGTGTGTAGCACACACAGGAAATAACAGGAATGCATTCAAAATTTTAGTTGGATATCCTGAATTGAAGACATTGCGTGGGATATCTAGGCACAGGGTGAAGATAACTTTAAATTTGGTCAGAAATGTGTTGTCAGGGAGTAAAGTGAATTAATAGGTTAAGGTTACGGTCCAGTGGCAGGATTTTGTAAACTGCATAACGATATTTTGGAGTAGGTAAAGTCGGAGAAACAGTGACAAAGTGAGTGTACATGCTGCAAGACAATCAGGCTCACTAACTGCCCTCACACATACCACCACCCCTCTAATCCCTAACAGCATGTTGGCCTCATCTGGAGCATAGACTTGTTGCTGCTGTAAAGAGAACTCGGTCCAGCGGGAGGCCTAGACAGCCAAGGTTACCTGCAGGTAGGCTAGCTACACACTGGTTCAAAATTATCAACCCCAAAACCCACTCAGCTGCCTAATCTGTTGCAATTATTCACGTAATGTTTACCGTTTGTCTGCTGTCTCTATCAAATGTTTGTTTAGACATACATACTAAGTATTATCACAGAGATGAATTGGATCAAGAATCTCGCTATAGTAATTAATAAAACATAGGGCAGTATGCTGACATATATTACAGTACGCCCAAATGTGCAGTAACATTCGAGTTTACTCCAGCATTCTGACAGATGCTTTCTTATTCTTCCATGTGCAACATGAACCGATATTCTGCAATATGCAGCATTATGCTCCAGTATATAGCGATATGGAGCAGTATGTTCCAGTATGCTCCGATATGCGGCAGTCAGTTCCCTACAGTCTGATATGCGGCAGTATGTCAAAGTATGCTCTGATACGTAAGTTACAACCCAAGACGTTGCAATATGCCAAACTACTATCCAATTCGCAGTATTTTCATCCAGCTTGCTGAAGAACGTTAGAACATACAAAGTTATGTTGCAGCAGTCTTTCATCTATAGAACAAATGCTATGATATGTTCTTATAAAAAACCAACGAGAAGCACTAATTTCTCAAATTTATTTTTGGAATAGGACTCTACATGTTTCGGACAGCATCTCTGTCCATCATCAAGAGTCTAGCACTGTACACACAGCAACAGGTGTAGGTCACACAGGTTATGCTGACTGCTTGCTAGCGGGATCAGGATCACGATGTACGGTCCTCTGTCAAAAAAGTTCTGATATGTATCAGTATGCTTCAGTATGTTACCTTTAATTATACTCACACATGCCCTAATAAGCACCACTGCAAACAAATATCTATCAGATGCCCAAATATGCACCAGTATGCTCCAGTGGTGGCGTTTAGGCTCCAAACACCCGTTGATAACACTTCGTTATCTGTTCCCTCTTGAGGAAACAACAAAGACGATTCACCCTATCCGTCACGGAACGGTGCCGTTCAGTAAACTTTCTCGTGCCTAATTAAACGGAGCTGCTCACACTGACAGGAAAGTCTCCGTCACGTCTCTGTTGCTGGGCGAGAGTGACTGACGTGACGGAACGGCTCCGGACCTCTCGGTACCTGCTCGATTCCGACAGTGCAAACAGTCTTCCGTCTTTTCCACAACACATCGAGTGTTTGCTTGCAACGAGTGCCGTCTTTGTCTTTAAAAATGGAAGAAAAATTAAAAGAATTGTTGCGTAAAGGTAAGGAATTACGTGATATGTCAAATAAGAAGTACAGTGACAGTGTCTCTAAAGAAAAAAATCTAGGGATAAGAAGATGAAGAGTTGAACACATTTGATTTCCTATATTTTTATTGCACATTTTGGAGTCACTATAATTCCATTATTTCAAAAGTTCTAATAATTAACAAATTCCGGAAAATACATTCCGTGTCAGTGGCAGAATACAAATGATAACACGCATGAATAGAATAAAACAGAAAATGATCTATTCTTGTATTTTAAGCAGAATGTAAAATACGTTTTCAGGAAAAGCATCCAACTTAATTGAATATTTCAGATTGACCTGACATTACTTTCTTTCTTTCTGCCAAGGTACTGTTCACATCCAAACGGACAATTACAGAATCGTTTCAAATTGTCTCTACTTTGAAAGCGCTTTTGTGGGCAATTTCTCCTTGGCTTCGTATACCTGTAAAATTGTTTCTAACATTTGCAGAACTTGCAGTATCACACCTTGATCTCTCTATTTTCCTCCCCCCCCCCCCCCCACCACAAAAACCACCTAAGCCTTCCATTCTCACCTATCTCTTTTCTTTCATATAATTAAATCATACACTGTTTAT
>Ga0123355_10020706_pt1 | contig 10513 bp, 4 predicted proteins | sample TergutEmb28metaG_3_FD_89872 | JGI IMG/M metagenome (GOLD analysis project Ga0123355, IMG submission 89872) | Embiratermes neotenicus P1 segment gut microbial communities from Petit-Saut dam, French Guiana - Emb289 P1 | ecosystem: Host-associated > Arthropoda: Insects > Digestive system > Gut ... | reverse complement strand
TGAAGTCTGTTGCAGTAGGTATTACACGCTGTTGAAGTCTGTTGCTGTAGGCATTACACGCTGTTGAAGGCTGTTGCAGTAGGTATTACACGCTGTTGAAGTCTGTTGCAGTAGGTATTACACGTTGTTGAAGTCTGGTTCAGTAGGTATTGCACGCTGTTGAAGTCTGTTTCAGTAGGTATTGCACGCTGTTGAAGTCTGTCGCAGCAGGTACTGCAGGCTGTAGGATCGAAGTCGTGACCCTATAAATATCAGATGTTGCATTCTATAGTGCTGATTGTATCTAGTTAGCAGGCCTGATTTTCTCGAATCTTCAGCAAAAGCTTCTAAACTGATATGTGCAGTCCGGTCGCTGTGGTTGATCGTGCGTTGGGATAGTTATTGTTCTATTTGTAATTAACTGCGTTATAGGCACACGTTTTTTTCACGTAAAGTAGTAGTTATGAAATGTAAGTGATTACAGAGGGCAGTCTTCCTTCAGCACTTCATGAATTTTCCTAGGCTTTATTAATTTTTTTTCATTATGGAGCCCGAAAGTTCATCAACAAATAGACGAAATATACATTTTATTACACCCATACCTTTACAGTAGACAGCTGATTACCACGTAATACATGTGCAGAGGGCCGCGGTAGCGTAGTTGATGTAGCGACTGGCTACGAGTTGGACGGTCCAGGGATCGAATCCCAGTGGGGCGGTGGGCGAAATTTTCCATTACCGCTCAGACCGGCCTTGGGGCTTACCAAGCCTCCTGCACAATGGGTACCTGGGCGTGGCGTTGACCAGTCACCCCCACCTGGCGCTGAGGTTAAAGAAAGGGTAGCACTATGCCTCTGCTTCCACTCTGTACCTTCATGGCATGTTATATTGTGAACGTTACCTTTATCTTCACTGTTAATATAGACCTTTGTCGGATGGTCTTGCTTCGTGTTATTTATTGGTCACACAGATCTGAAACTGTGGTTTCATCCGTTTGTAGGACACTGTTAATCAGCAAGAAACAAATTGTCTGTGTACGATCGATGGTGTCTGGGTAGCTTTGTCATTAAAGTACCTTCGTATTGTACGTTGAGCTGTAGTTCTTATTAAGAGCAAAGTTTTTAATGTAGTGACCACTTCCAGATGACTGTGAAGCCCGTACTGCCTCAGATAAAATGGGTGCTGAAAGTTGTTCTTTCTTGAGAGTAAAGTCTTTGCATACTGTCTGCGACCGGTCGATAAGCTGTTCCAAATCGAGTTCTCCACAGAGTGCGATCTAGTGCTTTATCGTTCAGTTTTCAGTATCTTGTTTTCCTTTAGGTAATCCAGTAGCTGCCTACGACTTCTTGCTCGTATTCTCGTCCCTTCTATCTTTCCATCAGCAACATGTTTTAGAGGCATTTCCTACGCAAGATGTTACCAACTCAATTAGCCGTATTTTATTCTTTGTTCGTTCTTTCTTGATTGTGTATAGTACTTTTTTTTTTTTTCACACGATCGGTCCAACGAATATCCATCCTTCTCCAGCAGCACATTCGACTGATAGCGTGAAATGGAACACTCACCTTCGTCTAGAATCAAGATAGAGAGTTACTGAGCTCTATCTCCACTTTCCTCGTCCAACTTCATGTCATACCTGCACACGGGGCTGATTGACGCCTGCCTGAAAATTGTGGCCCTCGCACGCTTGTCCGGCAGTCGGCTGCAGTAAGTATTCGTCTAGTGAGTAACTGATTATCATCATCCGGCGACGGTCATGACTTCATTCTTTGTGTTTTCATGTTCAAACGCATGTGCGCAGGATTTTAACCATGAGAGTTGCAGAAAATTGAGTTCTGAGGAAGGAAATATGGGACGTGTCGTAAATCACTTGGGATTTGGAATTGGTGTAGCCTGAAACTGGTTTTGTACAATGAAGAGGCCTGACGAAGGCTTAATCACGGCGAAAATTTTCGCAATAACAGTCAACTGAAGTCTTCAGCAGATGCAGGGACCCCTAAAGGCTCAGGTCAAACTGTCGACCTTTGACGACAGAAAATGATAAAGTAATGAGTAAGTCTTTAGTTCACCTATAGACAGTAGGCCATAATTAGCTGTACATAGGGGGCTGGTAACGTCACTTGTTGACATACGGTGCATACAGGTAAAGGTAAAGTTCACTCTAGAACAGGCCACGAAAGCCTAAAGGTAGAGTAGAGGTACAGCCCTACTCTTACCTTAACCTCGGCGCTAGATGAGGTGGGTTGTCAACGCCACGCCCCGGCCGCTTTACCCCCGGGAATGACCCGGTACCCATAGTATAGGAAACTGGGTGGGCCCCAGGGCCGGTCTGGGTGGGTGCGGAAAATCTCGCCCCTACCGGGATTCGATCCCCGGACGGTCCAGCCCTTAGCGAGTCGCTATACCGACTGAGCTATCCTGGACCACTACGGCGCATAAAATGCTGTAAGATAGCTGTGGGAAACGTTTGATGGTTAAATCACACACAGTATTATTTTCTTTTGTGACACAAACCTTGTGATAGCATGCAGGTATTGTTGGTTGATGCACGTGTGTTTGATGAGGGATGTTATAAAAGGAAATGCACCTTTTTTTTTTGCATGATCCTCGCCTGTTGTGCTTGCATAGCTGCAGTCACTCTCCCATCCGCATTAATAGACGAGTCGTAATGCAACGCTGGCACGAATTGTCATTATTAATCCACATTGTCATTATCCTTTTAATAGTTCTTTCTATAATGTGTGGGAAGAAGCCGACCTATATTTTGTGATAGAACACTGTGGTTACTTAGTGTGTATTTTTGTAGCACTATGGCTCGACCCAGCGTGAGGATGGGGATACCGTTACGGCGGGCGGAATGTCTCTGGAGAAGTCGTAATCGCACGGCGCAACCGAAATAATTTGGCCGATATGAAATCGTTGAGTGAGGATCAGCTTTGTACTGACTTAGGCGTGTTCGCCTCCCCGTCAAGCGGCTGTCTGAAGCACGCTGTCCGGCTGACGTGTGTGTCCGTCCGTCCTCTATATGTGTTTAACGTTTTTGTTCAACAGCATCGCAAATTTAGCATTTGCGTGTTGAAAGTCGACAGGCGGTAACAGAAACGATGTTCTAGGACTGTTTCACTGTGCGTAATTTCCCAACTTGCTTCTACTTTGTGCTAAATCAAAACGCCCCCCCACTGTTGCACTGTCACCTGTGTTTGCCCGTCCGCTTTTTGCCCTACCCATCTATTGTTCTAAAAGTAGCCATGCAGTGGCGTTGTCGGTACTTCACACTTATGGGAAATGATGAATGAAAACAGACTCTGAGTAGATGGAATGTCAGGTACGGACCAGTTCTGAATGTCAGGTACGGACCAGTTCGGAATATCAGGTACGGACCAGTTCGGAATATCAGGTACGGACTAACTCCCTTAGAAGTACCAGGATGCTGATAAGTCCTTAGCCCGACCAGGAAGGAAACAAGCTCGGAAGCATGTCAGGGACGCGCGCGATTTCAACATCGAGACGTGAATTGTCATCAGGTTTTCTTTTTTCCTGCAAGGCAAGGCACCGAAGGAAATTCACGCCATTCTGACAGAAACATTAGCTTCTTTCCTTCCTGGTCGGGATTTATCAGCACCCCTGTATGAAAAGGCCGTACCATGGCTGGGGCGATAGAGCGCGTCCTGTCACTGCAGAGATTCGGGTTCAGCTCCAGGCCAGTGTGTGTAAGATTTTGGTTGATGACGTGGCACTGGGGCAGGTTTTTCTGCGAGTACTTCGGCTTTATCCTGTTAGTGTCATTCGACATTGCTCAATCCACACCCCATTCGTTCGTTAGTTCATTCATTCGTTACGGTCAATATAAAGTATCAGCAAATGACAGCGTCGTTAAATAATTCACGCTGTGATTTTTCAAGTGCTGGCCGACTTCGATTCGGTAGACGCCACCTGCACTGCTCTAGCTGCTTGCGTTGTGCACTTGGTCCGAAATTTATACAGTCGCTCTATTACTCCATAAACATGTGTTGCGGACGTGACGTAGGTTAGGAAGATAATTTGTAATTATGCAGTGTAAAGGCTATGCGTGTAAGCGCCTCTTTGTTTGGAGGCATGCTAAGTAACACGACGGAGACTGTCCTTGTATTCTGTCTCCGGGCTGATATTTGATCTTGGAACTGCAGCATACGAAACTGTTTATAGTTTAAGGACGGTATTTTAAGTTGATGATTATGAAGAATCTTCGGCTCCATGGAACATATTTTCCAACGCGCGACTCTCAGTTCTTTTGGGATGAAGTTACATAACCACAAGTGATCGGTGGCAAAGCAGTGTTTGTGCACAGCTGGAGATCATGAAGGCTGAAGAATCCTTTTTATCACATTCGCATTGACTGGGCCTTGAGCTCTGATCAGTTTCGGATGAGATTTACGAGTATGTGCTAGTCGAAAGAGCAGTTGCGCGGTCAGCCTGTTGCAGAGGTCGCTCCGTCATACCGTTTGCACGGTCGTGGTGACCGGAATTGCCAGTTACTTATACCGCGTAAATGGAACTGCAAGGTACTGTAGCCGTACACACTAACACAGGACGCACATATTGTTGCCGGATTGTTGCGTATGACACATCAGCGGCTACGAAAGTTGTCGCATCTGTCTGAGACACGTTTCTGTGATATGTTTGGTCGTCATTTGGTATATAAATTCACCGAGTGTTCTCGACATGTTTTGGAGGTACCCGCATCAAATCTCATTGGGGTTACCGAGTATCCTGACTTCATTATCCGTAGTTTACGTGAATACCGGGATGATACAGTTACATTTGTTTTACCTGTGCATTTGAAACAGCTTCGTAAATAATCTAAGAATCCGTTAATAGTGTGTCAGTATGTGTATTAATGTGGAATAGAAATGAAAGATTGGTCCTTATTTGGCATTAGCTGATGTCGTTGGAGAAAAAGATCGTTGTCGGCTGGTCCGCTTTGATCTAAATTTAATTTGAAAGAAACGCGGAAGCGAATGCGACTCGAAGGCATCAGTTAGTCACTGTGGTAACGTAACAAACAAATTCCTGGGTTATTTGAACACTTCCGGGGAATTGTCAGGGAATGCGTACGGAGGGAGTGGGACGTGATCAGCTTTACATTACTGCCGTATCAGCTGCTGAATAGGGTGTTGGTGGATCACACAGCATTTATGCACGTTGTGAGGATGGAAATTTCCAGTGACTTTATCTGTCCAGCCCTCAAGTCATTGGCGTCTACTGGCCACATAAGTATTTCCGATTGGTCACTCGAAATTTTCAGGAGTGAGGAAAAGGGAACAGATCAGAGCCGTAGACTAGAGGATTACAGTACAACGAATCGTACGGCCTTTTAAATGCGTGGTGCGGAGTACTTCTGTAAATAATTAAGCCGTCGTTGTGTAGGCTAGTTTTCATATTATGGGATAAGTTTTATCTTCCCAATTGTTGCTACTCGTACCTGCGACGTGTTTAGTCCTGCAACGAAAGGAGAGAGGTTTGCTTAGCCTGTATGCTGTGTGATGTCTGAAGAGACGGACGATGAAAATTGTCGAAGATATACCCCCCTCACTGCGGAATGGCGCGTCCTCGGGTTGCGGATGGAGGAACGGCCTCCAGTATGGAGAATAGCTGCGAATACAGTGATACCTCGGCTAACGAATGACCCTGCTAACGAATTTTTCGGCTAGCGAAGATTTTTTTCGCTGTTTTTCGGACTCGGCTAACGAATATGGATTCGGCTAACCAATGTTTTAGTGGATGCGCGCGCTAACATAAAGCAGCAAACATGAACGGTCGGGCCATTCCAGGAGCTTATCTTTTCCGTCTGTATGTGTGTTTCGGCTAACGAATGTGATTCCGGAACAAATTATTTTCGTTAGCCGAGGTATCACTGTATATTGAATAAGCAGTCGCGGACAGCCGGCAAGGGGTGGTCCTCCAGCTTGCGGGTTGGGCGAGGTGCTAACAACTTCTCGCCTTAAATACCTATCTTGTTACGAAATGTTCAAACTTATAATCTCGGACTTGGAAGGATACTTTATCACAGGATAGGGACAGGTGGCGGGCACTTGTGAATGCGATAATGAACCTTCGAGTTCTATGAAATGCGGGGAATTTCTTGACTAGTTGAGAACCGGTAACTTTTCAAGAAGGACTGTGCATCAGGGAATAAGAGTATGTCCGTGCAGATCGTAATAGGCGGTGTTAACCCTGTAAGAACCACAAACATATTATCGCCCGTTGAAGGAATGCGATTCACATATCATTGACGTCAGAAATGCGTGATCAGTTCGACGTTCTGCTGCGATAAGTGGAATCCATTACATTTCACACCAGATTTCTCCGACACAGACTTTGCACTGTCGGACCCGGAACGCCCAGTTGTCTGGGTCAGGACGTTGTTTGTTTCGTGCCAAATGGTAACGCGCAGCATCTGACAGACGTACAGGCCTCTGTCCGCCTTCAGAGGCATTCAGTTTTCCTTTCTGTCATAAGAATGCATTACGAACAAGGGGTGGAAGGAGGAGGAGGAGGAGGATGACAGTAGAAAGAAGGAGTTGTATAATTCGCTATTCTCCAGATATGGTTTTCCCTTGAAGGTTATTGAGGCAGCGTGTCCATTATCTCACACGAGAAAGATGAGAAACGGAACGGCATACAGCATCGTATTCGGAACACCAGAACGGTCGAGCTCATTGTGACTGGGAGGGTAATAATTAAGTGAATCTTACAGAAATAAAGCGCGTAGATATGGACTAAGTCCTTCCGACCTAGGCCGTGGGTCAATAGCTAGCTGTTGTAAATACAGTAATAAACGAGCGGGTTTCATGAAAGCTGAGAAATATGTGGACGGGGCCACTGAGCAGACTTCATGTCATTGCACAGTTCTGAATACTCCAGAATACTCTTAGTTTCTGTGTGGCTGTGACAGGCTGGACCAGACTCGAACACTCAGAGACGTGACGTACCGCGGAGTATAATTTCCTTGAATTTGAAGATTCAGTCCAAGGTAATTTGACACTACAGCATCTACACTAATTACGTAGTGTTTAATGGTATGGCGATGGCCATGAATGGTGGTGAGTAGCGAGAGACTGGCAGAGAATATGATGACCGGACACTGACCCTCCCTACGTCTGAAGGAACCAGTGCAGACGTCGAGAAGCGTGACCGAGAATGAACTGGGTACCAACGTATGCTAGATGAATGCGTTGCAACAAAGTTAACCCTACTGGTTTATTTCTTTTAGCTTATCGTGGCCAAAATGTATAATAAAACCTAACACGGTTAATAGTTGCCTCTAAAATTTACTTTTTCATATCCGTTATGGCACGTTATGGGCACTAGATTTCACGTAAGGGTCGACTGCGAGTCTTGAAGTTTCCTAGGGTTATGTGTTTCGTTATATTTATGTATATTGTACATATGATCTTCACAATCATCTGATAGCATGTCCACAAATTGCTTGCAGTGTACGGAAATGCAGTTCCTTTCTTCTTGGTGTTGTGGGATATAGGAGTAAGTTGATACTTCATAGATAATTCTCATTAGGCCTATATCGTTTCGCCAAGTCTATATCGTTATCGAACAATTTTTCCCCCTGTGTATCGTATAGATTTAGCGCTGCCTGCAGATGTGGGAGAGTGTGTGACTAGCTTTGAATAAGTATCTGTGTTGCAGAATTTTGCTGCTGTTGTCACGTAACATACAGTCGAACCCGGTTATAACGACGTCGGTTTATGCGACAGATTTTCTGTGGTATCAATTAATTCGTGATTGTTAACCCCAACATTATACTTCTCGGTTGTAACGACACACGTTTATAACAGCAAAAGTATTTAGTCCCTTTCATGATGTTATAACCGAGTTCGTTACCCTACCAATATGTATCGAAAAGCACTATTTGCGAACGTATCATCATCATCATAGTCATAGTTTATGTAATAGCTGCGAATATTGTATGGCAAGGAATAAGGAAACGGATGTTAAAAGGGACGAGGTGAAGGAGATGCAGGAAGAATAGGTCGTGGCCAATTCAAACCATATTTGGTTTTGGGGGGCATATAATGATTTGTTAAATATGCGTTAGAACGCATATAGTTATACAATATAAGCCAACGAACAGCACAGTTCGTAAATTAATAGTTTAATTTTTAATTTTTTGATGTCTTATGCAGGTTTCAAACCGGAGGGTTCATCTTCAGGAAGATGGTAATATATACAGTTGCGGTATGGTACGTTTTACATGTATCAGTATAAGCGGTCTAGTAGGTGGAAGAGAGTTATACTGACGCGTGTAAAACCTACCACAGCATAATTGTATATACAGCTGTCTTCCTGAGCATGAACCCTCGGGTTCGAAACCTGCAGAAGACATAAAAAAATTAAAAATTAAAATACTAATTTAGGCATTGTGCATTTAATTGGTTTATATTGTATAATTATATTACAGTGCAAGGTGAAAAAAAAACATAAAAACGCCTATAGTGTTAGCTGTAAAATGGTGATGAATCATAAATTGAGAGAAAAGTGGAAAGTAATAACCATGGCCTGTTTAAAGACACGCACCTTCCGTTATCTTTTTTCCCTTATAAAAACCGCAAAAATTCCATCACGTTAGTTCCTGTCCATGCCAAGATGCGTCCTCGGGACATCAGGAATGCGAATGGCCGTCCTGTAGTGTTTTGGCATGAGTGAATTGAGACCAACATTGAAGGTCGTAAGATGAGTTTCATTCTGGTTACTGTCATTTCATTGTAGCCACTGGGGAAACGGCAATGAAAGTTTTGCGAAATTCTAAAAATGGTCCAAGCACAAAACAGTGGACACATGGGCCTGTATTTACACGTTTTATGAAGCTGTGCTGCTTTATATAACGACACACAAGGCAAGAGTTGGCTGTTTGTAGGTGTAAGTTATCTCCAGTGCTGATTACATTTATCACTGAGTAAACGCATATACGCACGAGGCTTGTTTTCTCATTGGACGTCGTTGAGAAATGGGAACTTTCCGCAATTCAAAAGATGCCGGGTACACATCGCCATCCGTTTATTAATACTGAGCTGGAGATTGTCAGTTATTTGAGGTAACGTATATTTGATACTGACAATGTGCTGCGGCCGTGCTTCTGTATTCAGATTGAATGCTCTTTGTTAGCGTGTTTGATAATACACTTAAGCACTGGACCACAAGTCGTAAAAGAGCACAGAATGCTGCTGCAACAGTTTCCGTTAACCACTAAAAAAGGTAACAAAAATATTTTTAATATCATTGCGATTTTTCTCCAGACGAAGTACACCTATTGCTTTGTTTTCAGATAGCCACATTCTCTGTACATTTAGAGACACACCAGGTCTAACAACTGAATAAAACATTGTGTAATATTAAGACAAAAACTCTGTTGTATGGTATGATGTGTATTTAACGAATTAATAGTTGGTTTAAATTTCTATCGCTGTTGTGTAATACTTGTATTATTCAGCTTTACCAGCAATGTAACTTAACCCTTCTCCCGTTATTGACGTAAGAGGCCAGCAACGGAAGGGTCTAGTTTAACATATCATGGCTAAGCGTTTTGGCGGTTTTCCTCAGCTCCTCCATCTCAACAAATGAAAATATGTAGAATTAGTACAGCAATATAAATTTAAATTACAAGGCACCCAGAATGATTGCCTCTTTTCGTATGCAATCCCCAGTAAAATAGTAAAACGTATCCGAGTTGTCTTGAAATAGACCGTATCAGTTTCCGGCCACAAACTTTGCGCTTAATGTTTGAAAAATGTTCCTACATTTTGACGCCACATGACCTCGGCAGTAGAATAAGTGTCACTCTGTTAACGAAGAATCAGTTCCTGTTCAACTGCACAGAATTACAAATAATGCATTTGATAACGTTCCGAACTAGGGTATGGTCTCTTCACATGACTGCTGTCGGTGGGATAGTGTAGAATCTACACTGTAAACCAGTGGTTACCAGCCTGTAGGCCGCGGACCCCTGGGGGCCGTTTGGTTAGCGAAGGGGACTGCGAGGTTTTTGAAAGGGTCACAAGAATTCACATAGCTTTGCAACAAGTCTCGCTGCAGCAGCCAGCGCTTGGTTTCATCTGGAATCATATGTTGTTACTGTCGTGACGAATAAAAGAAATGTTCACCCCTTGGCAGATCGTGAAGGCAATGAAGAAGAGTAGAGTTATTGATCTACTCTTTCTTTAACCTTTGCGCTGGATGTGGGTGGGTGGTCAACGCCTCTACCAAGCCGTTATGTTCCTAGGAAGGAGACTCGATGCTCATCGTACAAGAGGCTGGATGGGCCCCACAGGGGTTTGAACCCCGAACAGTCAGCCCGTGGCGAATCGATATACTGACTGCACTGTTTTGATGAATAAAACATGATTAATTTATTTACTGCAGCGGTTGCTGTTAAATAGTTTTGTTCCTTCTCAATTAAGAGAACCGTAAAATACAGCTGCTAACACGGGAGGGGGGGGGGGGGGTGTCGAGACTCGGTTTTTTTTTAAGAAGGAGTCTTCCT
>Ga0123355_10020705_pt1 | contig 10513 bp, 5 predicted proteins | sample TergutEmb28metaG_3_FD_89872 | JGI IMG/M metagenome (GOLD analysis project Ga0123355, IMG submission 89872) | Embiratermes neotenicus P1 segment gut microbial communities from Petit-Saut dam, French Guiana - Emb289 P1 | ecosystem: Host-associated > Arthropoda: Insects > Digestive system > Gut ... | reverse complement strand
GCCGATCCACTATACAAATTACCATTAACATAACTTAACGGCTGAACATACCATTATCGTGCGTGAGAAGCAATATTACATTTACAATGAACAAACACTGGTGGATTCGTGCTGGTACCAAAACGAGGCCCCCACTCGCGAGGAGGTAACATGCACCGACCCCTATAAAGTCTCCCGCTGGGCAGACGTTGGGAATAGTCACCAGAGTGATCCAAAAACCCCTAATTTTGAAAAATAGAAAACCCAAAAAAAGGACCAAAATGTTACCCATGCACGTATTCCCGACGTCCGCTCAGACGCTCAGAGGTTGTCGTCTGTCGGAGCCTCCACTGCACTGGTCCGGTCGGTCTGAGGCTCCCAGATGTGGATGGAGAGAAAACAGGTAGACGACTCCTATCCGTAAGACACTAACAAAAAAAAAACCCTTATGAAAGCTCGGGCCAAACACCCCTTGACCTTCCCCCCTCCCCAAACCTTCTGAATGGCCAATCATCGCACGGCACCACTTCACCACGGCACTCCACGTCAGACGGAAGTCTTGTTTGCGTAACGTTGCAGTTTGAGCCGAACATAGCCCTAGGGCACGGCTCACACTTACATAATAATCATTTTTAATAGTGGTTACTTCACTTTCACACATTAAAAAATCTAAACATGCACACCCTAACAAAAAAAAATTGTAAATCGGTAAAATGTTTTTTAAAAATCAAATGTTTGTGGGAATAGATATGACATTTGTCGCTGATACAGCTATGCCGCCATATCCTGCACAATGCTGTCGTTTGTTGTCGTATTAATTCTTATTTGCTTAACCTCGTAGTCAAAACGTTGCCGCCACGTGCGGTAAATATTTTGAATTAACTAGTAGTGTACTGCTGCTGTTGAGGGCAAGCTGACTATATCGTATCAAATCGAAAGTGAAAATACTATATTAACAGACTTGAATTTGGTGGCCCATAAATGAACCAGATAACTGCAAGAATTGTTCAGAATATTTATGTAATGTACATTAAGTACACATCTGATTTATACAACTTGGATCTTACTCCAAACAAAAATAGAGTAGAGCCGCAGTGGGCCAAAAGTGGCAAGGAACATTACAGCTTTATGTTCTGTCGTCAAGGTTTTAGTCGACGGACCTGACAGTACTCACGAATAAAAACAGAACGCAGCAAAATCTGACTACATAAATCAAGACTCTGTCCCGTGGGATGCCATTACGTTCAATATAAAACAAGAAAATCCTGTATACAGTAAGGAAAATATGGGGAAATGCCAAAGTTTACAAAATACGTTGGTTTCTAAATTATGATAATCATCAGGCTCTATACAAATTTCCAAATTTATATTCATATCCCACATTGGTAACCGTGGTAGAAAAAGTATTTATAGTAATCTTCATAACCTCGGTAACAAGATGAATAGAATAATCATAAAATCAACGATAAATTTAGCAGTCATGATAAAAAGGCAACAAATTCCAAACACAAAAATATCTGAAAAATTGATAATATAACAACCACACTAACGTAAGTTATCTAAACAGTTCTCAAGACTTCAATTGAAATGCTTATTGTATTGTCCAATTACCGAACCTGAATTTGCTTGTTAAAGCTTCAGTAGAAATCCTCAATATGAAATTTCACTAAAGCCCGTCCAGTGGACACAAGATGTTTCATGTGAAAGAACGGAAGGACACGCCGACATTACGATAAGAACACTCGGTTCTCCCAGGTGTTTTGCAGCCACAGACACGTCATATGTCCTATAGTTTTCAATCACAGGTACCTAAACTGAATCTGAAGGACACTCTCCACCAGTTTACAGTGAGAATAAGAAGTGATAAAATTTGATCCACACCTCACGTAAATTTATACACGTATTTGCAAATATTAATGAATAGCTGTACATAAATTGTGTTTATGCACCCTTAAATAAAATTATTAAAAATTCAAACGAATGAGCGAAAGAAACTGAAGCACTTGTGGAATGATACTAACACAGGAGGACAGAAGCACGGCGAGAAGAACGTGCCTGATAATATTTGGTCCACAAAAAAATTCGGATTTTCCGCCCGGTTTTGAAACCAGGACTGCGTGACGACAGGCGGACAACTAATACAGTCTAAGCCACGGTACGACACAAGCACGGCGTTGGGGTCGACTTTTAGTGTTGGTGAGATATACTGACAAACCTTAATGTTGGTGCCATTTACTGTCGCAGCCTTGAGTTGGTGCGATCTACTCACACAGCTCAAGTAACTGGATATAAAATGGTCATGCATCCACTTATTGGTGCCACAGAAGAAGATTTGTCACTTTTGACATGGAATCTCGAAGCTTCTGAAATTTCGCCTTTCATCTAAATCACAATTAATATGGCGATATCGCTATATTTATATAGTATTAGAAACTTCCTGAAGCAAAAATCACGAAGCAGAAGGCTTTTCACCTACAACGTGACTTAAATTTAAGGGGAAATTATTGAAGTTCTAAATTTGGAACACAACTTTCAATGGTGTTGAAACATTGGACACTTTAGCAAGTAGATTTCAAATACATGGAAAATTCTGAAATTTGCTGCTGCAGAACGATGGAGGCGATCAGTTGGACTGTTAATGTAAAGGATTAAGAAGTGTTACATGGAGCCAAGGTGGAGAGAAATATCATAAATGAAACAAAACAAAGGAAGGTACACTGCATTGGTAACATTGTGTTTAGAAGCGGCCTTCTGAGACAATCTATTGAAGAAAATAAAAAGAAAGACACGAGGGACGGGAAGACGTGGAAGAAAAGTGAGCAACTACTGTACGGCCATCAGGAAAGAAGAAGATACTGGAAATTGAAAGAGGATGTTATAGATCGCAGTCCCTGGAAAACTCGTTATGAAAAATGCGATGGACGTGTCGCAAGGCACAATAACTACAAAGATTACTTTCTTTTACAGCATTATGTATTTTAAACTTTAACGAACCTGACTTCGTGTTTTATAAACACTTTAACATTATGGTTTAAAATCCATCTCCATATAAACAACAAGGAGGTGAGTTTTGGTTCTTCAATCAATAAAACATACTTTTTGCAGTCTACATATCACGTGTTTTTACATTACTTATTCAAACATACAACGCCATGTTTCCATGCCAGCGGTGTTCAGCCACATTCACAGAGTAAACAGTGCTACTAAGATACCTGTTATTAAATTGGAACAGGAAAGAACATTCGATCAAATTCCTTCTATTTCTGCCATAGTATTTGAAATTTCAATATCATTTCCATGGCAATGAAATACAAACCAAAAACAAACAATGCCCTATTCGCAGCAGATAATTAACAGGAAAGGGGTGTGGCAATCTGAAATATTCTGCACAGAAAACACAATACTAACAAGACACGTTAATGTAAACGTGAAAATTAGACAAGCCGCATTCGAGCAACAGATTAGGGATTCGTGAGCCGACTGAAATTGTCTAACCCTAAGCACCGTGTTCATCTTCTTCTTAGAGTAAGTATTTTTCTGGATTTCTTTGACCTTTCAAAATGGGAATGATAGCTTCTCACGAAACGTCAGTAAGGAAATACCACTATACGTTGCGTAATATCTCAGAAGATGGCAGATCGCACTTTTCTATTACGTCGATTTGTAAATCCTTTTGTTCTGGCAGTTAAATAATGCTTATCGCTTAAAGTAAACAATAAATCTATTCAATATTCAATATTAGCAACCCGTTACGTTTCGGCCTTCTAAGCAGCCACTTTCCTTCAGCCTGAAGTGGACGTTTCGGATACAGTGAGGAAACATGCTGCTGCCATCTCACAATGTTGTTTGTAACTCGCATGTCTATCAAGTTATTATATACAAGAAACAGCCACGTTCACAGCTGAAGGAACGGTCCAAAATATATCTGTAATAATTATTAACTTCACCCTCAACTAGAACCAATTTCCCACGACTCTAAATAGGGAGGCGTGTTCTTCCGAAACGTCCATATCAATGAGAACCAAAACGCTGTTATAACATAGAAGACTGCAATCTGAATTTATCCGGTCCTGTTAATACAGGAATGTACAGGAAAACGATAAACCACAAGAGCAGAAGACAGTCACATTGCAACAGTGTGTGCCATGTCTTTATACAGTAAAGTCAGGAAGAACAATGAAGTGAAATAATACAAATCTATTACGTTGATATATATTATGTATAATCAGTTAAAAACATATCAGTATAATGACATTAAGTACAAATTTGGTACAGACTGGTTAATAAGGGCCTAAGGCATTCCAACAGGAAGTACAGTGTTGGGTTGTCTTCAGTGGTAAGTCATAAGAAATTTCGTCAAAACGGTCAATTTTTTCTGTAGTCGAAATTGGGAAGTACTCACAACAACAGCGGGTAGTTAGACCGATAGAACAGCAATCATTAAACAATTCAGCTGTTCAACGTTACGTCACACTTCGGCAGTTAATCCTTCTTCACTTCACAACAAGTTATTGAAATCAAACCCGCGAATAACCTAAATTCAATTCATGTAGCCAGTCTTTCGGAAAGAAAGTACAAAAATATACAAGCGTCCTGTCGTGAACTGGAGACAGTTCGGCTAACGAGGGGTAATGGTTCAGTTGTTATTTCCACAGTGTCTTTAAAAAACTGCAGCTATGAGTATGGCCTTATCTTGACTTGAGTCATATCTAGTCACTTCACGAAACTCCCCGGTCATATTCTGAACTACAGCGTCATGACTCCGGTTGGTGAAGCACGTTCCATTCCCTCAAGAGTCACCCTGAACATGAAAGCACTTAGCTCCCGTCACACGGTTAACCACCCACCACACTACATTGTGTTACAACCCACGACACCACGATGCAAATGTCCAAGACTTTTGAAACTGTTACGACAAAATTATGTCATGTGTCACAGGAGAGAGAAGCTGAATGTATCTATACACTACAGTCGGAAAAATCGATTTAATGTGCACACTTGATGCCTTGTTTCAGAAATCCAACTCCGATGCAAGCACTTTAATGAACCGCACAAAAAATGCAAGTACGCTAAAACAGATGTTTAATATTCCAAATATAAACTGTCACATTAGCTTGGTAACTGAAACAAGGGAACGGCGTACCCGTGTGTAAATATCGACAATTTCGAAGTGTAATATTTAAAGACACTGCGAGTCTTGAAGTTAGCAAGGTGTTGTTGACAGGCCATGGAATGATTAGGGAGAACTTGTGAAATGTAGCCTACGGCCCAGACAAAACTGTCCAAATACTAATTTGTCTATTTTAAATCCCACATGGATTGACCTGGATCCGAACCCGGGCGGAGTTTTAAGAAGGTTGTTTCAACATTGCTTAACAGTCCATAAAGAAATCTGCAGCTGGGGTGAATTAGCTGATCGGAGTTTTCCAGCCACCACGCAGAATATCACGAAGTACTCATTACTAAGATAAATGAAAGCAACAGGCCAGGGTCCCAGCACGGTCCGAGCACAGTCATGCGTACTATAAGTAATTCACGGATTAGTCAGTACCTCGCCAATAATATCGGTATTAAAAACGCCAGTATCTATCTCTGTGCCCTGGAAGAGAATTTGTTGACACTTGGCCTAATTTTCGTGTTACGTAACGGAAGTCCGTTTTTGAACAGGCCGAACATACTGACATGGCGTTCTGGAAGGAGGACGGACTTCTGGTTGGACATGTGGAAGAACTGAACTGGATAATTTATTTCCGAAGCAAAATGAGAGTTGTCGATGATGAAACAGAGTTATATTTTGTATTTTCACTCTCTCACTTCAGCCCAGCATTTGGGTTCCTGGCATTTGGCTATGTGTTAAGTTCAGGTGCATTTCTTGTCGAAGCATTTCTTAGGCCGATTCCAAAATTTCGGACCTGTGGCCTGGCCGGAGTTTGCACACTGATGTTGCGGTGGGCATAAAATAAACCAATACATCTTATGGTGTTATGGTGTTAAGTACAACCGTAACGTAATTGGGCACAGATGAATGAACGCAAATACATTAAATATGTGGGAGGTAATGCAATTCCCTACAGGAAAATTTAAGGTCATGCTTCTTTGCAGCACCTCAAATTTTTCACCTATATATATATATATGGTTGATTCCTCTAACAACAGAAGGAAACATATTCGTGCCGAACGTGGATACGGTAACACACCGTTTGTATTACATCCTGGCTTGACACTACAGACCAACAGATTAACCAAGAAAAGGGCAAAAGTTTTCACCCTTAACAACTGTAAGAAAACTGTACAATTTTCTGAAATTAGAACATTCATTCAGATTTAATCAGATCTGCATAGCCTTCAGTGGAGATTTGTCGCACGTAATCTGAAATACACTCTCAACAGAATTTTAACCTGCACGAAACGTGTTGACATTTGCAGTGTAACTCACGTAATTTCAGTTGCCTTTATTAATATATAAGTGTTTGTAAATTGTTGTGCATAAGTAATACAGTTACGTTGCAAATATTCTGTAGAGCAGTTTCTCTTACAGCGAGGCATATCGTGCATTTTAATACACCTTTATATTTAAAGCAGCACACGCTGTATCTTGAGTGGTTTATATATATATATATATATATATATATATTGTATATTGAAATGTAATGTTATTGGATCATCAACTGAATGAAATGAATTGTATATTGAAAACAAAATTTTTTATTATGAAGCCTTGCAGGAATTACAAAACCAGACGCATAACTTACTTATTTACTTAGATACTTAATTACTGCCCGGCCCTACGGCCCTCTAAGAGCCATGTCCGAATTAACTACGGACACCTATTCTAGCCTGTCGACTGCATTCCGTTACCATATCTTTACTCCCGCAGATCCTTCTACAAATCTTCAAATCATCTACATCTAGGTCTTCCTTTCTTCTACTTCCCTCAGGTTTCCTCTCAAATGCTTTCTCAAGGCTCCTTCCTTGATCCATTTTCGCTACTGTGGGGTGCTGACAAGTCCTTAGCTCGACATATTTCCCGATGTCGTAGGGCGGAATCGATAGTGTCGTTGGAAAGAGGGGTCTGTTCATGTGCCGAATTGCAAGTATTTCCTTGCTGCAGAGACAGAAAGGAAGCATGTCAGTCGACGCCCGCGATTTCAACAACATCCAGAAGCGAACTATCCGGAATTCTTTTTTTCTGTAAGGCAAAGCGCCGAAGGAAATTCACGCCATTCGGAAAAAGCATTAGGGTAACAATCACCATTGTATGCCACCGTCAAAAAATGGGAGGCCCAGTTTAAACGTGGTGGGTTTTCCACCTGTGTTGCGCCTCGTCCTGGACGACCCAAAACAGTGACCACCCCGGAGATTATTGATCAAATTCACGTGATAATCTTTGAAGTTCGCCGGATTTCAGTTAAATCAATATCTGAACAACTGGGCAACTCACGTGAGCGGGTTGGGAACATCATTCATGAAGGTTTGTACATGCGGGATCTATCCGCGAAGTGGGTCCCGAAATGCCTGAGGCGGATCAAAAGCTTCAACGGTGCCAGTCGTCTAAAGAAATGTGTTATTTTTTCGGGGCGATTCAAATGATTTCCTGTAGCGACTGGTGACCATGGACGAAACCTGGTTATATCACTATGACACAGAGACAACGGAACAATCAATCACCAAAGTGTTCTTGTTCTTGCACGACAATGCGCCGGCTCACCGGGCACTTACAACCCAGAAGAAACTGGCCTACCTGGGCTTCCAATATCTTGATCACCCACCCTATTCTCCGCATCTGGCCCCGTCGGTCTACCACCTGTTCCTTGGAGTGAAAAAGGAATTCGAAGGTCGCCATTTTTCACCCGACGCGGAGGTCACTCATGCCGCTGTTTCGAGGGAAAAATTCTGAATTTTTTTGAGTGGCTGGCAAAAGTTAGAGCAAAGGGCTAAGAAGTGTATTAAGTTCGTAGGGAGTATGTTGAATAAATCCCGAGATTGGTCGCTGTATTTGGTTTCCTTCCTGCTCGGGCTAGAGACTTATCAGCATCCTCTCGTACATATCCAGTTCATTCTAGTTTCTTGTTTTAATATCTGATTCTATGCCTAGATCTTTATATATTGCTCGCAGTTCCTCATCAGTTCTTACTCTCCATATCCTTGCTGTACCACCGGTCCACGTATCCCTCTCAATATTTTCCTCTCCCATGTACCCATTCTTTCATATCCATCTCAGTCACAGCTCACGTTTCTCTCCCATCCACTACAGCTGGTTTCACCTTTTTTATACATCTTAATTTCAACTGTTTACTGATGGATCTAGACCTAAATATTTGTCTTCCACTATAAATCATGTATTGCCTGCAACAATCATTGAATTTTATATAATCAATTATTAATTTTTTTAAATTTACAATGCACTTAATTATCTTGAATTCTGAACCATTTCAAGTACTTGTCCGTCCATTACTAGATCTTGCTCTAAATCTGTTATATTGCTTGTTATTTTCACACATTTTGTTTTGCTTCCTTTCATCACCATTCCTGTGTTTCCTGCGACTTCTTTAATCCCTTTACTACTCCTTCAATCTCACCGATAGTCCAATAAAAACATAATATCTGCATTTGCCATACGTTGTCTTATCCTGTTAAAAACTGTTCCATTCGAATTCCTAATCACTTTAGCCAATTCAATATTAAAAGTTGTTACACAAAGTGCAACTCATTGTGTCAAGCCCTTTTCTACTCCAAAAGCTTCAATCAATTGTCACTGGATTTTCAAATTTCAATTCGAATGTTGCAAAGTCATTCTCATTAAGTTATTTTAATTCTAATATTTTGAATTGTGTTATTTAATGAAGCTGGCAATTGTTAAGATTGAAATGCGTCGGTGATTGTCGACGGAATAAACATGCAGCACCGGTGGAATGATGATGATTAAGGGCAGAATCGCATTAATCGAAGAAACAATGTTGCTACTTGTGGACGGATATTGTCACACCTCAAGTAACAACATACGTACGGACACTGAACACAATGGATATTCACCCTACTTGTGACCAGTAAGTTATTTCTACGTTGATAAATAACTAATTTTCAATTCCAATGTAATGTACATCTTATAGTGTCAGAAATTACTTACTCCTTTCATACTTATTTCTGATAACAGATCCTAATACAAGGTGGATCCTCACAACTAGTAATTGGAAATACAGAGAATAGAAACCAGTTCTGACAGCCAATTTTCAGTATGTTTGGGCAAACACGGAACACCGTGACAGACGGTACCGCACTAGTCTAACAGCACCGAGTGAAAGTACAGTAGCACTCATAGTTTAGTAAACAATTAACTTGTGATATAATTGTCCTCAGTGTCAAATACCTACTCAAGTTTTAATCATTTTTCACTAGATAATATATGTATTATATTTTATCCAGTCCCACAGTTTACATTTGTCTACAGCTGTAAAAAATATTGGGATCCAATTTTTTACAAGCACCTTTGACTTAATGTACTGGAGGCCTGATGATGACCTGTTAACAGGTCGAAACGTGTAGCCTATATGATCCAATAAATAATTGTTGTGTTGACGTATATTAGTGAATTTATTATATACATCTTAGTTCGGCAATAAGCAAGATGAAGTATTCACACAAGTAAACTGGAATTAAATTTAAGGAAAATCCATTTAAATTCTACATTTGTAGCTCAGCTTTGTGTGGTGTTGAAAGTTTGGTCATTTGGGAAGTTGATTGGAATTACCTGGAATGTTTTTAAATGTGTTGCTGCAGCAGGATGTAGATCAGTTGAGCTGATCGTGTAACGGATTAAGCTGTATTACGTAGAGTGAAAGAGGAGGAAACATCCTACATGCAACAAAACAAGGGAAGGCGAACTGCATTGGTCACATCTTGTTTAGAGGCGGCCTTCTGAGACACTTTATTGGAGGAAATAAAAGGAAACCTGCGAGGGACGGGAAGGCGTTGATGTAAAGTGAGCTGCTACTGGATGACGGTAAGGAAACAAGAAAATGCTGGAAATTGAAAGAGCAGGCTTTAGATCGCCCTGCATGGAAATCATAAACCCTGTAACAACTGACATTATTTTACAGCTTTACATAATTTAATCTTTAACCTACTTCACTTTGTGGTCTATAAATCCTTGCTCGTTATGTTAAGGATCCATCACGATAGCGACAACAAGGCGGAATTTTTCAGGTTTTTAATTAGTAAACATATTCGTTTATAGTGTACATTTATCTGGTTTTTACATTATTAATTCAATAGTACATGGGCACCTTCCCATGCCAAGTGCGGCGAGGTACCTTCATACAGCAAAAAGTGCTACTAAGTTATCTGCTGCTAATTGGAACAGGAACGAACACTCATTCTGACTCCTTCTATATATCATAGTACTTGAATTTTAATTTCATTTCCATGGCAATGAAATACAAATCAACAAATAAACAATGTCCTACACGAAATAGTAATTAATTATGCATGTCTGTCAGGAATGGGTGTGTTTGTGTGTGGCAATCTGAAATATTCT
>Ga0123355_10020704_pt1 | contig 10513 bp, 7 predicted proteins | sample TergutEmb28metaG_3_FD_89872 | JGI IMG/M metagenome (GOLD analysis project Ga0123355, IMG submission 89872) | Embiratermes neotenicus P1 segment gut microbial communities from Petit-Saut dam, French Guiana - Emb289 P1 | ecosystem: Host-associated > Arthropoda: Insects > Digestive system > Gut ... | reverse complement strand
GATACTTACAAGTGTCCTACCGCTTCCTTGCCAGTTCTCACTGGTTAACAAGACATGATCAACTACTCGACCGTGTGCATCTCGTGCAACAATGCTTGCCGGATTAAGTATTGTTCCTTGTGGCAGCAAATCATAAAACACACCTTCTGTTTGTTCTGGCAAGAGCTGTGCAAAGTGTGTAGCAGAGGGGCGCTGAACTTCTGTTGCGCCAAGCGGAGAGTTGGCACCAACATTGTGAGAAATCGCAAGTCTGTAGGGAAAAACCATACGTGCATTTGCTGCATCTGAAATAATTCCTGATCCTGCCTGACCTGTGCGAATCATCTTGGTCGTATCAGCACTAAAGACAAGTCTTCCCATACGAACAAAATTCGATGCACGATGCACCAGATCTCCATAATCTGCGATATCTTTAGCTTGCAGATTCGAAGGCCAGGTTGCTATATATTGACCTGGCCATCCAGGATTTTGAACATTCCCGTCAAAGTCTTCAATAATCATGGCAGAGAAATTAACTACTTCAACCGTTTCTTGATTCTCAATCAAGTCAAGAACACGTGGTGTTGAATTAATCCTAATTCGAAACTGAATGGTGAATTCAGTCATATATCGCCCATTTTCATGCACTGCCTTGATGCGGTGCGCGTCAACATCGGGAAGGTTTACCCATGTCGTATCTGCTGGAGAAGTAACAAGGTGCTGCCACCCTTGTGCAGATGTGTAGTAGTACAAGTCAATAGGAGACCTATTGGCAAGGGGCACTTCTTGCGTATCTATGAGACCACCAGTACTGCTTACGAGGGGCACTGTCTCTCTGTAATTGGACACCATTACTCGCGTAAAGCGGAAATCTTCTGGCTCTAACAGATGAAGCCCTGTCGATGTTCTTAAATAAATCCAATCATCTATTGCAGTGGTGGTAAAGGGTCTGGTTCCACCGTCAGTAACACCAAAGCCTCGTGCCTCTGCTCTAAACTGTGGTCCACTAACACTGAAAGCTCCACCGCCCATAGCAGCTACTGACGGTATGCCACCTACGGGAACAAGTGTGACATCATCGCCCACCTCTAGGAAGGTAAGTAGGCTGGGTATAACATTAGTGGTATTAGGGTTCATCCATTTTCTTAGTTGGTATAAATCTCCGTCATATTCTATGTATCCCCCACGGAAAGTGTAGCTTGCCTCTCGATTATGAGTAACAGAAGCAGCAGCTCCATCATCAGTGGGAGTAAGAACTACCGACATGCTGTTTCTAACAACTTGCTCTGCTTGACCAGTTCTGGGATAAGCAACAATAATGTCTCGCCACTGACGGCTTCCCGAATTAGCAACAGGAAGGCTGTGACCAATTCCTGCCAGCGGGATTGCTTGATTCCAGGTACGCTCTACATGAGCATTAAACGCTGCCGTATTTCCAACCATCCAGCCACTTATTGGATTGGCATTGGTCATATTGGCATTTGTTGCAGCACCTGACCATGCAACAATTTGCCCACTGTCAAGTGGAGAATCTTGAAGAAATGCAGTGAACGGCTGTGTTGTTGTTTGGAGGGTTCCAAAGAACAGACGGTAGCGCACAAAGAAGTGGTCATCTACACCTGGTGGTTGTGTTCCCCATGCTGTTTGCCATGCATTGCGTGAGTCAAGCGCCTGCTTTGTAGATTCAAGTGGCACCATTCGTGTTGTCAGGTCAAGACTAAGCTCGTTGCTTTCAACGGGTGCAACTCCGTGCGCAGGATCAAAGGTGGCACGTGCCCTAAATTCATTGCTAAAGCCATTGGGGCTCTGAGATGGCAGATAGTGTATCGCAAATTCAACAAATAGGTGTGTATGGGTGCCAGTAACAGGCCTGAAGTTAGTGATTACCACTTCATTGGTGACGGTATCTATGGTGAAGTCAAAGTCAGTAGGTCCAGGAAGAGGGATGATCATGTGTGGCTCATTTACAGCTCCCAAATTCCATTCAGCAGGCGGCAAACCGCCAGCCCATCCCGAACTGCCCCAAACAACATTTCCTGTAATCAGATTGCCATTTCTATCCTCGAATAAAGCGCGCGGCAATCTAATCTCTATTTCGCCCGCTTCGTAGACACTCTCTCCTGGAGGAGTAAACTCGAGCACCATTCGTAAGGCTCCTCGAACATTTCGATCAGGATCAAGGCTCAGATGATCTTGCTCATTGTTATCGAGCCAACGCAGTGTTAGGCCATCATTGCCACTCAGCCCCATAATGTCCTCATAAAACACCGTCTGGATAGCCACAGGATCAGCTGTTGCAAAAATAGGTGCTATCAGCACAAAGGTAAACAGTGCAATCAATACGAGTCTTTTATTTTTCGAAAATGTGTTACTTAGATTTTTATTCATTCCTTGCCCTATTTTTCACATTTTTATAACCTGCTATAGAGATAGCCAATCTACGATTATACGGGAAATAGGGCTATCCGTCCACTTTTTGAACCCAGATGCTTCAAGAAGTAACCCGGCGAGAAATAGGTACTGGGACAGTACAAGCTGCGCAGCACAAAAGTTTCGAAGTGCGTGCAAAAGCCCTACAATTTGGGAGCGAAACGTAGAAGCAGTACGCGAGTTCCAATTGCAGGGCTTACGTGTGCCTTAAAGCTTCTGGTGGGCCTAGTAGGATTCGAACCTACAACCTAAGGATTATGAGTCCTCCGCGCTAACCGTTGCGCCATAGGCCCAGCCAAACACCCAGCAAGTCACCCCGCAAGTCACAAGTAGTAATACTAGCATAAACCACAGTCAATCTTTCACCTGTCCTTGAGCTACAATAGTTCCATGTTGTACGTACTTACATTCCTCGAAGGTGTTTTAACCTTTATATCCCCCTGCTTGCTGCCCTTAATGCCAGTCTTTGTGAGTTACTTTGCTGGCACAGCTATGGATGAGGATGACCAAAACTTGCGCAAGCGCAGACTTCGCACCCTTGCCAGTGCACTTGCATTTATGGCGGGCTTTACCTTGATTTTTGTAATTCTGGGCATATTTGCAGGCACGCTCGGCTCATTCATCACTCAGAACCAGCGCATTGTTGACTTGGTCGCAGGCAGCATTGTTGTTCTATTTGGTATTGGCTATCTGGGACTATTCAAGCTGCCGACTTTTAATGTCAGTCCACAGCTAAAGGGTCGAAAGGACGGATTACGCTCCTTCTTTTTTGGTATTGTATTCTCAATTGGATGGACTCCTTGCATCAGTGCCTTTCTGGGATCAGCACTTATGCTTGCTGCTGTTGCAGGGTCATGGGAACAAGGTGCCCTACTGCTGTTATTCTACTCGCTTGGACTAGGATTGCCCCTGGTAATCACGGCACTACTGATTGATTCACTCAAAAGTGCTTTTAACTTTATTAAACGTCACTATGTCCTTATTACGCGAGCTTCTGGAATACTGCTAATCTTGATGGGACTGTTGATTATGAGCGGTCAAGCATCCATTTTAGCAAGCACTCTGACAAATTTTTCATAACTGTCGCCGATAGGAACTACAAGGAGCACACCAATGAAGAAAAATCGGAACTGGTTTATCGCACTAATCTTTGCACTGCTGCTAATTACTATCATTGTAGGCGCTATCGCACTGCAGCGCATCATCGCTCCCGAGGGACTCAACGATGTTGCAATTGCAGATTTAATGCCAGATACTTTTGAGGATCCTCTTGTGGGACAAGCAGCGCCAGATATCGTCTTTACAGACGAAGCAGGGCAATCCTTTCAACTGAGCAGCTTTGCAAACACTCCTGTAGTCTTAAATTTTTGGGCAAGTTGGTGTCCGCCCTGTCGCGTCGAAAAACCTGATTTTCAACAAGCATTTGAGCAGTACGGTGACGAGGTCAAATTTGTCATGCTGAATGTTGATGAAAGTGTTGATGTCGCACGCGCCTATGTGGACGAGGAGGGCTATACCTTCCCCATTTATTTTGACGACGCAGGCAGTGGTGCGCTTGCCTATGAGGTCGCAGGTATCCCAGAAACTTTTATCATTGATGCTGGCGGAACCATCACTGCACGCTTCTTAGGCGCAACAAGTTTCGCAACATTGGAACGCGCAATACAAGGCACACTGCCTTAACTGGGTGTTACATTTTTTTAGGAGCGCTTACTCCGATTAGTGCGAGTGCATTCGCAAGAGTATGGCGAGTGGCATCAATCAGGGCAAGGCGTGCACTTGTCAGCGAAGCATCATCACTCAGCACCTGACATTGCTGATAGAACTGGTGATACAGCGATGCCAGTTCCTCACTGTAATGCGCTAGCCTGAATGGCGCACGGTCACGTGCTGCACGCTCGACTACCTCGCCAAATTCAGAAATCTTACGCATCAGGGCAAGCTCTGCCGCATGACCCAACAGTGACAAATCTGTTGATTCGTCAATATGTATCACAGCTAAGGCATCAATGTCGGCATCGTCTTGCCCACTCGCATCTGCCGCTTTGCGCAATATGCTGCAAATGCGTGCATGTGCATACTGCACATAAAAAACGGGGTTGTTTGATGACTGATCTTTTGCCACATCAATGTCAAAGGACAGTGGCTGATCACTCGATGTGCGCACTAAATGGTAGCGTGCAGCATCAACGCCTACCTCGTCAAGCAGCTCTTCAAAGGTTACCATCTCGCCCGTACGCTTTGACATGCGAACGAGCTGTCCATCGCGATACAATGCCACCATTTGTCCCAGCACTATTTCAAGCTGTCCAGGATAGCCAAGAGCAGCAACTGCTGCCTCTAGGCGCTTAATGTAGCCGTGATGGTCTGCACCCCACAGATTAATTACGAGGTCAAAGCCACGCTTAAACTTATTGTCATGATAGGCAATGTCTGCAGCAAAGTAGGTCGCTGCACCATCACTTTTCATCAGCACTCTGTTTTTATCGTCACCAAAATCTTCTGATTTGAACCACAGCGCGCCCTCTTCTTCATAGATATAACCCTTATCTTGCAGGCTCTCGATGCTTTTTACGATTCCCGTCTTGCCCTGGTCATCTGGCACGTGCATACTGTGCTCGGAAAACCACTCGTCAAAAGTCACGCCAAAGCGTTCAAGAACTGATTTAACATGAGTCAGCACCTGGTCATAGGAACGCTGGCGGAAATACGCGCGACGCTCATCAGCATCAACTGACACCCACTGGTCGCCCTCTGCATCGCGAATTTGTGCAGCAATGTCCACAATGTAAGCACCCTTATAGCCAATAACCTCGCTATCAAAAGGTTCGCCGCACAGTTCCAAATAGCGCTCAGCGACAGAGTCGGCAAAGATGTTCATTTGATTGCCTTCGTCATTTAGATAGAATTCGCGCTGCACGCGATAACCCGCATGTTCAAGTACCATGGCAAGCGCATCACCCAAGGCTGCCCAACGTCCGTGTCCCACGTGCATGGGACCCACAGGATTTGCAGATACAAACTCAACTTGAATGTATTCATTCTTTGGCTCAGCCTTGCCAAAATCATCCTTGCGTGCGCGTACTTCAGTAATGATGCGCGACAGGGCAGCAACAGACAGACGCAAGTTAATAAAGCCTGGACCTGCGACTTCAACACTATCAATATCAGGATGGTCGCTCAAGTGAGAAACAATGATGTCTGCGATAGCACGCGGAGCCATTCCTGCGTCTTTTGCACTACGCAGAGCAACTGCTGTTGCCCAATCACCATGCGTGGCATCGCGCGGACGCTCTAGTTCAACTGCGGGTACCTGCTGCAGGGGCAGTTCTTCTGCATTAATCGCACGCGCCAGAGCATCTTCTACAATTTGACTTACCAAGGCCTTCATCTGTTATTCCTCTTCCCGACTAACTCTCTCCCGATTAGCTCTCAAATATTAGCAGTACTGATCTTGCAAGCATCACAACTGCAGCATCATCCATCATCGCTATCTGATGGACGCATTAACGCATGTACCCACATAACCATACCACTGCATGACAGCACTAATGCAAAACTTATCACATAAAACAGTGCACGAATCCCATCTTCGGGTGAATTCAGTACGGGATTATCTGGGTGCAAGGTCTCACCAAAAATGCGCACAGCCGCAAGCATGATTAGGGTCGCATAGCCGTATATTCCGTCAAAGAGTGCAAGTGTGCGTCGCTTCAAAAAAATCAGCGGCAGCATCAACATTCCAATTCCCAGCAATGACACCGATAGCTGAAAACGAATTCGCGGCTCTTGCATTAACCACATAAGAGCAGGTTGCGTGGTTGCACTAAAATCCCAGGTAAAATTCGCTGCAATCAGACCAAAGATAAAATTTACAACCCATAGTCCTATAGCAGTAAAGCGCAAAGCTTTTGACCATTCATACATCCCTGGTCGATACATAGCATAAGTCGCAAACCCCACCGTTCCCAGCAGGAAAAATACAAAAATGCTAGCCCAGGTAAATGCTCCGTGAAAGATGGGGAGTCTGACCAGCGTCCCCAGCCCTACAACAGGCGGGAATGTACTGATGAGTCCTATGGCTGCGGCCATTCCTAACACGGTAAGTACCGCTGGCCATAGCCAGGGTCGTATTTGTTTTTCATCTGCCTGCTTTGCTTGTGGCAGATCCCCCTCTGTCATGATTGGTTCCTCACTACTATCTGGGACTACCTGCACGCGGCTCCCAGTCAAGCCGCCTAACAGCCACTAAGTCACTTCTATTGTTAAGCCTTGACAGACTGACCGTTTCACCCTGACGCGGTGCATGGATATAGTATCCTCCACCAACATAAATTCCCACGTGATGAATGGGTGTGCCAAAAAACACTAAGTCATTGGGCTGGATGCCCTCTTCCACTCGTCGCCCAAACAAAACCTGCGTGCCTGAATGATGTGGTAAATCGATTCCGTGCTGTGCGAAAACAAAACGCACCAAGCCTGAACAGTCAAAACCTGCACGTGATGAACCGCCCCAGACATATCGAATGCCGCGCAGAGCCATCGCGGTTTCGACAGGAGATCCTTCGACCATGCTAATATCTGTGCGCTCGCCGCTTGTGATTTGTGCTGCGAGGTTGCGCTCTGCTTGATCACGCTGCAACTGTTCGGCTGCATATAGCTCCATCAAGGTTTCGTTTTGATCGCGCAGTTCCTGGGCACGATCCTCACTGCGCCCAGTAACTTCAATCATCCTGGCACGCATCTCGAATTCAAGACTTGCTGCTTCGCCTTCGTCCAGCGCCAATTGATGCATGGTCGCTTCAATGCGTGAGCGCTGAGAGCGAATGCGTGCCATAAGGTCTGCATCAGCAGTAGCAAAGCGATTGATCGCCTCGAGACGCCGTATCAAGTCCTGCAGCGACGTCGCATCAAAAATCATCTGCAATATCTGCTCGCGACCACCTGTATAAATCTCGACAGCACGCTCACTTAGAGTAATCGCTTGTAGATTATAAGCTTCCTCTAAAAGCGTGATGTCGTGTTCTGAGGTTGCAATATTGCCCGTCAACTGTTCCAGACGCATACGTGCAGCATTATGCTCTTCAACTGCAATTTCAGTTTCACGATCAATGGCATCAAGCTGCTCGAATAAACGCTCTAATTCCACTTGCTGTTCAGGAGTAGCACGAGCAAGCAACTCAAGTGCCTCTTCAGTTTCAGCTTGTGTCGTTTCGCTTCCAGCAGGACGTTCTACAATGGGTGCTACGTCAACCGTAATTTGATCAGATGCTGGAACAGTCTGACCATCGTTTGCAGCGTCAATATCGTCTGGAACTGCATATAAGGGCATCACACTGCCTGCAAGCATGACACAGGCAAGTACCAAGGCAAGTATGCCCCGCAAAGTAAGTCGACTATAGATGCCAGTACCCATACTGTCCATTATACTAGCACCCTTAAATTTTTACCGAATTTGCTCTAGGAGAAATTGTGTAATGTAATTGTTCACTATTTCTGACTTGTCCTGATTTGCATTATGAGCAGCACCTTCAACTAGGTGCAGAGTACAGTTGTCATCGATTTCTGCCCATTGAGTCATGGCCTGCTTAATGTTTCCAGACTTATCATCTGTGCCGCACAGCAATAACACAGGCTGTTTAAATCTGAAATTTGTGTCTTCGTGCAAACATTTTGTCACAGCCATCACAATATCAACAAAAGCAGACTTTCCTAGCTGCTCAAAACAATCTTTTGCATACTGTCGTACGTGCTCTTTGTTTCCGCAAGCATTGGCACTTTGAGTGAGTAGGAGATTCCACGGATAGATGGCAAAGATAGGACCTGACAGCTTCAGGCTAAATTTTTCAACAGCAGTAAGTCTACCTGTGTTTTTTGTGCAGCCAATTAGAATTAATTTTTCTACCACTTCTGAATGGTGATACGCAATTTCTTGTGCCAAGTTCCCACCCATGGATTGACCTACAATTGCTGCCTTTTCAATCCCAAGAACTTCGTACAGCTTCAGACAATCGTTCACCATGTCCTCAAATGAAAATCTCTTGCCGTTGCTCAGCCTTGACAGACCATGCCCACGAGCATCCCAAAACACCAAATCATAAGAATCGTCAAATGTCTCAATTTGAGGCTCAAACATTTGATGGTCCAGCCCAGCCCCATGAAAAAAGAGGACGTACTTGTCCCCTCTTCTCTGTCTGTGCCAATACTGAATTTCACAATCCAGATTTACAAAACTATCTTGAGCCATATCTTCCCAGATCATGTCAATTATCTCTATGCTAACTAGCGCAATCTATACGTTAGCTTTGCTATGGGGGATTCCCAGACGGCGATTTCTGTAACTGCAACACCAGGCTGCGTGATTGTTTCAGTTAGTTCTTCAAAGATGATGCGTGCAAGGTTTTCTGCAGTAGGACTGATTGTGTCAAATGGTTCAATCTCATTTAAGTGCTTGTGGTCGTAGCGACTTAAGACTGCTTTGAGGTCTTCCTTTAGTAACGCAAAGTCGTACACCATTCCCAATTCACATAATTGGAAAGATTCAACGCTTACTTCGATATCCCAGGTATGTCCGTGCAAGTGGCGACATTCTCCTGGATAGTCATACAGGAAGTGTGCTGCATCAAAATGATCTTTCACCGTCAACGTGTATATTCCTGTGCTCACGGGTGGTTGAGCCTCCTCATTTCTGAACGTATTTACAGAGTTGCACTCTTCTAATTCTTCACTTAATTCACCTGATTCAAAATCAAAGAGCGAGTTTGGAATCTGATAGGGCTGCACGGGATTGCCTACCTGCCCCAAGGCATCCATTGCTTCATTTGCTAGCGCGTCTGCTTCTTCATTTTCCTCGCGAGGAATATGAACAAATTCGCATACCTCAAATTGTTTCGATAGGTTGAGTGCGTCCAAAAACAGAGGCTTCAGCGCAGCATTTTTAACCTTGTATTCACCGTTAAGTTGCTTTACTAAGAGCTCGCTGTCTGCACGTGCCTCTAAATGAGTGATAGTTAGAGCTAGCGCATTTTCCAAGCCCCAGATAAGTGCTTTGTATTCGGCAACATTATTGGTAGCATCACCAATGGGTGCTCCCCCATCACAACTCTTCACAAAGCCGTGATTAAGAACAAAGCCAATTCCTGCAGGTCCAGGATTGCCACGTGACCCACCGTCCGTGTAAAGAATGTATTCAGTCATACTGTTTATTGTACTTTATTGGCAGCTACATATTACAGCGGCAATAGTTCTATGTTGCCATCGCGTACGGGGCCTGTAGGTACTGACTGATGAGTGACACCTGCCTGAAGCAGCTGCTGCGCTGCAAAATCAAAGCCGTAGCCAATTTCTGGCACCGAATGTGCATCTGAACCAATGCAAAAGCCAACACCGCGCTGTGCAAGTTCCATTAGGAAGTTTCGCGACGGGTAAAGTTCTTTGCAGAGCTTGCGCAGCCCTCCTGTTGACACTTCACATAGGATGCCAGCTTCTGCTATCGCATCTGCTGCTTCTGCATAATACACGCGCGGATCAGCTGGTATGAAGTTAAATTTTTTAGGCAGGTCGGGATGTGCCATAACATCATAAACCCCTGATTTGACCGCTCTTATCCATTCAGCAAAGTAAAAATCCCAGACTTCATCAGTGTCACTTCTATCCCATTCGTCTGTTTGTGCTGGATCATCAAAGGCCCATCCATCTAGCATGTGTACGCTGCCTAAGACGACATCAATACCTGCTGCACGAGCCTCCTTGACAGACTGTATTGACCAGTCAGAATCCTGATTCAACCAGTCAGCTTCTGCACCGACTATAAGTCGTGGCGCACTCTTTCCCTTACTGCGCAAATTGTCAAAGCGCTCTGCCATTTCTTTAAGTGTCGTAACGTAGGAATCAAGGTCACTAAAACGCATCGACACTTCACGATCAGGATCTATCTCTTCAGGCAAAGGCAAGTGTTCGGTGAAAATTGCTGTGTGCAATCCGCTGCCGCAAATGCCTTCAAGCATTTCAGGTAACGTATGTTTTGCATGACCGCACAGTGCTGAGTGAATGTGGCAATCTGCATAACGACCTGCCGTATCACTGCTGAGAGACCCCCATACTT
>Ga0123355_10020702_pt1 | contig 10513 bp, 6 predicted proteins | sample TergutEmb28metaG_3_FD_89872 | JGI IMG/M metagenome (GOLD analysis project Ga0123355, IMG submission 89872) | Embiratermes neotenicus P1 segment gut microbial communities from Petit-Saut dam, French Guiana - Emb289 P1 | ecosystem: Host-associated > Arthropoda: Insects > Digestive system > Gut ... | reverse complement strand
TTATATTATATTATATTATATTATATTATATTATATTATATTATATTATATTATATTATATTATATTATATTATATTACGTTATATTCCAAGGCTGACTAGAACGTGGCTCGCACACTTCACTGGCGCGGTCCACTCTGGCTACATTTAATCGGGTAGTGAACAGTGTTGCTATTGCACATGTGACTTCATGAATAAAGACGCGGATCCTGCATACGTTTCTTCCTAACCTGCGGTTCTCAAAGCTCATCAAGCTGGCCAACTCTATTTTATTTATATTAACTTCTGTTTTTTATTCTATCAATTTATTTCGATATTTCGTTATCTGTGGTATCAGCTCCATGTGCCCAACCTAAGAGACATATAAAGTGCATTCCTAGATACGATGATGTTATATGATTCGACATTAGGCACAGAACGGCAGACTACTCCATTCACAGCAGTAAACATCATCTCATAAAGAAGTTTTGAAGTTAACCCTATAGGAAAAGGAAGGTGAAATTCTAATGGGAATCTATCAAGCACCAAGAGCAACAGATGCGAAGAGAGGGAGACAGACTTTACACACTTGTTGATTTAAATAGTTTAATTTAATTACTTTCAAATGTTTTAAACATTAACGTAAGTAAATTTTAAGCTTTTGAACTCTTAAAACACAGTGATTACTTTATGCCCCATAATTTTTAACGTAAATGATACTTTCCATCCATTGATTGTACTTTTGTGTTTTGTACGTATCTAAGAACAAGAACAACATTAACTGAGAAGTTTTTATAAACCTGAAGGTGTGTGTGTGTGTGTGTGTGTGTGTGTGTATTGTGCGGTAAAGGCCACATATTTAAATAAAATTCAGGCTAAATTTAATCTTAAAAGGGTTAATATGGCAAGATAAGTGTTAGCAGAATATTCGTTAATGCACTACTAAAGACAGTGATCATGATTTCTAGAAAAAAAAACCGAAACGCGTCTGTGAAGATAAAGAAAAGAGTTCTATGATAGCAAATAGACTGCTGCAATTGTAAAAAAAAAAAAAAACTATTCTAAATAGGCTAAAACCATATGGAATAATGAACTACAATAGACTTAAGTTTTGGCTATCCCTGCGAAGCATAATCCGTCTTGAAACATCAGTCGTCAGTTAGCAGGCCAAGAAATATTTGTTGCCGTGTTCACCACTCCCTATACCGAATCAATCGAATCCACTCCATCCTTTCACATCCCATCTGATCAATATCTTTTCTCATATTATCTTACAATAAACGTCTATTTTTTCCACCTGGTTACTTCTATTTAGAATTTCTAACAAGAGTTTATTAAGATTTCTTAAAGTCTTTAGATGGTACATCAAAATGATAACAGCAGTAAAGTAGCTGCTCTTAGTGTGTCATTAATCCTTTTATAAAAAGTTGACATTTGGTGTACAACAAGCCACTTTGTATTGTTATTTGAGGATTTTACAGGTGTGACGGTGGACAATATGTAGTTAGGCAAACAGATCCCACTTCCACCCTGAAGATGGAGGCAACACATAACACCAAATTTTTGTGCGTATTTACTAAATAACGCTGCACTGCCTTACACAACACAGTTTTGCTGAAACAGTTTAGAGTTTCCTGAAGCCTGCCGTCCGCTGAAGTTGTTGTGTCTACACTGGAGGTCTCCAGCATGACCTCAAGAACTGCCCGATGCCCTTTGCATATCAGGGCACTACCGTGATATCAAGCAGATAACCGTTAATATCCCTCCGTCATGTAATTGAAATTTTTCTCAGGAACATTTTTAATATAACCACAACATCAGCATTATAACATTTAATTTTGTCACCTCCCATTCTGAAGTAAGAGGATAGATTGAGGGTGTCTGAGAAAAAGTGCAGAGGGGAATATTTGAGGTCGAAGGGTGAAGATGAAGTGGGAGGACGAAGAAAGCTGCGACGAGCGTCATGATTTGTATTGTCCACAAGATATACTATTGTTGCAAAATCTGAAGTTTTCATAGCAATGTCGATGGGCATTTATATATTCTGGGGAGTCTCAGAAGCTGTAATATTCTTGGTTTAATTAAGTGTACTTTCGACTGCTAGCATTATATAACGTTGAATTATAGGATGGTTAAGCCATGCAATGGCTCAGGCGATTAGTCGCCGGGCAGCCTGTGTGAGACGAAGTCGCACTTGGATGGGTATTCCAAAGAATAATTTGGTGTAATCGTGTCAGTATCAATCCACCAACCCTCCATGTTCACTGACTCATTCATCTATGACCGACGCGTTAATTATTTCAAGATACTCATCTATCTGGGTAGCATGATAACAGCTAATTCAAGACATAAGAGCAAAATTAAATGCAAGACTACCATGGAAAGAAGCAGTATTCAGCAGGAAGGAGACTCATTTCACCATAAAATTGGACTCAAATTTAAGAAAGAAACTAATGAAATGCGATACTTGGAACACAGCTCTGTCTGGCACTTCGGTACATAGATCAGAAATATATTGAGTTTTTAAATGTGGTGCTGGAGAATAATGGAGAAGATACGTTGGACCGATCGTGTGAAAAACGAAGTATTATAAACAGTCAATGAGGAAAGGAACATCCTGCAGATAAGATAGGCAATGTACGTATAAACGTGACATTAAGGCACGTTCCTGCAACCATTGTTGCAGTGCTAAAGCAATAATATTACATAATCGGAGACTGTGTGTGTGTGTGTGTGTATGTGTATGTAGCCTTATTTATCCAGCATAAAATGCACATGTGCCATATTGTCATTTGTGGCCTGTCCGACTCTACAGTATTTTTCCACATTATCTCATAAATGACATAATTTTCGGAAATAAAAACTGATTGAATATAAAATGTTTGTTTTGATTTTCTCGACAACGTTTATCTGAAACATTTCTCATTCTAAGAAGAAATGATCGAGATAGGATCAAAAATACGTAATATTCTTCACGTAAAGTACCCGTTATTCTTGTCCAGTTTTAATTACACTCGAATTTTCTCGAAAGATTTTGGAAAAATATAAAATTTCATGAAAATTCCCCTTCTCTCTCTCTCTCCCCCCCCCCCAAGGGAGAGCTGAGTTGTTCCATGATGAAGCTAATAGTCGCTTTCGTATTTTTGTGAAAGCGCCCAAAAATTAACAAGGAGAGAAATCCCAAAGCCGACTAAATTACCAAATTTATTTCGAAGAAACACGACAACCGTACAACCGCTTGCAGTCACCAGAACAGTGGGGTAAAAGTTAAAGTTTTCCTGCCCAGGCCGTGAAGACAGACGGGAGGAGCAGAAGTAGAGCTCCACTCTTTCTTAACCTCAACACTAGAAGGAGATGAGTGGTTAATTTCATGCTCCGGTCGCTTCACTCCCGGGAAACAACGCCGGTACCCACTGAATAGGAGGCCGGCCCGGCAAAACCTAGGCTACCACCCTAGTCAGCATCCTTTTGTAAAGCGAACTCTAGGCGATAAATGTATATTTTGGTATATTTTAGGCATAAGTAATATATATATTTTCGACTAGGAATTTACAATAAGAAGAACGTTTGTTTAAATTTACGAACAGGAGCGATCCTGAAGTTCCTGGGGCGAATTAACACATTACTGCGGTGTGTTTAGCGTTCCTTTGCCTTTATGCAGCAGTTGCTTTGCGCTTTACGGGCACTGAACAGTGACCGTGTGGAGACCTCTTAGAGACAGACGCTGTGAAACGTCCAAATCCTTGGCAGCAGTTACCACCCACTGAGCAGGCGGTTCGAGACGCCCTGTCCTTCTTGTTACCTGACACCATTGTAGCAGCCTTGGTAATCAAGATGAAGAGTAGAAAATCTTCCTGAACCTTCTTTTACCGACAAAAAAATTCCAAAAATAAAAATATAAATACAGTTATTCAACATTGATGGGAGCTAAATTCTGTAATAAGAACAAAATCATTCCGAGGGCTGCATAAAAAGACCTGGCCTGCCGCGTGTTTGGGAAGAAAGGAAGGAGCAAAAACCGTTGCTTGTTTAAGTATTTTCAAAATTTCTAGTTCAAAGGAAGCGGGATTAACTGCAATGTTTAACACCACCTAAGCTAGATTAATGCAAATAATGTGAACAGTGCAGGTTTACAAATCGAAATGTAAAAACTACAGGCTTTGAAGGTGCGATAATATCAAACCTTTTATGTGATTTGTCTTTCAACCAAAACAACCATAGAAATCGGCTGATAACTGGTACATTAAAATTTTGAAAAACAAAATGAAAACCTCAGAGAGTCGTAGGTGAGCTTAAAACAGCAACAATCCTGGTTCTTCTGATTTACGCTTGGTATACATATTGTTACATAAATGCGTATATAGTTGCAGTTTCAGACAATGTTACGTTATAGCTATATTATTACACCTGTGACATAACTATGTTGTAAAACCATATCACGATTTTTATAACACAGTTTTTAAAATCAAACAAAAGTTATATATATATATACCCTCAGAGTAAATCCGTTCCCCGTCTCCAACGAAAAATTCTGGGTACGCGTCTGGAAGGGTGTTCGGCTCCAGACTAGTGTAACTTTCAAAGAAACAATTGAACATTTTAAAACCTACATTAATTAACCTGGAAAAGGACAGAATTAACATGGATGCTAGAATAAGGCAATTTAAGTTGTTACCAGGCTAGATCTAACTATGTCAACTACTAGAAGGATAAATTTTGCAGACACCCACGGTATTTTGAATACGTGGAAAATCATTTCTGTCAGTTACTGAATGCACATAGGGTTAATGATGTTAGGTGTACTGAAGTACATACAGCTGACCCACTAGTGTCCAGGCCTAGTGCCTTTGAGTTTGGGGCTGCTATGGGGGGGGGGGGACTTAGTTTGATCAAATTGCAGTAGAATTGATTAGAGCAGGAGGTAGAAAATATGCCGAAAAAATACTGGGATCATCAGTTTGGATTTCAAAGTAACAGATCAACAAATAATTATGTATTGTGCACTCGTTAAATTTTTCAGAAAAATTAATAAAATGCTGCACTCCATCGGCTATTTATACGCTCAAGAAGCCTCTGATTCAGTTATGAGTTGGATCTGTATTATACTCTCTCTGAGTTTTGTATAACCACGAAGTAGGTTAATTGAAATGTGAATGACACCTTTAGTAAAGTCTGGATGGCAAACATTTGACAGACACTTTTTGTGTTACTCATACCGAGAATTTCCTTATATTCCATTCCGTATTTTAATAATTGCATTTTGTTGATTAAAAGATGGAATTTGTCGGACACATTTGCTATTCAGAATGTTATGAAATAAGAGGATGCTTCATCACCATTGCTTTTCAATTTTGCTTCAGAATATGCGATTAGGAAATTTCGAGTAAGCCAAGGGGAAAAAAATGGCTGGACACTTCAGCGTTTGGTCAATGCTGATGATGTCAATTTACTAAACTAAAACACACAAATAGAGAAAACTATATGTTCACGCCTGGTCAACAGAATACAGGGCAAAATCGCATGCTACGGAAAGCTAATAAGACCTCTAAAAATGTGGCCAACTTCAAATATTTGGGAACAACACCAACACAAAATATTCATAATTGAATAGATTAAAGCCATATTAAATTTGGGGAATGTCTGCTAACGTTCGATTAAGAATCTTTCGCTTCCCTGTTCGCTGTCCAATAGTATAAACTTTAAAAACAAATTTTGTGTTGTTTTAAATTGGCGTGAATCTTGGTCTCTTACATTATGGGTAGAAGGCGGGCTGAGGGTGTTTGAGAACAGGGTGTTGAGAAAGGTATTTGGTTCTCAGAAGGGGGAAGTTTCATGGGACTGGGCAGAATTTTTATGATGGGGAGCTTCCTGATCTGTTCGTCTAACCAAACGTTGTTATTGTGGCCAGTTCACGGAAGATGAGATGAGCGCATCATATAATACATATGCAGGAGAACATAAATGTACACAGAGTTTTGGTGGGGAAAACTGAAGAAAAAGAAACAACTTAGATAATACAGGCGTAGATGGAAGGAAAATATTAAAGTGAGTCTTACAAGAAATAGACTGAAAGGGCGTAGATTACATTCATCTGGCTCAAGACAGGGACAAGTGGAGGGCTCCTGTGAATGAGGTAATGAAACTTCGGGCTCCATAAAATGTGACGAATTTTACCAGCTGAGGAACTATTCGCTTCTCAAAGATTCTTCTCCAGAGACTTATATAGAACAGCAGAGGATAAGTGCCCTGTTCTGGATGCAGCTGTAAATGTATAAATGGGCACAAGTCCAAATGTTCAATCATCACACACACACACACGCGCGAATCTGCTACAGCAAACACGAGTAGAAGAGATACTAAACTGTGTTATCATTTTCATCCTCGCATTTCCTTAAATCAACGAGACCAGGGGCGGATCCAGATTTTGTGGGGCTTGAAACTTATACAATTTTTGAGGACCTCTTTAAGAAAAAGAACACAAAATTACGAACACAAAATGCGGAAGTGAATATTTATTTAGAATGAGAAAATAAATCGCAACAAATTTCAAATTAAAAAAACTGAAAAATACTACAAATATCACAAAATCCATAAATAACATAATATATTTATTAATTAACTGCCTGACGCACCTTTAAAATACTTTTTTCCCCACACTTTTGGGCAGCATGCTCTTTTATGCCTTTTCCTACGACAATGATTTTGTAATATCATTTTCTAAAAGGAGAACAGAGAGATAACTCAGTCTTTTCTTTAGCATGGTTGATCGAAATTTGTTTTTTATTACCGATAGTGTAGTAAAGTTCTTTCGGCTTTACACCTCGTTATTGGTAATGTCATGTAAATTTTTAGGATTGTTGTCAAATTTGGCAAAACCTCTACCAATTTCTCCATGTATGAGCTGCAAGATCTCAGTTCATTTCTAGAAAATTGCTAGGACCCCTACTAGGGCCATGGAACGAGCCCATGCACATGAAGGGTCTTGAAGCTTAAGCTTCATTAGCTTCGCTGTAAATCTGCCCCTGATCGCGAGTGTGGCACAGCTCATGCGACTTGGTGTAATATTCGGCAGCGTGGTGATGGAGTGGGATTTCCACCGAGTTCCTTCGGTTTCCGCCTGCTAATCGTCTTTCGGCCACAACTCGATACTCATTTTTCACCGCCCCCTGAATTGCGTGATATACCCTGAGCAGAGAGCGTGTTATCACACACTTCATACTCAAGTTCGGGGCGTTATCTCTGACTGGCATTTGGAGTCAACAGGCTTTACCGTTTGGAAGAGTGTAAAAAAAAGTGAGAGTACTTTTCTACCCGGTGCTCCCCGATTTCCAAAAAGCATTGCTTTTGGAGGGTTCCCAGACGTCGCCCTTTTGTCCTTCTGGTGACAGCAGCATGCAGATGAAGATGAGGATCGGGAATTGGTAGAATGATAAAGACAGGGGCAACCGAAATACTGGGAGGAAAACCTCTCCCAGTGCTACTTATTCACAATATACCTATCATAGAATGGTCTGTGATCGAACCCGGAGCTCCGCGATGACAATCTGGCGACTAACGACCCGAGTGACGACACGACTTTGAAGTCTGCGTTTCGTCTAAATAACATTTAAAATATTCAGTTTTTACCTCACAGGAAACACACCATTTCCATTACCAGTTAATATTATTTTGGGGAATTTTCATTATTCATTTTGATTATCACAAGAAACAAATAAATAAGCTATGCGAACAAAACTCAGAGCTTTTTAGTCGCTTTACTTCCTTGCAGAATGTCTGTAAAATTGCTACACCCGTCTATACGGGTGCACAATCCAAAGAATCGCAAACCGTTATCCAGGACATATCATAAGAATTTTGCGAAAATATACCGAGTCGTTTTATTTTTCATTTAGGTCGGATATTTCTGGGTTTGTTCAGAGTCGGTGTGAATATTTGATACAACATAAATCTCCTGCCCCTAGCGGGGTACGAACCCCGGATCGTCCAGCCCGTAGCCTAGTCACTATAGACTACTGACTACGAGATTACACTACTATTTAATACTTCTTAGCAGTCACTTTGGACTTTTTTAAATTGTTGAGTACCTTATTCCGTCAACAACAGTGTTTCCTGGTCTCGTTGCAATGTAGTTTGCTGTGCTGAGAGGAGTAGGCCTATATCATAGGCGGAATGTTGACAAGTTGTGTTGGAGGATAAATAGAAATACACGTACCCCTGTTTTTACGCTTCATTTCATTTATGTCCTTTTGCTTTAACACCCCTTGCAATATACAACACTTCTCAACTTACGCCCTCTCATTTCCGATTTAACGCCTTTTAGCTGGCTGCAATCTAGTACGCTAACCTCTGCCTGTTACATTATTTCTTTTAGGAATACCATTTTTATTTACGCCTTTGGTTTACGCCCACTTTTCAGAAACACAACTAGGGCGTGAAACAAGGACCTGGCGTAATGACAGAGTATGGTTTATTAATTAAGATTCATTTGAACCTCATAGTTGCAAATGGTCTCTTGTCAGGAGAAGTTCTTAAGCCAGTTGTGAATGAAGAAGACGTGATACTTTCCCATAATATTGAGTTTTGGGCAAAAACTTTGGTGCCAGGAGTCTGTACCTGTCCAGGATTTCAGCATTCATGAAGCGGGTGTACATAAATAATTTCTGCATGCCAGGAAAAGTTTTTGTTCGCACGGTTACAGCGTGTTTCAAAAACTAGCGAGCAGAACTGACAGCAGCGCAGACAAGAGACAGCTATACAGTAGCTGAACATCAGGTCGTTACAAGTAAACAGGAGAGGGCTTCGTACCCCGTAGATGTCTTTCTTTGTCAGATTCGTAGTTAAAGTATCTAATTTTCCTACGTCAGAAACATACGAGTATTAGCTAATCCTCGTTTAGTCTCGTAATTGTCCACATATTTCTGGTGCTTACCGGGACTGTTGTAAAGAAGTGGCAATTCGTAAATCGCGTCGCGTGTTACAGGAAAGGCAAGACAGACAATGCACGTATAACGCAACACTAAGGCACTTTCGCGTAACCATTGTTGCAGTGGAAAAGCAGTTATTATGAAATATAACGTGTGTGTATTCGTATTCTTTTCTTGGTTATGCGGCACGCAAGTCGCATCTTTTCTGTGCCATGTTATATTGTCATCTATGGCATTTCTGTCTCTACCATATTTTTCCTCATTATCTCACAAACAGCACAATTTTCGGGAAAAAGTTACGGAAAACAAAATGTGTATTTTGATTGTACAACTTTTGCCTAAAACATAATTCTATGAAGAATTCAGCGAGATACTATCACGTATTTACATTGGCCTTTATGTAAGGTACAGTATCTGTTATTCTTTTCAGATTTTAATCAATCTTGAATTCACACAAACTGTAATTTTCTATGCAGATTTTCGAAAAACCCCTCAAATATCAAACTGCATGAAAATCCATCCAGTCGGAACCGAGTTTTTCCATGCGGGCAGACAGACAGACATGACTAAGCTAAGAGTCGCTTTTCGCAATTTTGCAAAGGCGCCTAAAAAGAAGATGGGTGACGGGAATAAGACAGAAAGGTGGGGTAGCACAGCCATCAACAATATACCGTGATTGATGGGGTGCCGTGTCCCTAACACAGTTATTGCAATGAATCTCGAAATTTGGCAGGACGTCCTCCTTGTATTGATGTGTCTATGCTGTCCTTGCACGTTACGCACGGACAGCTGTGAACTCCCACACTGCAGCCTGGCTGGCCACTCGGACCTTGGGCTCGTCCTGCTCCATTCAAGAAAGAGAGGAAGCAGATGGCTCCTGCAATCATTCACACATTACCAAGGTCACGTACCTCCTGCTGGAGTTTTATGACGGGTCGTGCTGATGCGGGTACAATTTCTGCGCGGTCAGTAACAGTACCATTAAAGCCCAACCTTATCCATGTGGCATATGTCTGCCATACCATGGCTAAAGCCATTGATCGCCGGCTTATATCTTACTGCGCAAGCCCGGGTTCGATCCCAGGTCAGTGTATGTGATATTTGTGGTGGAAAAAATGGCACTGGTACAGGTTTTTCTCCGCTTACGTCGGTTTTGTCCTGCCAATACTATTTCAGCAATGCTCCATGATCATTTTCATATACATGTTGCTCTTACCAGAAGGACAAACGGGCGAAGCCTGGGAACCTACAGTGCCCCTTCGGAAATCGGGGAGCACTGGGCAGAAAAAAATTACGCTCGCCTTAGGTGTTGATGTGAGCTGTGTCTACTGCAGAGATTATTACGTAGTGACCAGGAAACAATATGACTGCCTACCATGTTAATATTGCGCTATAGAATAGGCGAAACTTTAAGGAATAAATAGCACCCAGACGAAGAATTAAAATTTTACTCATTTGCCTAATTTAACTGAAACAGGCTTCTAATCGCACACAGAAACGGTACAGCAATGCTCACACATCTCTGTAACGGGCGTGTCTATTGCCAGTGACGTAGCTAAGCTTTTTTTTTTTTTTTTTTTTTTCCCCGGAGCGGAAAATCACAGTTGCCCA
>Ga0123355_10020701_pt1 | contig 10513 bp, 8 predicted proteins | sample TergutEmb28metaG_3_FD_89872 | JGI IMG/M metagenome (GOLD analysis project Ga0123355, IMG submission 89872) | Embiratermes neotenicus P1 segment gut microbial communities from Petit-Saut dam, French Guiana - Emb289 P1 | ecosystem: Host-associated > Arthropoda: Insects > Digestive system > Gut ... | reverse complement strand
TTGGCAAAAAGCTCTGCAAATTTGTTGGTGTCATGCAGCAACGCGGTTAGTCTGCTGCCTTTTTGCATACTAATTTGGCTGTAAAACCTTTCCGGGATTATTACCCGCCCAATGTCATCCATTGTTGCAATATGCATGTTGCCAAAGTAAAAATTGCGCGGTTTTATGTCGGATACCGGGGGTTTCGCTGGCTGTTCTGTTATTAATGCTAAATGATACTTGCAAATGTCCAGCCCCGAAACTGTTAGCCCGGTGTCTTGACTGTCGCAAAACACACATGTGGGTTGCCCATTGGAATTGATAAAGTTCATGGCTAAATCCTCCTTAGGTTCATTAGTGTTTTACCTTGCGAATTTGATGATATTAAATCAAATTTTGCCATTATGTGCTAGTACGGCAAAAGGTAAGGCGACAAACAACTTATGAAGCTGGCTATGTTTCCACAAAATAACAAAAAATTCTACTCATTTCGTATTTACAAGTTTAGCGTAATGTGATATCTTTGTAAAAACGTAATTATATGCTTAATGTAGGATGATGTTAGGCAAAATGGGAGGCATGTATTATGTATAATTGGTTATTAGTTATTCTTTGCGGTATCTGTGTAAGCAGCCCCATAGATGGTATTGGCATAATGCCTTTGGCCGGCACTTCCCCATACCCTCCACGTCCGAATTAAAATTAATAAAGGGGACTGTCTAAGTCTACAAATTGCAGATTTCGACAGTTCTTTCTATGGTTTTTGCAAAAAAACAAAAATCTTTGCTCTTTCGCATTTGCAAATTAAATCAAATACAAAGCAAAATGGGAGGCATATATTATGTATAATTGGTTATTAACTATCTTTTGTGGTATCTGCATAAGCCCCTTGCCATTGGGTGATATTGGTATAATGCCTTTGGCCGGCACTTGGCCACCGCCACCAGTTGAAGACTAAAATTATAAAGGGGACTGTCTAAGACTGTACTTTTACAGATTTGGACAGTCTTTTCTATACACAAGGAGGGACTCTAAATGAAAAGTAGCGATTATTTTGTTAAAGCCTATCTCGGGTTGGACTATAGTGATTTAAAAGCGATAGACGATTTGATAGGTAGCATAGAGGCGCACTTGGCTACACATGGATCGGATACAAAATTGGAACTTACTCTGCATGCATCAAAGGCACGCAAAGAGGAAGAGTTAAATAGCGGTTTTGATAAAGTTTGTGCTACGGCTAAATTAGTGGTCGATAAATTGAAAGACCAAAAGGATTGGGATGTTTTCGAGTTTGATATATTCTGTGGTGTTTTAGGCCGCATAGAGTCTTATGAATTGTCTATAGCCATGATGGAAAAATCACTGGATATACTGGAGCGCAATTTCAAAAATCTCTCTAATTACGAATACAGAAAAGCGCGGATTTCCGGAGAAATGACTTGGCGGCTTACGCGTGCTAAGTTTCATGATAATGTAGACCCGCAAAAACTAAAAGAGACATTCAATATGTGTTTTAAATCCGCTATGCAAGTATGTGAGAAATTAAGTCTTGTCGCATTAAGGACTTCATTACTAGTCAGGGAAGCAATCTTCAACGAAAACCCAACCAAAATCTTAGAATGCGTAAAAGCAATGGAAGTCACCCGCGATAACTACTGGATAAAATCCAGCAAAGATGAAGTGGTTGAATATGTACGCTTTCTTGGAGACAATGTAACTATTGACCTACATAACTTTATGTTAGGCTGGCAAACAAAAAAGCGACGTACAGAGCTTGGTTTAAAAACCGTAGAACTTGCGAATATGATAGGCACTTCTCAAAATATAATGAGCGAAATGGAACGCGGTGCCAAAGGTTTTGGTACCCTGCGCTTGTATCAAATCGCAAAGGCCCTCAAAGTCCAAAGCATGTCGTACTTCTATGGCGAACCATTGGTTAGCTCCGCTATTGCTACCCTCGACATTCACGCCTATAACGCGGCACATTTTGTATCAATCCTGCCCGAAGAAAAAGATAAAGAACTTGCGATATCTCTCATAAAGAATCTTGTCGATTACAGTAAAGATAAAGAGCCTCAATTGTAATTAGCACATGCCAGCCATAATCCGGTGTCCGCTCAAGACAGCGGATTTTTTTATAAGCGACAAACCTTACTTCGTCTTTACAAACGCCCATTACCCTTAAATGAATCGCGACGGCACATTGCTGGCTGTCGAATAATTTAAAATAATCGTTAAGATAGTGTTGGCAAAATTCGTGAAATGGTGCATAATCACGCCAACAAATGATAGCAATGTAGGGGGATTTTTCTATGAAAATTTACTTCCCATACCAATACATTCATGACTCTGGTGGTGGAACACGTCATTCCGTGATTTTTTTATGTGTACATTACAGCGCAAGCATGTAGATTTACTATGCTTGTGCTGTTTTTTTATTACCAACAAACAATAGGAAGAGATTCCAAATGAAAAACACGGCAAAAAAGGCTCTCTGTATCATGATTGCCCTATTACTTGCGCTACCCCTGAACGGCTCAATTGCCGCAAGCGCACTTAATGAGGAAAGACCAGTCCCGCTTGTACCTTGCGGCGGCAGCGTCAGCATTTATGACATGCCCATTGCACAAGGCGAGTGGCTGGAGGACGGCGCAACGCAAGCAGTATGGGGCGTTACCACATGGGCCTGCCCCGACGAAGAGGAATACTACGTAACCCATGGCAGACATCGCAACCTTTTGGACTATTTATCTTTGACAGAATACGAAGTCTTTAGGGCAACAGGCATGAGACTTGCGGACGGGGAAGTCAAGCTGAGGACAAAAAAATATTGTTAGGTAGAGCTTCTTCAAATGTATTCTACATAGTATTGAACCTTCTGGTGTTTCGGATATTCCCATTAAAAAAGACAGATGGCATTATGCTTATCTGTCATGGTCGTTGCACAAGAGTTTACACGGAACTGTATTTCCACCCGGCTACGGCATTTGAAGAGCATCGTCAAACCAAACTTGAGCCGCGCTATCCCAAACATTGTTTACAATTGTATTTCCTATAAATGGCCCAATAAATTTTTTCATGTAAGCATAAATTACTTCAAAATCGGGTTTGCCTTCCACACCTCTTAATTTCCCATAAGCATGCTTCATATCCGTAATGCGGTTGATGAATGCATCAAAACTTTGCAATTCCATTTTTTTTGTAGCAAAAACATCTAAAATCCTAGACGTTTGAATGTTCACACAATGAGATAAGGCATATACGTCAACAAAGTCCTTCATCCGCTGGAACAAACGATTAGTAGACATGACGGCAAGTTTGTCTGCCAAGATTTCGTCGGGCAATACACCCTTAATGCCAATATCACCATGATAATACACTCGGCTGTCATACACTGGCTTTATTGAAATATCCATCGAAAACAGCTCACTATTTGTAGCCTTGTCAACAATACTAATTCCGGCAGACTGTTTTTCTTTATAGTCTCTGACGGGCTGCGCTACGTATCTTTCCTGCAAGTTTCCCAGCGAACGATTTATTTCGTTAACTAAATGTGCCATCGTTGGGGGCGAATCCGTCCAATGTGCGTCAGTATCTCTTGTTGTGCGAGATATTTTGTCAAAATTATGTTCGGATAAAATTAGTCGCGTCACCATTGCACCCTTAAAAACAATTGGGGCATCTGCATTGGAGATTTTACCCATTATTTCGAGCATTAACTTTTCCTTATCTGTCATTACACACCTCATCAAGAATCATAATCTACTTTAGAAACTATCGTTGTAATAGTTAACAGCCCACTCTCTCACATAATCAAAATACTTCGCATTTTCGGGTCTTATATACAGTCCTGAAAAACTCTCGTTGTTGCGGTGGTAATAATTACTTAAAGCATTTGCAAGAGCTTCCTCGTCTGTATTCTCAAAGTCTGCAAGTAAGTCATTTACTGCTTGATTGACAGTTGAACACAACAAGTAGCCGTCATTTATAAAATCTATGGCTCCAAAGTTGTCAACTATATGGTAGTTAATATTTTCATACATTCCTACCGACAACGCATAAACATCAAGTTCATTTACACCTAGGTACCCAACGAATAATTGCAAATACTCTAAAGCTGATACCCCGCGCAAAATCACTTGTTCGTTCATGGTAGCATCCCGCATCCAGATTTGAGTTGATAGATACGTGCCGCTTGATACCGTTTGCATAACACTTGCCCCTTCCTGCCTGATTAAAATTTATTACGCTTTTTTCAAAACGCGCTTACTACTATTTGGCATCAAATCTGCCGATAGTATACCATATTTTTATCAACCTGGTTATTCAACATAGTAATACGTTCACTGTAGCCGGTCTTTTGCACGTAATGCTCGAAATACCTCATCAGATAGTTTCCTACATCAGTAACTCTGTATGAACCCTACCATCCGTGATAACAATCACTCTGCCAACAAATCGACTAAGGTGTTCAGATGTAAGCACTTGTACATCTGCAAACGCATTCAAAATCTGCAAAGATTCTTGCCTGCGTATGTTTATGCCTTTTTCATCATCCAATATTTGTTGTAGAGTGGCCTCACGTTTCTTAAACTCATCTATCTGGACTTGATACTCGCTTTTGAGTTCTGAATAATCTGTGCTGTCGATAATGCCTGTTACCAAACTTTCATACAGACTCTTGGTAAGATTTTGTAAACGGGACAACTCTACCTCAACAAAACGAAGCTCAGGAATAATCTCCATATCTTTAGAGGGCCTATTAAGAAGCCATAAGATTTCATCTTTGAGTTGTACCAACTGCTCTGAAAGCGAGTTTTTGACAGTATCTTCACGAATATGGTTGCCCGTACAGGACTCTGGTGTAGTGCGATTAGTGACACAGCGGAACGTATAATAATCGTGATTCTTTCTTCTTTCCATACGACCGCCACAGTTAGCACAGTAGATTTTTCCTTTATAAATATTTTTTGTATATGAAGCTGTCGGCTTACTTTTCGAACTTTCATGCCGTGATTTCCTAAGCGATTGAACTGCTTCGAACGTCTCTGATGATACAATTGCTTTGTGAGCATCGTAAGCATATATCCATTCATCAGAGGATGTAGGTTTACGCTGGAAATTTTTCGTTTTTGTTTTTCCTTGTATCAAAGTTCCCAAATATATTTCATTTCCAAGTATCCTCTCGACTGTCCGGGCATACCATCTTCCAGTAGTCAAATTTTCCTTTTTGTGGGAAGCTGGCGATGGTATTTTTAATGCATTTAGTTTTCTGGCAATCGTATGTGTACTCATTTCGGCAACCGCCCACTCATAAATCTGCTTCACAATTATCGCAGAAGATGGTTCTATAATTAATTTATTGCAATCACCAGACGATCTCACATAACCATAAGGAGGATGCCCCCCTACATACACGCCATCCCTCATAGCCTGCCAAACTTGCGCTCTTCTCTTGCGGCTAATGTCAATCACATAAGCTTCGTTGAGCATATTCATAAGAGATAGTCTGATATCACCTTGATCTGTCTTTGAATCATAGTTGTCGCCTAATGAAATGAGACGAAGCCCAAGCATTGGGAAAACCTGTTCGGTATAGTAGCCTGTCTCAATCGCATTCCTGCCTAAACGAGATATGTCTTTAACAATAACACAATTAATTTTTCCTATTTCGGCATCGTGCAATAGACGCTGGAAGCCGGGGCGTTCAAAAGTTGTACCAGAGATGTTTGCGTCAACATAAGTGTCATGCAACTTAAAATTCGGATGTTTGTCAATGTAATTCGATATAATTTGTTTTTGTGATTCGATGGAGCTTCTTTTTTTAGAGCGTTCATCCAAAGATAGGCGAACATATGCTGCCGTCTGAATGAAGGTCGGCTTAAATCGAGGTGATTCCATTTGGTTGCTCTTTTTGCGGCTCTTTCTTGCCACAGCTATAACCTCCCAATGCTGAATACCGGATTGCTTGTTCATATTCATGCTGGTAGACGAAATCAATGAAAATTTCGCTCTTGTTTAGGATGCTGATGCTTTGAATCATTTTAACAACAGTAAGCCTGTCTAACTCTGCTAAATCGCTGAACTGTAAGAAATTTTCCATCCACATAAGTACATTATCAACGTTGAGCAACTTCTTTTGCAAGGTACTTATTTCCGAATTTAAGCAAGTAGTCTCATCATCGTAATAACGTTGAAGTGCTTGGAACTCTGCATGGTCAATGGTGCCGTTTGTCAAGCTATCGCGTAAAAGCAATTTGAAATTTTGTGAATTGCAGATACTTTGACCGCATGTAACGATTCGCTGGGCATATTCCTTTTTTATCAAATTTTTAACGTGAGTTGTAGAAATGCTGTGATATACCTTTTGGATATTACCAATGCGCTCTTTAACTTTATGCGTTACCATTTGCAAAAGAGCGTTTTCTCCGATCATATGAGACGAAAGACATCCTTTGCTTTTTACCGTCGGACAGTAGTAGTAAATATATTTCCGCTCATTATTTCTACAGGTTTTTCGTGTTATATTGCTACCGCAAAATTTACAAATTAGTAATCCCGAGAATATATGCACCAAGCTATGTTCTGTGGATATTCGTGTATCAAGAGCTAGGACCCTTTGTACTGCATCATAATCCATCTTAGACACTATGGACGTATGGGCATTCTCTGATTTGACCCATTCGCTTTCGTCTAAAGTCAATATAGTTTTCGATTTGTAATTGGAGCTGCGTTGCCGCCCTTGAGTAAGTGTACCCGTGTAATTTTCATCCCGCAAAATCCGAAGAACTGTTGTGGCACACCAGCGTGCGCCACATTTGTCTGCAAAGCCTCCGGATGGATAAGGTATGCCTTGCTTTCGCTTATACGCAATTGGCGATAATATGCCTGATTTGTTTAATTCAGATGCAATTCCAACTGCACTCATGCCTTTCAGCTTCATGTTGAAAATGGCTTGAACAACGGTGTAAGTATTCGGGTCTAAAGAGAGCTTGTGCTTGTTTTCGTCTGATTTTTTATACCCATAGATTGGCACAGCACCTACATATTTTCCCTGCCTGCGCTTTATATCTAAAGAGCTACGCGTTTTCAGGGACACGTCTCGACTGTACTGCTCGCCAAAAATACTTTTAATTAATATAATCGTTTTATCATATTCATCTATAAAAGAAGAATCTATGTTGTCGTCAATTGATATGAGCCGCACGTTGTTGGTCTGGAAAAGGTCGCGGAGATATCTTCCGACTTCCACATAATTACGCCCAAATCTTGTTAAGTCTTTAATAATAACGCAATCGACATATCCCGCCTCAATATCAGAAATCATCTCATTAAATGACGGACGATTGAAAAACACACCGCTATAACCCTCATCTATCTTTTCACCGACGACTATAATTTCTGGATGTGTTCGAAGGAATTCATCAATGAGTTTGCGTTGGTTTGAAACACTGTCTTGCATTTCATCATCTGGGCAGGAAGTTCGTATATATTTAGCCGCCCGATATATTCTTTTCATATGGCATACCCCCTGAGAAAAGGATGTACCATTGAAATAAAGATGTCTATTAAATCGAAGTTAGCCGTTCCAACAAGCCAGCATGGAAAAATACGCGATTTCTTGCTTTTCCTGCAATGTTAGCCAATAGCCCCAACTCCTGAAGGATAGCTACCGACCTTGATATAGTAGGAAATGATAACTGTAATTTTTCACTGGCATGTCCGATACTTGATGCAATATTTCTTATGAAATACTGATAGACGGTTAACGTGTGGTCCGCTCTATGTTGGTGACGAGCAAGCACTCTATTTTCACCGTTTTTGAAAAGTGTATCATAATATTGGATAAACTCAACGCCATGCTGAGCTGCTTCTTTTATCATCTGAACGAAAAAGCTGATCCACTCAGTATAATTACCATTTTTTTGCGTTGACTCCAGCTTGCTAAAGTATTCGGTTTTATGGCGATACAGAGATGTCGAGAGGGGGAAAAAGAGAACTTCGTTCAGACCTGAGTTATACAATATATGGTAAGGAAGTATGCGGCCAACAATTCCATTATAAATTTCATACGGATGGATCATTTCAAACTGGTAATGGCACATAGCCGCTTTAATAAGTGCATCGGTATTGCTAGATTTAATATAATCACTGATGTCGATAAGAGCAGATTGGATCTTATGGGGAGCAGTAGGATTATATTGACGATAATTCGAGGTCGATTGCTTCAAAAACAACGGCTTTTCACGGACGGCTAATTTTCGGTCAGGATAATTTTCATGTATCGCATGACTATATATGCTTGTGTAGCTTAATTTTGGCGTTGTAGTGCTTATTGCATAGTGATAAGCGGACATTATGTTTTTAATATCAGTGTTAGACTTACCTTTTCCTCGTTCTATAAACACCGAGTTGATATCGAAATCCGAATAGTCGATCATCTTTGAAAAGCAGCTTTCCTGCAATAGGAGCAACTCAGCCACAAGTTCACTGTTAGGGGTGAAAGATAGTATGCCGTTAAGAAAACCCAAGGCTCGATGCGCATCTGCCAGCAATGTAGCAATATCATCAGTCATCATATGAAAATTACCTGTCATCAGTGGGCGGGGAGTGAATGTATAATATGTAGAACGTAAAGCATCTTCACTCGTATGCTCTACATAGTCTCCAGTATGAACGAACACATGTCATTCCCCTTCAAAACGTTTTTTAAAGTATATCATAATATAATTAAATAACAAGTTGTAATTCGTTGCATTATTGAATAATGTGATGCTATATTTTAATATGTGACGCATTATGATGGGTAGCGAAGCTAGAGTTCCAAGCTCTGCGGGCATCCGGCACAACACTGGCAGAACTGCGGGCGTTGGCAACCCCCAATGCGGTGTTTGCGGACGGGTTCTTTTATTATGACGGTTCATACTACAGCGGCTGGGCCTATTGGTACGACTTACCGCTGTCGTGGGATGAATGGCTGGACTGCTATGACATTCTTCCTCATGCCGCGCTGTATGATATCCAGCCCATGTCTGCAAACTGGCCGACACTTACGGTTAGCAGGGGTGCAACAACAGGCACTACCGTGGTGCTTACCGGCACAATAACCAACACCGGCGGTTCACCAATAATACAGCGCGGATTTTGGATACGCCGGCACGACGAAGGCACTCACAGGCAAATATTAGCACCGACAACAAGCAATGTATTTACCATGACTATAGACGGCCTGACCCCGGGCAGGGAGCATATTGCACGCGCAATTGCGCGAAACAGTGCCACCGCGCCGGATGCGGGGCAAAGCACCGCATTATCATTCACAACGCCCTTAGACCTACCGCCACCGCCTGCAAACCCGCCCGGTGCGCCGCAAAGCCTAAGCGCAACCCCCGGAACCGGTCAAGTTACCATTAACTGGTCTGCACCGTCAAGCCATGGCGGCTCAGCCATAACAAGATATGAAGTAGCGTTAAACAACGGAGCATGGGTAACGGCGCAAAATACGTTTAGCCATACTTTCACAGGCTTGTCATCCGGGCAGCATACGTTTAGAGTCAGGGCTGTTAACGCGGTAGGCCCCGGCCCGCAGACAAGTACAACGGCGTCGCCATTGGCCGCCGTAAGCTTACCAACACTTACCGCTACCAGAGGCACAATAACAAGCACCACCGTCGAGGTTACCGGAACCATAACAAGCAACGGCGGCGCGCCCATAACCCAGCGCGGGTTTTGGATTCGCAGAGAGGATCAACCCACCGAAAGAGAAGAGTTGATATTCACATCAAGCAACACATTTAACACGACGCTAACAGGCCTAACCCCAAACTCTACGTATTATATACGTGCTATTGCAAGAAACGGTGTTGCCCCGGGTACCGGACAAAGCAATTTAATAACAATAACAACGCCCGCAATAACAACACCCGCAAACCCGCCCGGCGCACCCACCGGCCTTACAACAACCCCCGGAACGAATCAAGTTACCTTACACTGGTTTGCACCAACAAACAACGGCGGCGCGGCCATAACGGGATATGAAGTAGCTTTAAACAATGGAGCATGGATAACGGCACAAAGCACGTTTAGCCATACATTTACAGGCTTGGCCGCCGGACAGCATACATTTAGGGTAAGGGCCGTTAACTCGGCAGGGGCCGGCCAACAGGCGAGTATAACAGCATCACCGGCAATAGCGGGCTTGCCGGCACTTACCGTGGCCAGAGGTGTTATGACAAGCACCACAGTCGAGCTTACCGGTACTATAACCAACACCGGCGGCACGCCCATAACCGAGCGCGGGTTTTGGATTCGCAGAACTGATGAACCCGAACACACAGAAACATTGGTATTCACAACGGGTAACACATTTACTACTACGATAACAGACCTAACCCCCAACTCTACGTATTATGTACGCGCTATTGCAAGGAACAGCGGTACGGCACCAAATGCCGGGCAAAGTAGTTTGCTGACATTTACAACGCCTGCAAGCACAACGCCTGTAGTACCGCCCGGTGTACCCCGGAGTCTTACG
>Ga0123355_10020699_pt1 | contig 10513 bp, 8 predicted proteins | sample TergutEmb28metaG_3_FD_89872 | JGI IMG/M metagenome (GOLD analysis project Ga0123355, IMG submission 89872) | Embiratermes neotenicus P1 segment gut microbial communities from Petit-Saut dam, French Guiana - Emb289 P1 | ecosystem: Host-associated > Arthropoda: Insects > Digestive system > Gut ... | reverse complement strand
TCCTTCCTAGGTCCAAATATTCTCCTCAACACCATGTTCTCAAACACCCTCGGCTTCCTTTCCTCCCTCAATGTCAACGATCAAGTTTCACACCCATACAAAACAACAGACAAAATTATAGTTTTATACATCTTGATCTTCAAATTTTTGGATAGCAACCTGGAAGACGAAGGACTCTGCACCGAATGATAACAAGCATTACACCTACTTTTAATTATACGACATGCATTTTTCATATCCATCCCATCTATGTCTAACCAAGAACATCCCTGCCAAATTTTCTATAATTCGATGGCTTAGAATAGGTCTTTCGTTCAGACCCACCACAGTAGGGGGCCCCCCCACAGTTTTATCACCTGAGGACGGTTAAAAAGCCAGTTACAGAAATTCTGTTTTCGTTTTTGAGTATAACACAATGGATAAAACCAGAAACATAGTAATACTATATGAACCGTGTATGTAGGTCTTCGTCCAGCCATTCGTTCTCTGCCCCTGAATTAAGTAAAATTAAAAGCCAGTATAACATAATGTAATGTTACAATGTATAATATGACAGTAGTCGAATAACTTTTGTGTCAATTTAAAAATATCACGTAGGTCACCTGCACTCAAAATTTTTTACGACCAGTAACAACAAAGCTGCCTTGCTACCACTAAAAATGTAGACTGTTGTTACATGAGCCACTTATTTCACCATCCATTTAAATAGTCTATAAATATTCATTTTAATGAGGGGTTCAACTTATGACGCTTCTGATCATATAGGGTTCTGCATTCCTCATTTCTTCCTCTGTCTCTCAGACTCAGACATTTTCCTCAGCACGTTCCAAAACACCTTTAATTTATAGCCACAGAACTGTCCTTCATCAACAGCAGGTTTATCAGTTTGAATGTCGCGAAAGTTGCTGATATTAAACTCAGTCTTCAGACTACACATGAATGTGTCACAACTTCGAAAGGGCTCTACGTCAAGTCAACTGCTAAAAGACAGGGAATGTGTGTATAACGTAACATTGAGGTGGGTTCGTGCAACGATTTTTGCTGGAGAAAAGCAGTGAGTATTACACAACCTGAGTGTGTATATTTCAGCCCCGGTTTACAACATTTTTCCACATTGTCTCAAAAACTGTACGATTTTCGAAAGAAAAAAAGGTATTGAAAATAAAATGTGTATTTCGAGTTTCTCTACAAAATTTTGTGTGAAACACTTTTCGTAAGAAATGTGGGAGATATGATGAAAAATTTATATTGGGTTTCAAGAAAAGTACCTTTTATTCTTGTCCGTTTTTTAATGAAACCTGAATTTTCTCAACAGATTTTCGATAAATATTCAAATATCAAATTTCATGAAAATCCGTCCAGTGGGAGCCGAGTTATTCCATACGGACAGAGGGACGGATGGACGGACATGACTAAGTTCATAGTCGCAATTTAGCGAACGCGCCTAAAAATGGGCTAATTATATTCAGGTAGACTTACTAGTGGTAAGGTTTGGAACATTCGTCGTGCAGGCTATGAAGACTGCTGTCGTCTGGGAACTGACGCTGTGTAGTGCGGGGAAGGGAGGGGTGGCTAGCTACAAACGTTTCGGAGTAATTTGCTGCATCCATCTGCAGTGCGTAAGGATGACTTCTATGTAGGCAACAGCCCCTCAGAAATGTTGGTATCCAAGCACCAGACTATGTGGCATTACAGACCGGAAAACACGGCAGCTAAATATGATACCTACTAATTCGAAATTAACACACATTAATGAAGAAGTCAGGAAACTAACAATGGGCAATGCACCTGCTGCCTGTGTGATTTGATCTACAGAAAACATTAGAACATGGTGAACTCCTGGATACGCTACACTGCCTCCCACGGAGGAAAGGATATAAAAGGTGCAGACAAAGCGTGGAACAAGACACATACTTCGCGCTGTGACCAGAGGACAGTTAGGCTAACGTGACAAGACAATTCACGTCACACACGATGAGAGCCCTGGTGAGTAAATTCAGTATTTTAATACGGAACACGTCCATCTGTGTTTCGAATTTTGTATGGGGAATGCTTCAGAAAACGGCCGTGTTGTCAATCTACGTGGATATGAGTAGATAGTGTTACAAAGATTTCAGAATATTTGGTGTTAGCCTTTGTTGAAAGGAGTTCCGGTTGATACAAAAAAATAAGAGCCTTCTATTTGTTAAAATAGCACAAAATTAAATGTTTGGAAAATATATTTCCTCACCGTCCCGTTTTTTAAGTTATCCAATTCGCAAAAATTGTGAGACTGTTAATTGGAGCGAGTTAGCTCGGAATATAACCCTGCCTCTGCCTTTGGTGTAAATTGCATTGAAACTCCTGGCTCTAAAATGTCTGCTAAATTTGACTGCTTTATTTGTCAGGAGATGACATTTATTCAATATTTTAGATAATAGCCACGAAGAACCAAAAAGGGTGCGTCTATTAGGTTTGGTGTTTGGCAAGGAATTAATAAAAATTTCCAAGCTACACAGTTGCAAAATTCAGCCCCAGAAGGAAATAAAAAATTATTGTAAACAAAGACTTAGGATTAAAAAATAGCCGAATAAGCTTCGGTGTCCGGGAAATCGGGGTTCCATTTCCGAGAGGGACAGAAATACTTCTTGAACTTACAGCATCCACACCGGCCCTGGAACCTATCCAAACAACAACTAATCACTTCCATCTGACAAAGAATTTAAGAATGCATTGAGCTATACCACCAAACCCCGTGCGTTTTCATCTCGTGATACTTAATTGAAGACTGTGACAGCATAAATAGATTTGGATGATCATAAATACATTTAAGTGTTTCCGAATGGAATCAGGTTCCCAGCTTTGTTGTTACCTCTGCCCTCCATCAGCTGAGCGCAGGTCAGTTAATTATCCAACGGCTCTGGATCGTGTCCAAAGACATTTTAAAACTGTCAGTACTCAAAATTTTTATCTCGTTGTCACACAGTTGGTAAGGAAGCCACATAAAAACCAATTCCAGTGAGCAGTGCTTTTTTTTTTCAAGGGGTGAAACAGCCGTGACGTAAAGCCGAACACTAGCCCCATTTACCACACCAAGGTTAAGTATGAGTGGAATTATACCTCCACTCCACTATGTTCCTTCATGAGGAGTTTTACAACTTCAACTCTACTTTACAAACAGTTTCACCAAACATTAAGGCGTAGAATCTGCCACTCATGAGACATAAAGGATAGCATTCAGTCAGAAATATGGGCGGAAACTATTGTGAGGATGAGAGTAGAATGGGAGGACCAGGGGATATTTAACCCTTAGTCCGCTAACGTGGAAAATATGGTGAGCTCCTAATAATGCCAGCAGATGGCAGATGGGATTTAACTCGGCGTTTAAAGGGTTAAAGACTTTGCGTCAACTGTAGCACTTACATAGCACTGTAGGCATGAATGGATGACCCTCTGTGGAACTGAAAGAATTGTAATTCAAGTGGCCGTAGATTATTTTAGAGGATCAACCTCACATTCGTCTGGAAAGACCGAATAAAACCACAAACGCTTCAGAAAAGTCGGTGTCCCGGTAGAAATTTGAGTCAGCCATCTCCCGAATACAGGTCAAATACGTTACCCCTTGAGCCAACCTACATTGTAACAGTCACGGATGATATAAAAAGAAGTTACTCACATTAATAATTGTCCAAAGAGATGCAACACAAAGCAGTCTATTTATTATTCTGCAAGTTCAGTCTACATGTTTCGGGTGTCAACCACACCCATCATCAGGAGTACACAAAACTGTAAATACAGCCTCCAGTAATGATCTTTTTTTTTTTGTGCAGCTACCTCCCTCCAACGTGGCCAAGCTAGTTTGGCCACGTTGGAGGGAGGTAGAGTGAACTGGCAGAATAATAAATAGACTGCTTTGTGTTGCATCTCGTTGGACGATTATTAACATTTGAACTGAACTGTTTCCATCCCGCTGTGTACATATGACTAATTTTATTGAATTAAACCGTCTTTACACAACACACTTGACATTAATGTAACCAGTTGTAGAATAACAACTGTCAATTGTATTGTGTGGAGACGGTTTAATTCAATAAAATTATTAACATAGATCAGCGATGCACGGAACCATAAACGTAAAAGTTACCTGTTTCATATAGTATCGCAGAATTGACTCTTGGGTAACTGAAAACAAAAAAGAAAACCTCAGATTCGCTTCCTTCGAGGCAGCAGCCAAGTTTGTGAATTAACAAGCCCGTAGTAGACGAGCTTTCAATAAAAAATGTGATGGTTACTCGGCTGCAGAAGAAATTAATTTTACTTAAATCGAAGAGCCCGCCACTAGATCGTAACATAAGCCAGATGAATCCAGTCCACACTCTCACATTTATGTTCTTGAGGCTCGTTCCCAGGCGGTCGTTCCCTCAGTTTTCCCGATTAAAATTCCGCATTCAATTTTTATTACATCCACACCTGCTACTTGTCTCAGTCGTTTTGTCTATTTAGTTCAGGTACTCTAACAATAGTGGCTGAAGAATATAAATTATGAACATGACGGATTACTTTCGTCAATGCTGCAGACGTGTCAGAAGAAAACACATGTAAAGTGCTGACAAATTCCGTGTCTTGTACACTGCGGGTGAGAAATTACTCTTGTGTGTCGGTTCAGCAATGATGTTAGAAGAAAAATGTATACCGAATTGGAAGAAAAATCAAGGAAGTATATATTTCTTGTCTTCTTAAACGTACTGCAGGTAATCCTAGCAATTGACCAACTTAATGCACAAATTCTTGTTTTATAATAAGCGTATTATATTTCTCTACATGTTTCGAGCACTACTGTGCTCATCATCAGGAGGTCAAATTGTATTGTACAGCATCTGGTATCATGACACTCTGTAGGTGGCGGTCCGGTGCGCAACGGACGGCCACCTACACAGTGTGATGATACCAGATGCTGTATAATACAATTTGACCTCCTGATGATGAGAAAAACAGTGCTCGAAACACGTAGAGGGAATATAATAAACTTATTATAAAACAATAATGTGTGGATTAGGTCGGTCAATTGTTAGGATTGTACTGAGATGCAGGGTCAGCAAAATATCAAAATGTACTGCAGGTACCCAAACTGAATTTTCGATTTATGAACAGGTAAATTATAATGACACTTTTTGTCAATGATCTTCTTGTTTAATTGTACACCTTCTCCTGTCGATGAACAGAATTATAGGAAAGTAAAATTGTCCCTGTGCAAGCCGTGAAGGTATATGTTGGGTACACGCATAGCTCTAATCATTCTTAACCTTGACACTAGACGGTCTATAGGTCAGATTCACATCCCGTCCGCTTTATTCCTGAGAACAGCCCGCGGTACACACTGAATACGAGGAAGAGTGGGCCCCAAAGCCCCTAATTTCCCTTACAAAAGTATTACATTTTTACACTCCAAATTATTCAAACACAGTAAAAGTACATCAAAATAATGTGAGACTGAAATATGTTTACTGCAAAAGCTTCTGTTCCTGAATTCTAACAATTAAAATGTTATGTGGATTACTCAATATATAATATTACATTTATAACAGGAATTTACATTTCCAATGCACAGAATAAGATCTCACTCTATAGTTAACTGTACTGTTGCAATTAACCCTTCTTTAAGTACTTTATAACTGCCTGATTATAGTCACACACTCCGAAATATGTTGTGTTAAATATTCTTTCTTTCTTTTTTTGGTTCTTTATTTCTATCTTAGTCTGGCCTCTTCCCACCTACTAATTGCAGATGTAGAGGGTAATTATTGCACACGATAACACTAAATAACACACACAATACTCGGTAGGCCTCCTCTGGACGAGGGATCGGTCAGACGCAGAGACCTCTACTGACAACACACAACACTCACAAGTCACAGATATCCATGCCCTCAGCCGGATTCGACCCGGCAATCCCAGCAAGTGAGCGGTAGCAGACTACAATTTAGCGCGGCCACCTGGATCGGCTTGTGTTAAATATTAATAACTGAAAATATCGACAGTCTCTGTTTATTATTCCAATTCATAACTATCACAAAATGGTATACAAATCAAAGTTTGTGTTGCAAACTTGTGTGGTACGATTGAGCATTTTCCATACAAGATATGAGTATTATGAGGGATATTTTGAGTATCTGATGGTTGATATCTCGAGAGAATGTGGTCTTTAGTTACGTGTACGGTAGTAGAAGCATGTCCACATGACGTACAATGCTTGTATTATTAGTCCATTCACAGCCCAGTTTTCTTTCATGACGTCCCTGTTTCATTTCGACATTTTTATAGAGCTCAATAATATAACCCCTATGAAGTATCGAAGCCAAGAATGAGTGGAGTTATGCCTCCACTCCTCCATATGCCTTCATGGAGTGCAAAGAAACTTAGCCTTTCGTCTTTACCCAAGTAATTTACATGTTACTTTGACGGAAGTTTTCGAATGGTTACCTTAAATATCGAGAAATGAATGGAGGTGTTTTAATGAGGATGTCATACATCAAAGTGATATGGGGAACAATAGGCTCCAGTCGGGCCTACAGCTTTTTAAAATGTACGAGTTTCACCACCACACCTACCAACCTTCGTGTTCCCGTGTACATAGTTGATTGCACATGTATGAAGGCAACTTTGCTAATAAAGTTTCGAGTCATATGGCCTGGGACAGAGTCCAGTGACGAGGTCTTAATGACGAAATAAAGAACCTCCTAGGTCTTTGAAAGTCAGGTGTTCTATATATAAATGTTGTAAACATAGCATAATCTAATCACCTATAATATTTGGACATTTATCGATAATTTAGTTTATTGATGTTGAGCTTTGATAAATGAATCCTCTAAACAAGTGTCTACATAACATATATAAAACAAATATATTTGGCAGCTAATTAAATCCCTACAACAGGGACTTTTCTATAAACCTGTCAATCAGTCAGGAAATTCGCTGGCCCTCTTTAGAATCTGACGTGTCATTATTGTATTTACAAAAGCCATACTTATTTAAGGACCATTTTACGAATATGTCAAATATAATTTTTCACCTACGCCTATATCAACCAAGTATTCACTTTCCTTCATGTTTTACAACCAAAAATGCTCTATGGGTTTATATTTCTCATATTCCCCATGCATGCTACTCGTTCCGCCAATTTCAACATCCTTGACTTCATCACCCGTGTATTAATTTATGAAGAATACACAGTATGAAAACATTCTAAACAATTAACGATTGGAAAAGACATGATTTTTTAAACAGAATCTGTTATTGAAAATGGAGCATAATTCTTTCTTCAGTTCCAGAATCGGAATTACTTTCAAATGAGAATAAAATTACACGTATGGGAGTGCCATAGCTTGGGCGGTTACACGCTGGCCTCAGCATCGAAGCTTGGGATCATTCCAAGCGAGTCCATGTGGGTTCTGCGGTGGAAAAGTGCCACTGGGATAAGTTTTCCTTAGAACTCAGACATTTCTTGTCAACAAAATTCCACCAACAATTTTTATCCCTTAATTTCACTATCACCGGTGCAATACTCTAAACTTAGCAATTAAGAGTGTCGTTAAATTAACAACTTTCGTTTGGGAATATTAGGAAATATGTCCTCAAAAAACTTGATCCACAATCCTTGACAAAAGATGTGGGCATACCTTACGCAATTGGCTTATTAAATAGCCTTATTACGTCAAGTCTATAGGTTCTTAAAAGGAGCTACACGAAAAGTTGTTGTAAGCAGCACACCTCTCACAAAATATCGGTCACGCATTGCGTTACAGCACTGGGGTTGTGATATTCCTGCTGCTGCCAAGGTGTGCAAGCGTCAGGCTAAACACCCACCTTCCTACAGCCACGAGGTTGTACGTGTTAAAATTCAAAGAACGTTTGCCTTAAGTATATACTGTGGCTAACCAAATACGAGGGAAAGTCATTAAATAAGAGGAATGCTATTCTAAAGTGCATGAAAAAGTATGCACAACGAAAAATCTTATTTCCGGATACAAAATGGCTCCTTAGCAATATGTCATATAGGGGTCGTGACGATCAAGCAGTTTGAGCCTGCGCAGTAGGCTGTACAACATGTCCGCTCCACTGTCAACTTGCACCGTGGAAGAGCAACGAAGCATTATTCGTTTTTTGTGGTCAGAGGGTGTGAAACCTTCTGAAATCTACATAAGAATGAAGGTTCAGTATGGAGACAGTTGTTTGAGTCAGGGGAGTGAATGAATGGGTGGAAAGATTTCAAAACAGATGACAAAATATCAGTGATGAACACCGGAGTGGGAGACCAGTTAGCGTGGCAAGTGAGACAGTGAAACCGCAGGTCGAGCTTTTTTCTAGAGGGCATCCGCAAGCTTGTGGACAGGTGGCCCAAGTGTGTTGCGAAGCAGGGGGACTATGTCGAAAAATAAGACACAATTTCTGTAAGTACTCTTGTAAAAAAGTTATTATAAAATTCCTGTTATTTAATGACACCCTCGTATTTTGGATGGGCAAGAGACGATAAATAAAAACTGCAGTCATAAAGAAATTAAGAGAAAATTTAAAACGGATAAATACTCGCTGTCATTCAGTTCAAAACTTATCGTCTTTCACTTAAGGACAAGAATCTAAAAATTAAAATATACAACACGATAATTATGGCCTTTTTAGACGCGTTAAAAATTGCGTAACGCATCTTTTAGCTTCGCCATGTCTATCTGTCCTTCTGTCCCTCTGTCCGTCTGTCCGCATGGAACAAATCGGCTACCACTGGTTGGATTTTCATGAAATCTGATATTTGATTATTCGTCGAAAACCAGTCAAGAACATTCAAGTTTCATTAATATCTGACAAGAATAACGGATACTTAACGTGAAGACCAGTAGACATTTTATGATAATATCTCGATCTGTTCTTCTTATAACAAGAAAATATTTCAGACAAAAGTTGTACAATAAATCAAAACACATTTCATATTTAATATTTTTTTCGAAAATCGTGTCGTTTATGAGATAATGTGGAAGAAATTTGTACATACGGTCAGGCCACATATGGTAATATGATACTGCGCATGCACATTGCATGCTGGGTAAATAAGGCTGCAAAAACACCCACTAATTATGTAATACTCATTGTTTTTGTATGGCAACCATGGTTGCAAGTACTCTCCTCAATGCTACGTTATACCTACTTGCCTGTTTGTTTCTTATGGCTATGAAATTTAATCTTTTTCTCTGAGGGAATAACACAGACAGAGAACTTCTACGTACATGAGGTTTAAGACAGTGCGTGGGTATGAAAGAGGGAGTAGCCAGATAATGCAGCCTCAATAAATATTATTTTGTTGACCACATCTAATAGGCTAGGTTGGATGAGATACGTTACACTTACAGTGACACGAGAGATGTATTCAAAATATAATCAGAAATCCTGAAGCGAACAGGTCATTTCGTAGACCAAGACTTAGATGGAAATCTAAATACTAAAATAAATTTAAAAAACAGATAGATAAAATGGGACAGTTTTATTAGCATATTGACACTAAATATTCAGTTCTCGGCACAGGTAGACTTAATTCTTGGGGAAGTGAGAAGGCGGCCAGACTGTGAAGCTGAATGTTCACCGCAAATAATGTGAAGTTGAAAAATGTATGGAGCTCTACCTCCACTATCCACACATCCTCATGGTAGTTCTGACCGCCTTAGAGACTATCACGGTCTCAGGAATTCCGCAACTCAATGCCGCTTTCAGCAAATGATGTTACGTGTGTGTGGTGACAAACTCAGAACGAACGCTAAGTGTGATGCAACGTGCAGGCAATCCACCTTTAAATGATTAATTTACTGCTTAAAGTTTCTCAATCCTGCAGTATCTAATGCGACTAGCATGTTCCTTGAAAACACTTAGAGCGCAGCTTGAAGATAACTGATTTTCATGCATCCGGTATCACTAGGAAGACTTTGACATCTGTCCACATACTGGTACATCTATCTTCAGTAATGCCTTATCATCGTCATAATCAATATATATGGTATGAAATTCCGTGCATGGTGGTAGATAAATTACCAAAATTTCTGAAGAATTCACTGCAGCCCTGAAGATGGATGCAGCAGGTTCCTCCGAGTCGACTGCATTTTGTGCCAAACTACACTGCATTCGCAGACTTGAATTTAGTTTCACACGCAGTAAGTTCTATCACAGATGCATACGGTTCACCTCGCTTTTGGAATCCCTCCCCAGTTACCGACCGTCATGAATTGACCCCTCACTTTCAATTGTCTCCCCAAGGAAGCAATGACAGCCATCCACCAAATTATTGCATGAACTATTGTTATAATCATCCACCTCATTAACCCTTTGACGCGTAATGATGACTATAGTGGTCGTACCGCACCGCTAACCTCTAAACGTTGCATTTTATATATTTAGTCAACACATATAGGTACTGAATATTTTAAACATGGTATATACTGTCCGTTTTTTTCTCTTCAAAATGCAGTTTGTTTCATAATTCTAACGAATTTGGTTC
>Ga0123355_10020697_pt1 | contig 10514 bp, 11 predicted proteins | sample TergutEmb28metaG_3_FD_89872 | JGI IMG/M metagenome (GOLD analysis project Ga0123355, IMG submission 89872) | Embiratermes neotenicus P1 segment gut microbial communities from Petit-Saut dam, French Guiana - Emb289 P1 | ecosystem: Host-associated > Arthropoda: Insects > Digestive system > Gut ... | reverse complement strand
GGAGTCGTCACCCGCAAGCAATTCGACGACCACCTTACCCTCTACCACGGATATGTAGAAAAAACCAATGAAATCACCCAAAAACTAGCCACAGACCCAGAGTACGCATCTGCCAACGCCACCGCAAGCCACTACCGAGGGTGGAAACGAGGCGAGACCTACGCCATAAATGGGGTAATTTTACACGAGCTATATTTCCAAAACCTAGGCAACGAAGGCGGCCCCCCTGGCCCAAAAATGCAGGAATTGGTAGACAGATACTTTGGCGGCTATGAAAAATGGAAAGAGGATTTTATAGCCTGTGCCACCTCTGCCAGAGGATGGTGTATCTTGGTATACGAGCAGCGTACAAAGACCTGCCGTAATATTCTGCTGGACAATCATCACGACGGGCATATTTCCACTGCATTCCCGGTTATTGTGCTGGATATGTACGAGCACGCCTACTTCCTGGACTATGGTACAGATAAGGCGGCGTATATCAACCGCTTTATTGCCCAGCTTCCATGGGACGCAGTAGAAAAACGCGCTGCTGTTGTTGTGTAATTTATTAACGAAACCTTTGTACAAACTATTGCCAGACCCCCACCCATTAGGTACAATGGCAAAAGTGAGACAAATGCCCCAAGAGAGGAATTAAAACACCTATGAAAAAAAGAAAGATTGCAATACTTACTGGAGGCGGAGACGCTCCAGGCCTCAATGCGGTTATATACTCTATAGTCCGCGCCTGCCACAATTTAATGGACTGTGAGCTAATTGGCTACAAGTTTGGCTATCGCGGCCTGTACAACAACGACTTTGTAAGCCTGACCTTGGAATCCACATCTGGAATACTCCATAAAGGCGGCACTATGCTTTACAATTCCAATAAAGATAATTTATTCGATTACGCAGTAGAAGAAAACGGCGTAATGGTTAAGAAAAATGTCTCCCAAGTAGGGGTAGACAATATGAAAAAAGAAGGGGTAGACACCCTGATAGTACTAGGCGGTGACGGAACCCTTACAAGTGCTAGAGACTTTTCCCGTATGGGGGTTAATGTAATAGGGGTACCCAAGACCATAGACAATGACCTAGGAGCCACAGAAATCACCTTTGGCTTTGACACTGCCGTTAACACAGTAGTAGAAAACCTAGGCCGCCTTCACACCACAGCAGAGAGCCACCATCGGGTAATAGTAGTAGAGGTAATGGGCCGGGCCGCAGGCTGGATAGCCCTACACGCAGGGATTGCAGGCTCGGCAGATGTTATACTTATCCCAGAAATCCCCTATACAATGGAAGGTATAGTAGCCAAAGTCAAAGAGAGAAACGCAAGAGGCAAGTATTTCTCCATTGTAATTGCAACAGAGGGGGCCAGCGAAAAGGGCGGCAATGCCATAGTTTCAAAGGTAGTGGACGATAGCCCAGACCCTATCCGCTTTGGCGGCATTGCAGGCTATATAGCCAGCAGGCTAGAGCCCTTGGTAGAAAACGAAGTCCGCCACTGTGTACTGGGCCATATCCAGCGGGGGGGAGATACATCCCCGGCGGATAGGCTGCTTTCTGCCAGATATGGCGTTCGTGCGGCGGAGCTTATAGTGGAAGGCAAGTTTGGCAATATGGTCTGCCTTGTAAACGGGCAGATGGGATATGTCCCCCTGGAAAAAGTACTTGGCGATGCCAAAATATCCACAAGCGGCGACAAGCTGGTAGACCCTAATGGGGAGCTTGTAAAAGTTGCGAAATCCCTTGGGATTTCTTTTGCAGATGCTTAATCGGCGCTGGTTATCATATATCATATACGGCATTGATGCCGCGGTATTAATTGCCTTGGATCAACTGGTAAAGTTCTGGGCCATTGCAAATTTGCAAGGCCAACCGGAGCGCCCTTTGATTCAGGGCTTTCTTCATTTGACTTATCTGGAAAATACCGGCGCGGCCTTTGGCTTTCTGGCCTGGTTTGGTGGTGCCCAGTTTTTGTTTATTGCTGTAAAGCTGATAATCCTTATTTTGGCCCATGCGTACTTTATAAGCCTACCTCAAGAGCCTAGGTTTGTTCTTCTAAAGGTACCGCTAATTCTTATAATTTCTGGGGGCATTGGCAATCTAATAGACAGGGTGCGCCTTGGCTTTGTTGTGGATATGTTTGTGTTTCGGTTTATTGATTTCCCGGTGTTTAATGTTGCGGATGTATATGTCACCGTTGGCGTGTTTCTCTTTGCTATTATGGCGATTTTTGTGGTCAAGGACGCACCGCTTTTTGGGGCAAAGGGAGACAGAGAAGGAAGCGGTCAGAAGTCAGAAGAAATTGAAGAAACCGAAGCTGATTATGAGTCGGAATCTGATAATTCACAGGAATGATGCTATTAACAGTATCGGAAGCCCACAACGATTTGCGGGCAGATGTTTTTTTGGATGAAAGCATTGAGGTCTTAACCCGAAGCGCTGCCCAGCGGCTTATATCGGAAGGTAATGTCACATTAAACGGCTCTTTGCCACGCAAAAATACCCGGGTTAAAACCGGGGATATAGTCACATGCACCATTCCATCCCCTGCCCCATATGAGGCTGAAGCTGAGGATATTTCCCTGGAAATAATCTTCGAGGATGCGGATATTATTGTTGTAAATAAACCCCGTGGGCTTGTTGTGCATCCTGCCGCGGGGCATTATAGGGGTACTTTGGTCAATGGGCTATTGCATCACTGTGGGGCCTCTCTTTCTGGGATTGGTGGGGTACAGCGGCCTGGGATAGTTCATCGGTTGGACAAGGATACCTCTGGCCTAATAGTGGCGGCTAAAAACGATGGTGCTCATCAGGCTCTTGCAGCTCAGCTTGCATCCAGGGAAATGGGGCGTACTTATCAGGCCTTATGTATTGGGCGGGTTAAACTGGACAGTCAGCGTATAGATATACCCATCGGTCGCCATCCTATCGACCGCAAGAAGATGGCTGCCTTTTCAAAGCAATTTATATGTAAAAAAAGCCGCGAGGCTATAACCTTTGTACAGGTGCTAGAGCGCTTGCCCCGTTTCACTTTAGTAGAGGCGCGCTTGGAAACAGGCCGCACTCATCAAATTCGGGTTCATCTGTCTTATCTGGGTTATCCTATCTTGGGAGACCCACTTTATGGGCCAAAGAAGCAGCCATTTAATCTGGGAGGCCAGGTTCTTCATGCAAAGGCGCTAAAGTTGCGCCATCCTACAACCGGGGTAGAAATGGATTTTGAATCACCACTGCCGGGGTATTTCCGGGAGGCACTGGATAGGGCACGGCTTTTGAAATAGGAAATTTTTAGGAGGATAGTCATGGATAAAAACATACTAGGCAATAACATTGTAGTACAGGTAGCCATGGTTGTACACGATATTGAAAAGACATCCCAGGATTTTGCGGATTTTTTGGGTGTGGACAAGCCAAAGTGGCAGCTTACAGGGCCGCTGGAGGTGGCAGAAACCGAATATCGCGGAAAGCCTTCTAAAGCCCGCGCTAAGCTGGCCTTTTTCCCAATTGGGGGCAATCTTACCCTTGAGCTTATCGAGCCGGATATGGAGCCATCTACCTGGCGGGAGGGCCTTGATAAGAATGGTGAAGGGATTCATCATATAGCCTTTAATATTAAGGGGATGAAGGAAAAGATTGCGCTTTTGGAGGGCAATGGAATGAAACTAATCCAGAAAGGCGAATATGAAGGCGGCCGGTATGCCTATATTGATGCAAGCAGCACTCTTAAAACTGTGTTGGAGTTGTTGGAAAACGACTAAAGCGCACCCCGCTTATGAAGTATCCACTTATCTCTATCCAACGGGTCTATCCCACGGCGTTTAGACACTGCCCCCAACTCTAGGGGGCATTTTTTGTATCCACAGAAATCGATACTAATAATCCCTCGGCCTGACGTAAGGGATGCAAAGGTGACAGGATAGTCCATTGAGGTAGCAACGGGTACAACCGCATCCATTTCCACCTTGCCGTCTGCCATTACGGGGGTATCAAACTCCCCACGCATTGCTATTATGTCGCCTATTAGCCTGCCGCAGAGGGCCTCCTCTGCTGTAAGCCTTAATTTTACCAGTGGCTCCAGTAAATCCGAGCCAGCATCCTCTAGGGCCTTCATTACGGCAATGGGGGTAGCCAGGAAAAAATCCAGAGGGTGGGTGTGGAATTTATGCTCTTGGCCGTCTATCAAAGTTATTTTTACGTCGGTGACTTCCCAACCTAGTCGCCCTTGCTTTAGGGTCTCTGCAACGGCGGTGGCTACGTGGTTTTGGTAGCGATATTGCAGGATGTGGCCCTTGATTGCGGACTCGTATTGGAAACCGCTACCTAGAGGCAGAGGGTCAGCTTGCAGTTTTACCACTGCCCAGCAGGGCTTTGGCATTGTGTAGCGCTCAAGTCCAATGCCCTGGTTTGCCGGGGTTTCCTTATATATAACGGAGGGAGGTGAGAACATTGCGGCCAAGCCATAGCGCTCCTGTAGTAGGTATTCCAATATTTCTAATTGGATTTTGCCCATTATGCTGATTACTAGCTCTCGCTCTTCTTGATGCCAGATATAGTCCATTAGGGGGTCTTCGTCTGATAGCTCTGCAATGGCTTGAATTAGCTGGGCTTCCTTACCGGAAGGGCCGTTTACTTGCACAGTAAATAGGGGCATGGAAATACGGGTGCCTCGCCGGGTGGATATTTCCCCTACCATATCCCCTACTTTGGCACCTGTTAGGCCGCATATTGCGGCTATTTCGTTGCCTTGTACTTGGGCTATATCTTCCCGCTTTGCTCCTGACACTTTGCGTATTTGGGTGATTTTTTCTTGGAATTGGTCTAGACCTTGGCGGTGGATGGTTATAGTGTCGCGGTTTTTTATGCTGCCAGAATATAAACGAACATGGGCCATTTTACCTAGGGTCTTGTCATGCTCTATTTTATAGACGATTCCGGCTTGGTCGCCTTCTGGGGCTATAGGCTTTGTAGGTAGATATTTTTGGATAGCGGCGGATAGATTTGATATGCCTGTCCCATTTATTGCAGCGCCATGTACTAGTGGGAAAGCCGTAGATTTTGCTGTTTGGCTTATTAGGCTGGCTTCGCCGTTTATGGCTTGTCCTTCTAGGTATTTGGCTGCTAAGTTGTCGTCGTTTTCGCATAATTCGAAGATGCTGTCTTCTGATAAGGGGCAATTTTCCACTGATACTGTCGTATTTCCCGGGTAATGATAGCTTGTTGTAGGGATTATTTTAGGGCTTAATTGGGATTGCAGTGCCCTTACTACTGCGTCGGGCTGGCAACCTGGGCGGTCTAGCTTGTTTAGAAATATAATGGTTGGGATACTCATTTCCCGTAAGGCTTTCCAAAAGCGCTCTGTTTGGGACTGGATTCCTTCTGCTGCTGATACCACCAGCACGGCCCCATCCAATATGGACAAGGCCCGCTCTACTTCGCCAGTGAAATCCATGTGACCTGGGGTGTCGATTATGTTTACACGGAGGTTTTCCCACTCAATAGAAACCGAGGCCGATGCTACAGATATTCCACGCTGGCGCTCTACGGGTAGGAAGTCTGTATATGTGTCGCCCTTGTCTACAGAGCCTAAGGCCCTAAGTGCCCCGGCGTGATATAGTATTTGCTCAACGGTTGTGGTTTTGCCTGCGTCTACATGGGCAAGGAATCCCAAGTTTAATATTTGCATAGACATTCATCCCTAAGTTATTGTTATGGCAAGTGATATTCTCTTCGTATTGTTATAATATACCCTACCCCATCCCCCGGGCTTATTGATGAAATATCAACTAACCCCTGGGGAATTATTTCTGGCCATATGTGGCTGTAAGTTACTATAAAAAAAGCTATGCCAGGCTCTTCCCATGCCATATATGTGCCTGCGTCTGCAATAAAATGCGCATATTCTTCTAGGGTTAGGTTGTTTTCATACATTATTGTTGAGTGGGGCACTCCTACGTATCGTAGATGCCATGGCTCATAAATTATATGGGTTATTTCTGTTTTGGCTTGGGGGTAGCGTATTATAAAGCCAAAGCGATGGCTATTTTCTGCAATCCAAACCCCGGCAGGTGTTGATGCAAAGGCCTGGGTCAAATCCCCTGACACAGTCACATCCAGGGCAAGGCCAGTTTGATGCTCGCTTGAGCCGGGGCGCTGGATGGTTTCGGCGGCTAGCTGGGTTGCGTCTTCTGTGTTATGGCCTTGGGATTCTAATGCTCTTATCTTTTTGTTGAATAGATTTTGTTGGTAGTCGTAGGGGCGGTATGCGCTGGCTAGCTGTAGATTTAGTATACCATCGGCTTTCATGGCGGTTAGCATTTGGTTGTATGCGGTGTATGCTGGGGCTTGTAGGCGTATGCCTTGGTGGGAGACTAGGTTGTTGGGGGTGTAGCCTAGGGGTAAGGGGTTGTCTTGGTTTACAAGCCATAGTAGGGCAGAGTTGGTTATTTGGGGTGGGGTGGTATGTAATGTTTGCATTACTGCTTGTACTTCTGTGGGCGCTGCGGCTTCTGCTGTTGGCTTTCTGGCTACATGTATCTTCATGCCAATCATTATCCAGGATGTAATTATTAGAATTGCTATTATGTAATGGGAGGCTTTGGTTTTGGTAAATCGCCTCCGGGAAGTATTATTCATTCTCCATCCCCCCAATCAGATTTCCTAACTATACATTAAATTTCAACCAACCCTTCCCGATACAAAGCATCCAAAGCAAACACCACCCCAGCCATAGCATGAGGCGCGGTAAGCCCTCCTTGGTGATAAACAATATAAGGGGGCCTAAGAGGCGCGTCAGCGCTTAACTCAATAGAAGACCCTTGCACAAATGTACCCCCAGCCATAACCACACCATCCCCATAGCCAGGCATAGGGGCGGCCTCTGGTACAACATAGCTGTCCACCGGTGCTGCCCGCTGGATACCCTTGCAATATGCCAGCACCTTTTTAGGATTGCCTAATTTTATTGCCTGTACAATATCTGTTCTGGTTTCTAGGGGAAGAGGGTTTACCTCATATCCCAAATTTTTAAATACCTCCGCTGCAAGCACCGCCCCCATAATACAGGCCCCTACGGTTTGAGGTGCCAAAAATAGCCCCTGCAACAAGGTTCGTGTCATGCCAAGGGTTGGCCCTACGGCACTGCCCAAGCCAGGTGCTGTCAACCGCTCTGCCGCGGCTTCTACATATTTGGCTTTACCTACTACATATCCGCCGCCGGGGGCAATCCCGCCTCCTGGGTTTTTGATTAGGGAGCCTGCGGCTATATCTGCTCCGGCCTCTATTGGCTCCTCGGTTTCAACAAATTCCCCATAGCAATTGTCTACTAAGATAATTGTATGCGGACTGATTGTCCTAATAAACGTAATAAGCCGCCTAATTTCTTCAATTGTAAAAGAAGAACGCCAGGCGTAGCCCTTGCTGCGCTGGATAGTTATCATTTTGACCGGTTGATTTTCGTTATCATTGACCGTTCTATTGTTGTTTTTTATGGTTAATGTCTTGCCAGTCAAGGCCTTTTCTATGTTCTCGTAATCTAAATTCCCGGCAGGGGTAAGGTCAATCTGCTGATACTTGACCCCATACTCTGCCAAAGACCCTGAGGTTGGCCTTATTCCAATAACACTTTCTAATGTGTCATAAGGCCGCCCAACTGGGGAAAGCAGCACATCCCCAGGCCGCAAATTGCCAAAAAGCGCCGCAGCCAAGGCATGTGTCCCAGATATTAGCTGAGGCCTAACAAGGGCAGCTTCGGCCTTAAAAATGGACGAAAAAATATCCTCTAAGGCTTCCCGGCCAATATCGTTATACCCATATCCCGTAGAGTCGGCAAAATGAGCATCACTTAAACGAGCGGCTTGCATTGCATGGAGGATTTTTAGTTGGTTGTATGCGGTTATTTCGGCCCTATAGGCGAAGGGCTGGGTTAGCTTTGCTTCTGCTGTTTTTACATAGTCACAAACAGCAGGACTTATGCCCATTTTATTTACCAGATATTCATAATACATACTTACTCCTCTTGCCCTGGGCTTATTGGCAGCCTTAGGGCTGTTTTTGCAGGGGCAATTGTGGAAACAGCATGTTTGAATATCATCTGCTGCTTTCCATCTACATCCACAATAAAGACATAGTTATCAAAAGCCCGGAGGGTGCAGCGAATCTGGAAGCCACTGGTCAAGAATATCGTAATGGGGATGTTTTCTTTGCGAATTGTGTTTAAAAATGTGTCTTGATAGTTTACAGTCATAGTAATGTCTCCTTATCAGTGAGCGAATATTTATGCTATTATACATTATAAAAAAGGACGTGAAAATATGGATCGGATAAGCAAGATAAATTACTACTTAGATATTGCCCAAACCGTTGCCTCCCGCAGCACTTGTTTACGAAAAATGTATGGTGCAATTATCGTAAAAAACGATGTAATTATATCCACAGGCTATTGTGGAGCACCCCGAGGCCGGCAAAACTGCTGTGACATGGGGTATTGCTTGCGAGAAAAATTGAACATACCCCGTGGGGAAAGATATGAAATGTGCCGCTCTGTACATGCAGAGGCCAATGCCATAATTGCCGCCCCAAGGGAGCTGATGCTGGGTGCAACCATGTATCAGTCCTGTGTTGACCCAAATAGCGGCAAAATTGTACCAGAAATAGACTCCTGCCAGATGTGCAAGAAGTTAATAATAAATGCCGGTATTGAGAAGGTTATTAACCGCAATACCCCTACAGATTACAACACCGTGATAGTGGCGGATTGGGTTAAAGATGATGATAGCCTGGGCAAAATTGGATATTGAGCCTTAGTCCCGTATTCTAATAGACTTTTGCACACATGCATCTACACATGAAATAATGGCATTTCTAAAACCCAGCTTATCCAGCTCGCATATTGCCTCAATGGTTGTACCACCTGGGGTACATACCGTATCCTTTAAGGCTGCTGGGTGCTCGCCGGTTTCTTGAATCATTTTTGCAACCCCTAAAATAACCTGTGTGCAAAATTTAAGAGCTTGGGGCCGGGTTAAGCCATATTTAACTCCCGCGTCTGCCAGTGCGTCTATAAAAATGAAGGCGTAGGCCGGGGAAGACCCTGCCACTGCGGTAAATACATCAAAGAGATGCTCTGGAAGTATTTCTGTCATGCCTACGCTATTAAATATGGAGAGAATATCGTCAACTTCGGCTTGGGTCATGGTGGAGGTTGTACAGACTGCGGTCATAGCACAATTTACCATTGCGGGGATATTGGGCATTGCCTTTGCAATTTTTATATCTGGGTTGGCAAATTGGGCCCCCACTGCTGCTATGCTGTGCCCGGCGGCTACTATTACTATTGTTGCGTCGGGTTTTACATGGTCTTTTATCTCTGCTATTACTGCTTCGTAGATATATGGCTTTACACTTAGAAACAGGATATCAGATTCCTTTGCGGCTTCTATGTTGGATTGGGTTGTATTGATTTTATATTTTTGTGCTAAGTATGCTAGACGGTTTTCGTTTATGTCGGACGCGATTATGCTTGTTGGGGCCATTAGCCCGGCTTTTATTACGCCGCCTATTATTGCCCCGCCTATATTGCCTGAGCCTATGAAACCTAGTTTTTTCTTCATTTGTGACCTCCTGATTTTTTGTCTATTTTACGATAGAAATATATTATATGATAGAAGGATGACGCTTACACATAGATTAAATTTTGGTGTCAGTGGTGTTTTAAATAGAAACAAAACTGACCCGCAATCCTTCCACATATGGCAAAGTGGTAGGATTGCAGGTCAGCTCCGGTTTAGATACTTCTGGTAAAAGCGCTCATTTCCGGTTTAGATACTTTGGGTAAAAGCGGTCATCCTTAGTTTTGATACTTCTGGTAAAGCATTAATTTAGGTTTAGATACTTTTGACAAAAGCGATTACATGAAAGCACCACGCACTACATATTGCTGCACCCTGTGACTCCCCTACCCCTCCATACCAAGCTCAATGGCCTTAATATTAAGAGGTATCAAGTCCTGACTACGGGCACCGGTAAAGCGCTGCTTTAGTACAGCAGTTATATCCTCTAGGGTAAACAGGTCTGTCTTTTTTATAAACCCGGCCAGCATTACCATATTGGCAACCCGCAAGCTGCCTACCTCACCGGCAATGTTGGTAGCGTCAATTTCCAGAACATCCACATCTGTACGCTGGATTTTCTCAGTAACAATTGTGGAGTTAACCAGCACCAACCCTCCTGGCTTAACCTTTGGAAGAAACTTATCAACAGAGGCACCATTCATAGCACAGAGGATATCAATATCTGACTGGACTATGGGGCTGCCTATCACCCTATCGGATACGATAACAGAACAGTTGCAAGTCCCACCCCGCATCTCTGGCCCGTAGGAGGGCATCCATGTGACTCTTTTGCCCTTGTGCATTGCTATGGTTGCTACAATTTCCCCAAGGACTAAAATACCCTGGCCCCCAAAGCCGGAAAATATCATTCTAGTCATCATGCGTCACCCCCTGTATCCTTGTATACACCTAGTG
>Ga0123355_10020696_pt1 | contig 10515 bp, 8 predicted proteins | sample TergutEmb28metaG_3_FD_89872 | JGI IMG/M metagenome (GOLD analysis project Ga0123355, IMG submission 89872) | Embiratermes neotenicus P1 segment gut microbial communities from Petit-Saut dam, French Guiana - Emb289 P1 | ecosystem: Host-associated > Arthropoda: Insects > Digestive system > Gut ... | reverse complement strand
CATCGCGCTACCATAACGCTCAAGTAAGTTGTTGTCCGGGTCATCGAGTCTTATGAAATTACCTATACGTGCATTAGTAAAATAATTTAGTCCCCATGTACCTGCCCAGAAAATGTCAATTGATGCATCTGCAGTATTTAGTGCTATTTGAGCAGGTTCACCCATACCCCATCCACCTGTCCAGACAGGATTGATGGCGATGTTTAGACCAAGTTCTTGCAAACGAGCATTTGCAGCTGCAACTACTTCGGCATCATTATTGTTTTCGTTTCCGCCGTTGAACCATATTGTGATTTCGGTTGGTGGTTCGCTTGGATCCACAGGCTCTACCGGATCTGGATCCACTACTACTTCATCCCCATTATCCTCTCCATTTGCGGGTGGTTGTGCCGGTTCTGGCTCATCTGCTGGTGTGCAGGCTGCCACTAACGCGAGAATCATTACTACGCTGAGTAAAATTGCGATTAATTTTTTCATTTTTCTTTCCTTTCATAATATAAATATTTATCTAAAACTCACTTAATTGTAAGTCTTATTCTTTCACTGCTCCGATTGTCATTCCTGATATGATATATCGTTGGAAGAAAGGATATGCAAATGCAATAGGCACTACGATTATAACTGCTAAAGCCATACGCAAGCCTTGTGTTGGAAGATCAGCCAGTTGAATATTTGCTTCTCCAATCATAGCAGCATGACGTCTTATAAAATCAATATTTCGTTGCATTTCCATTAACAAAAACTGTAGAGGAATCAAGCTACGATCACGGATAAATAGTAATGCATGCCACCAGTCATTCCAGAAGCCTATGGCTGTCATTAGTCCAATAGTAGCTAATCCGGGTTTTGACAAGGGTATAACTATCATAAAGAATGTGCGAAACTCCCCTGCACCATCAATGTTTGCTGCATCTAAAAGAGATTCAGGTATACAGGTTCTGTAGAATGTTCGCAATATTATTACGTGAAACGGTGCCATTAACATGGGTACAATCAAAGCCCATATAGTATCAGCAATTCCCAACAAGTTTCGGATAACGATAACGAATGGCACCAAGCCACCGCCGAATATCATCGTAAAGAACATTAGAAACATGAAGAACTTCTTTAACGGATAATTACTTCTATATAGTCCATAGGCATACATGGAAGAAATCGCAAGCGCTAAAAATGTGCCAACCACTGTAATGAAAATGCTGTTACCAAAACTTCTCCACAGTAAACCTCCCATTTCAAATGCTGCATTAAAATTAACTGTCGTTGTCCCCATTGGGAAGAATGAATACCCAATAGTTCTCAGGCTCTCAGCACTTGAAAACGCAATTATAATAATAAATATAAACGGTATAATACACATGAGTGCAAATGCACCAACAATTATGTGAAATATGGCTTCACTTGCATATGACACTTTATTCATACGGAAATTTTTATGTTTCGTCATAATAATGACCATCCCTTTCGGTTACCTAATACTGAACATCGATTCAGTATTACACATATAGTATTGTGCTATCTTCTTAGAACATTGCGTTTTCAGGATTGAGTTTTCTGACAAGTGCATTTACGCCGATAATACATATGATTCCAATGACAGACTGGAATAAGCCTGCTGCTGTTGCGAAATCTGCCGCTCCGGCAACATTAGATATCATTACCCTGTACACATATGTGTCAAACACTTCTGTTACTCTTTGAAGCTGGCCGCTGTCCATAGTTAAATTCCAGAACAGTCCAAAGTCAGCCATTACAATTCGTCCGACTGCCAGAATGTTTAAGATAATAATCATGGGCTTTATAGTCGGCAAAGTTATATACCATGTCTGCTTCCACTTTGAAGCACCATCAATTGCTGCGGCCTCATACATACCCGGATCGATGCCTGCAATAGCCGCTACATATATAATGCAGGTGAAACCTACATTTTTCCACAGATTAGCTGATGTTAGTATCACCGGCCAGCCCGTCGGATCCATATACCACTCTCTGACATCAGAGAGTAATCCAAAGGTTGGCTCTAAGAATGCAAACAGAAAATAGCTGGCAACTACCCAACTTATGAAAAAGGGAAAGAACATGAGTGTTTGGTAGATCTTGGCAAAGAATTTTGACGTAATTTCTGTAAGTATTACCGCAAGAGCAACGCCAATCACAGTTGTCGTCACAATGAACACCGCATTGTACATCAGAGTATTGCTTATCATGTTCCATGCGCGGTCGCCAAAAAAGATAAACTCGAAATTCCTTAGTCCCACAAAAGGACTATTTATTATGTTGTTAAAAAATCCGGGGTTCGGTGTATATGGTCTATGATTCTGGAACGCCATTACGATACCGAACATTGGCAGGTATCTAATAATTATCAGCCAAACAGCACCCGGCAACATCATCAAGGTGATTGCCATAGTTCTTCTGATATTTGCTCTTCTCTTTTTTCTTTTTGCAAGTGTATCCATGGAGTTTCTCCTGACCCTACAATGTTATCGTCACTTTATCTTACTATGAATGTTTTTATCTCATATGGCTTTATTGTAAAGTTGATTTCACTACCGTCAAAGCAGACATCATCTATCTTCTCTTCAAGTAGATTACATTCTTCTACGATAGAGAATGGACGATTCCATGTTAGTGTGGCATTTGTCAGCGAGTTGTCGCTCTCATATAGGCGCACAACTGTGCCATCACCATTTTCTGCAGATTTGATTGTTTCAATGACAACATTTTTTGCATCTGTGCTACAAAGTGAGAATGTTTTCTCCGCATTGTTTGCACCGTTACACGCTACAGCCGGTTGGTTTAAATAGTATGATTGCTCGATAGTTCCACCATCGCGCCATCCGCCTTTATGAGGATATAGGGAGTACGTAAATGTATGCATTTCTTGATCTGTAACCGGATTTGGCTCGATTCCGGATTTGATCAATGTTAGCCCTATGTCAGAATCCTTTACTGAATGACCATACTTACAATCGTTAAGCAAGCTCACACCATAGTGACCTTCTGACAGGTCAACCCATTTTTGACCGCAACTTTCAAATCTTGCAACATCCCAACTAGTGTTTGTGTGAGTCTTGCGAGTGAGGTTACCAAACTGAATATCGAATGTCGCTTCATCTGTATGTATGTTTACAGGGAAATGAACCTTCAACAAGTGCTGACTTTCTTTCCAGTCAACTGTTGTTTCAAAATCAATGCGACGACTATCAGCATAAAATCTGATGTATTGACATACCTTCGAATTGCTGATTTTTCTTTCGAGCTTGAGTGTTGCTCTAACCGGACCGAGTTCGGTCCATTCCATGTGAGATAACTCTGTAATGTCCCAACTCTTCTCTGTATAGAAGATGTCAATGTCCCAATTATCAAAGTAAATCGGCTTATCTTCGTACATACGCATGAGGTTTCCGCACTTATCTTGTTGCAACACTTCTCTCATATTCTCTTTGTCATAAAGTCTAGAAACCAGGCCATTTTCATCAAATGTCACGTCGTAAAATGGCGTTTCTAATTGATTTTCACCTGTTAGTGTAAAGGCGGTGCTCTCCGAATTAGTATCTGCAATGCCAAACCTGCGCCAACCTTTTGATGGAATGTCTTGAAGATACGCAACTGCGCCATCAGCTGTTTGCTGGACAGGATAAACTCTACCCTCATCATCTTTGAGAGCTTTAGCGCTACAGTTATCAAGAAGTACCACATCACTTCTATAAAAGCCTGTTGTATTAAATACAGTTACACTTTCCTTGCAATCACTGGATAAATCATCAAGGAGCGATGTAATATGCCCATCTAAATTGGATTCAATCTTCTCGTATTCATTCTTTGTAACTTCATATACCTCATGGATTGAAGTGCCCGGTAATATGTCATGGAATTGATTCATCAACAAGGTTTTCCATGCGTAATCATAATCTTCTTGCAATATTTTTTTATTTGCAAGCACTGTCAGCAACTCTAAGTCCATTAATTGAAATTCGATCTTACGATTTGAGCGCTTATTACGACCCATTGATGTCAATGTGCCACGATGATACTCAAAATATAGCTCGCCTTCCCATGTTTGAAGTCTTGGGTTATCTGATACACGGTCGGAAAGTTCATCAAAATACTTGCGTGAAAATTCCTGCCTTACTTTTGGTATGCCAATCATACCTTTTTCCATACGTTTTGAAGTTTCCAACATTTCTCGTGTTGGACCGCCACCACCATCACCATAACCATATGATATCAGTATGTCGTTATTTATATTTTTATTTTGGTATCTGTTCCAACCGCCTATGATGGAATCAGGATGTAACATCCCATTGTATGTTGTGAAGAAGTTTTCTTCATCTTGCCCTACGCCCAGAGTGGTAATAAAGTGTGTCAATATCTCTGAGCCATCTATGCCTCGCCATAGAAATGTGTCATTTGGTATTTTGTTGAACTGGTTCCATGCAAGTTTTGTGGTCATGAAATACTCAATGCCGCATTTTACCATAATCTGCGGCAATGCCCCTGTGTAGCCAAACACATCGGGTAGCCATAAGACTTTATTATCAAGTCCAAATTCATCTTTGAAATAGCGTTTGCCATACATGAACTGACGCACAAGGCTTTCACCTGACGTCACATTAGTATCAGACTCGACCCACATGCCGCCCTCAGGCTCCCAACGCTTCTCAACAATGCGGTCTTTTACGCGCTTATATAGTTCAGGGTAGCGTTCTTTCAGAAACTCATACAGCTGAGGTTGACTGGACATGAAGGTGTACTCAGGGTATTCTTCCATAAATTTCAATACCGTTGCAAAGCTTCGGGCTGTTTTTTCTCGTGTTTGTTCAACAGTCCACCACCAAGCAACGTCAATATGTGTATGCCCTATACATGTCGCAATTATTTCATCATTTCCTGCTAATTCTGTATAAAGAGCTTGTTGCAGGTATTCACGTGCATTCTTAACAGAATCATAAAAACAATCACTATATGGCGTACGAAGGTCAAGAAGGTTTATTGCGTCATTTAGTACACGCTCAAGCTCTCTGCGAGGCTTGCCGTCCTTATCAAGTTTTGAGAAAGCATTTAGCGGAACGCGCAAGTCATAGTATAGCCCCTCAATTTCCGGATCAACTTCTCTGGCTTCCACAATGAGGTTAAACTCGCTATGCAAAGTTCCGGTGTAAGATTGCAAATCTAACTTATAGGTTGTACCTGCTACTGCACAAGGCTCAAGGAATACTTCACGGTGATTCATGTCAATACCTTGTATAATTTCATTATTTACAAACAATAAAAACTGAGGATTCTTACCATCATCCCATTCTTCAATTTGTGTACGGATACATAACCATAGCGGCTTGCCATCCAGTTCATTTGGGACTGTATAGCTGGCTCTAAACCAATAGTGTGCATCAGGCCCATACCAATGCATGGTTTTATGATCGAAAGGCTCAAAAGGTGCAGGTGCTTTTTCAGCATCTTCGGGAAATATGAAGTTACCCTTCTTATACTCCCATCCGTCAATTGGTGCTTTTTGCTTTATGGATAGTTTTTTGAGTTGATCGCAAATTACACTAATTCTTTTATCTAAAAATACCATTTATGAGTTCTCCTTTTCATTGGGTGAATTAAATCAGCGCTTATCTTATGGGCTGAGCTACTAGGAATATTCTTTCGTAAAATCAACTAGTTCCTCCACAGTTGTGAATGCCACTCCAGTTACTGTATCTGCGCAACCATAGTATACAGCTATCCTGCCTGTTGCAGAATCAGTCAGCGCTGCACATGGGAACACTACGTTGGGAACATCTCCGACACATTCGTATAATTCATGTGGCGCAAGAATATAATCTTTCGATCTATATAGTACTTTCCATGGCTCGTCTATATCAAGCAATGTACTGCCCATTCTATAGACAAATCCATTGCAGGTGGTTATGACACCATGATATATCATTAGCCACCCTTCGGTCGTTTCTATAGGAATTGGACCCGGTCCAATTTTTGTGCTTTGCCATGCTGATTCATCTGAATTGATTGTGCCCATCATATAACGATGCTTGCCCCAAAATGTCAAATCAGGACTCTGGCTAACGAAGATATCTCCAAATGGAGTATGTCCATTGTCGCTTGGACGACTCATCATCATGTACATATCGTTAATTTTTCGAGGAAACATAACACCATTGCGATTAAAAGGTAAAAACGCATTTTCTAATTGGGTAAATGTCTTGAAATCCGTTGTATGAGCAACGCCTATTGTCGGACCGTGATAGCCATTGCACCATGTTACATAATATTTACCATCCATGTAATGAACACGAGGATCATATCGATACTCGCGATTTAGTATTTCATCTTCAATTCCCATTAGATTAATAGGCTCGTCATCAATTTTCCAGTTTAGACCATCTTCGCTGAATCCGGCGAAAATATCCATACTTATTGAACGACTATCACAACGAAACACTCCGGCAAACCCATCTTTATATGGGACAACAGCACTATTAAAGACACTGTTGGAGCGTTTGTTGCCATTGCGGCCTATTATCGGATTATTGCTGTAACGCCAGAGCGGCCCTGCTGCATCTGACGGTTTCTCCTGCCATGGAATGTTAGGCAATGCGTCGCCTAATATTTTAATCATAATGTTGACCAACCTTTGCTGAAATTTCTGGGCACAAAACAACCGTAAGAATAATGCCATTTTGTGCATCAATTGTGACTTCGCAGATCGATAATCAGGTAATCAATCGCAACAGACACACCCTCACACTCATTTGGATTCTTTAAAACTAGTGTTTGCTTCTTCTGTTAACTTTGTGAATTGCTCCCAAGGTTAACGTCGTTAACTTTTGTTACTTGATATTAACTTATATTTTTCAAGTTGTCAATTACATTTACCTACAAATTTTACATATTGCGTTTGTGCAATTTTTACAATTTATGTTATTTGTACAGTTTCTATAACATTTTTGCGTTTAACATATGTTGTATGCAATATGCACAAATTGATTTAGTTAACTTTTGTTAACATGATGGTTGCATTTCTACACTCAGTTGTGTATAATCAAGCATCGAACAAGCGCAGATCGGAGCAATGCAATTGTGCTTTGCTTTTAAACTTACTAACAAAGGGGATATGTTTTGAAGAAAGTAACTATGCAGGATATTGCTGATTCGCTTTCAACTTCACGAATCAGTGTTTGGAAAGCGTTGAATAATAAACCTGGAGTTTCCGATGATTTACGTATGATTGTTGTGAATGAAGCCATAAAAATGGGCTACATTAAAAGACCTTTCCATGATGATAATCATAAAAATAATATAGCGCGAACAGTAGCTGTTGTAATGTCGCGTCCCGAATCGTCAATCTTTTGGATGCAGATTATTCACGAAATTGCAAAAGAACTAGCGTTAAATGGTATCAACTTAATGTATACCTATATGCCGTCCAGATGGAATGAAGGCGACTCTCTTCCACCGGCACTTACAGATGGTTCTGTATCGGGCATAATAGTTTTGAATATTTATCTTGAGCAACAATTAAAGATGATTTCAAACCTCCCCTTACCGAAGGTATTTTTGGACAGTGTTCCCGCCTTGCTCCATGATGATATGAATGGTGACATCGTATTTATCGAGGGACGTTCATCAATTAGAGAGATTGCAGGACGTTTATTAGACATTGGATGTAACAAACTTGGATTCATTGGTGACATTAATTATGCTCAAACAAACATGGATCGTTATCTTGGATTCGTCGATGCCTTTTCTGAACGGAATCTCAAAATAGATAAAACTTTCATCATGACCGAATCATTGGATCTTGACACGCATTATCAGCAAATCGAGAGATTCTTGAGTTCACTCAAGTCTATGCCTGACGGATTTGTGTGTGTCAGCGATTATATAGCTCATTTTGTCCAGCGCTGCTTTACTGATATTGGAATCGATCAATCAAAAATCTACCTTACAGGATTTGACAATACTTCCGAGCACTCAAATGTTGCAGAAAAAATAACATCCGTTGACGTACAGACTGGTTCAATGGGTGAAAGGCTCGCAAATAAAATTCTATTTGCCTTAAAGCACCCTAATCTCCCCCATGAAGTTTCATATGTTTTAACAAAAGTTGTATACAGAAACTTACCATAATTTCAGCGGGTGTTCCCATTGGGTTCACCCGCTTGATTTATGCAACACTTATTAAAAAGGCTCTTAATGACCTTTTTCACTTATTATGACTATATCGTGCAGTAAACATCACTCGTATGATAGTATAAATTGTCTAAGTTATCCGCCGCCGCGCCATATATATGGCATTGTGGTTATTTTGTTCGGCGGGGAAAAGCCACAAACCAAGTTATACTTGCACTTAATAACACAAGTGCAATGAATCCTGTCAGTAAACTGTATGGCATCAACATGTGTAGAAGATCTCGCAAATTTACACCTGTTGCCACGCGAAGAATAGCATAAGGCAAAACGCAAATCATCAGTGTAATTACAGACCAAAGTGCAATAAGAATCCCTCTTTTTCCGGAAATAGAGAGTTTGTTATCCTGCTGCTTTCTGTGCAGACCTAAGAGGAAAAAGTAAATAGCAATGATGCTCCCAAAAACTGTGGCAATGGTTAACACCATATCAAGCATTTGTATTATACCCGTGGGGTATCTTGCCCCCAAGTTTCCACCTAATATATCAACTACATGATTTGCGATAGGCATTGTATTTGTCGTTCTTGAATTGGAAAGAACGGCGACTCCTATTTGCTCTTCCGGAAGTAATAGTATATATGTCGCAAAACTCGGATTTCCGCCCTCATGCTCCACTCTTTCCCCATCTACACTAACAATCCAACCCGCTGCGTAATAAGTATACCATCCCATAAGGTTTTCAGGTTCAACGGACTGATCACCTATATGAGACCTTGGGATAATCTCTTTAAAAACAGCGGGAATATCCTCTATAAGCCCCAACTGAATCCCCATCCAACGCGCCATGTCTTGGGCTGATGTGATAATATAGCCCGTAGGCACACTTCCTCTCGCCTCCGCTGAATCACGCTGCCGCGTTGCAAAAATGAAAGTAGTAAAATATCCTTGCGCAAGGCGGTTTGTCGCTATGGCATGGTCTCGATTGGCAAATGTTTGTGTAAGCCCAAGGGGCTGAAAGATTTGCTCTTCCATGAAACTTTCATAGCTTTGCTCTGATACACTTTCTATAACCAGACCTAAGACATTATAGTTTTTTGTCCCATATTCCATCCTCTCACCCGGAAAGAACACCAGTTCGGCATCAATCAGAGCTTCAACCGTGTTTTGTAGCGTGTCCGGTCCCGGTCTATCTAAAACCAGGTTCGGATGTTGCATATTTGTAATGCCAACGGTATGGTATAAGAAGTTATATAGTCTTACATCCTGCATATCCACAGGCTGACCTCTATATCGAAATGTAAGCCACGGAAGATGGTCGGCAATCGAATCAGTTAGAGATAAAAGTCCTTGCTCCTCTAGGTATAAAAGCCCCAATGCCGTAAAGGCTTTCGAAACAGAGGCAAGCTCCCATAGAGTTTCTTCGGTTGCGGACATTCCCATCTCACGATTCGCAAGGCCGGAAGAGAAAAAATGCGATTCTCCATCAACCTGGATTGCAACAGATATGCCCGGGGCTCTGGAAATGCGTCGTGCTTCATCTATGAATGATTGGATTGCATTAGCTTGTTCATCCACCATAGCGGTTGCTGATGTATTAGTTCCTATAAACAAACCAATTAACAGGAACAATATTATAAGTTTTTTTCGCATAATTCCGTCCTTCATATAAATTATTACGATATCATACTATTCGGGTATATTTAGTTTCTGCCTTTGCTTTTCTTCTTCATGTAGGCTTTGTACGCGTTGCGAAAGATCAAAATTGTTAAAATAGTGAAAGCAAGCGCAAATACCCACATAGCTATTGCATGCCCTACTAATTCATCTTCAAATTGAGAAAGTCCGACTATTATAAACAGTGTAATGAAACCAGCATAAGTGGATCCGCCTAAAAGTAATAATGGATAGCGAATCCACTTGCTGAGCTTTGTATCCGTACCGGCTTCCAGAGTACCTTCGAGAAGTAATGCGAGAATGAGTTCCATTGCAGACCACCACTTTCAAAAACAAACCTGTTACGCTTAGTTTATATAACTATAAGTGCCGCATATAAACTATCTGTGTTATCCGCCGCCGCGCTGCATACTGCATACATGGCATAATGCTTATATTGAGGCTAGCATAATACTTAGGGCTTATCTTTTTTTCCACTACTAAAGACAACAAAGAATATTAATAATGCTCCTAAACCACCAATCCAAAGTCCTAGATTCTCAGTAAATATTTCTATAAATGGTGTCCCTCTTATTAATTCAACAATAGCGAATACAATTAAAACAGCAATAAGCAACACCGCAATTGCTCGTAGTACAGTCATTCCGGTTATGACAATTTTCTTCTTTTCCATGATTACACCTCATTTATACACCAACAAAAT
>Ga0123355_10020695_pt1 | contig 10515 bp, 15 predicted proteins | sample TergutEmb28metaG_3_FD_89872 | JGI IMG/M metagenome (GOLD analysis project Ga0123355, IMG submission 89872) | Embiratermes neotenicus P1 segment gut microbial communities from Petit-Saut dam, French Guiana - Emb289 P1 | ecosystem: Host-associated > Arthropoda: Insects > Digestive system > Gut ... | reverse complement strand
CCCATGAAGTAACTCAACGAATTAGTCGCAAGCTCCTGAGGATGGATGTATTAACATCCGAAACATGTTGAGCACTGAATAAAGTAATAATAAAACAAGTGGCATCAAGTTGGTCTCTCTGTATTCAATTTTAGTAATTTTATCTGGGGGCCGTTTGAAGACATTTTGGGGCCACACAGAAAACAAGATTGGAGGCTCCTGTACGTAACAGGTGATACGCCCTAAATGCAGACAATTAACAATTGAGACGCGACCAACTCTTCACTACACAACGTTTGTGTAGCCTTTTAGCACAAAGTGGCATTGTTACGAGACAAAGAAGGGCCTGTTATTGCTCAAAGAATATTTCTAAAATATATATATTTCTGGATGTTGTCCAAGTAAGATACACTTACACTCTCAGGCCGCTCATTCAGTCCTTTAATGTAACAGCTTCAACGACTGAGCCTTTTAAAACCTGTTTTATGCACTAAGGGCCCTGTCGACTTGCCCCCCCCCCAAGAACCGCGGAACCCTCCGCAGTTGCGGTGATTGCGATAACCTTTAAAAGGCCCCACTTCATTTTTAAGGTCAGGACCAGGGTCAGCGTGAAGCAGTGCAAGATCACACAGAGTAACATCCTAGAACCTACGATAATCATATTTTAAGTAATGGTGTGCCGGCTGCACAGATAATGTTTATGTGCCTTATGCCCTTATCTGGCGTTAAGTAGCCGAGTATACTGTGGGATAAGATGAACGAATATTATATACATGTTATGGCACAGATTTCTTTCTACATTTTAAAGAATGAATATGCTGACCGAAGTCGTTTGTAGGCGCGTTCCCATAATTGCGAAAAGCGACTGCTACCTTCGGCATGTCCGTCCGTGCGTCTGTTCGTATGGAACAACTCGGCTGCCACTAGACGGATTTCATTGGAATTTGATAAATGAGTATTTTTCGAAAATCTGTTGCGAAAATTCAAGTCTCACTAAAACTGTAGAATAGTAACGGGCGCGTTACAGGAAGACCACTAGACTTTTTTTTTTTTTTTAATCGGATCTCGCTCAGTTCTTCTTAGAATGAGAAATGTTTCAGACAAAATTTGTAGAGAAAATCAAAACACACATTTTGAACAAAAATCGTGCCATTCATGAGATAATGTAGAAAAATATTGTAGAGCCGGACAGGCCACAGATGACAATATAATACGGTACATGCGCATTGCATGCTGTATACCTAAGGCTACCAACACATACTCAGAATATGTAACACTTAATGTTTTCCACTGCAACAATGGTTGCACGTTACATTATGCATAAAGTGCCTGTCATGTTAATAATCAGCCACAATACCCGGTGTTGTGTCTTTTGTTATTTGGGACCATAAAGTAAATCTGGAGCTGCGATGTGACCTGAAAACAGTTTTAAAATGCTGAATCCTGTATGTGTGTTCTTGAATTTTATTTATTTATTTATGTTTTATCTAAGGCCATTTGGTCGGTGGCTCAATAGTTGAACATCGAATGGAAGGGTGGTCAGATGTGGAATAAAGCAGTTGTTTACACGAGATTGCAGGCTTGCACACTAGTACAGTCCAGGCCGTCATTCTCCCGGGATGTTACGCGACTTAGATTGATACTTGGTTACAGACGTTTCGGGATAACCTATAGAACCCGGAACGTCGGTAACCAACTACCAATCTAAGCCGCATAACACCCTAGAAGAGCAAAGGCCAGTTGTGACGTAATTTGAGGAGCAGTGTAGTTCGCGCGAGGAAAACCACGAGAAACATAAACCGGATATCCGACTCCAGGACTGGATTTAAACCCGAGACGTCTCTGATGCGAGACAACAACGTACCACCCGCTTCATTTCGGTGTTCGGTCTTTAAATTATACCGTTCGAGTGATTGTCGTGAATTATGTAAAACTGTACGATAGTTGGAAGAAGCGTTTCATTAGGTCCGTTGGTGCCACATTTTGTGGCCAACATCCTTGTCTTTGTATGTATGCAGACAGTTGCACGGGAGAATTAAATTTTGGGTACGTTGTTGAGCGTCTAATTGATTTTGGGTTGAGTGAGATTTCAGGATATCAAAGTTGTGGCTGCGAAGATGTGACCAAGAGTGAAGATAGCTTTTCATAACCATGTAGACGCCAAAGCATTACAAATCTGAAAGAATTGTTCGGAGTGGCTTTACACACTACAGTGTTTGCAACTAAGGGCATGACATCTACCCACGTAAGTCATGGATGTAACACTGTGTCGTGCCCTGAATATGGTAGCGATAGATTCCATTGAAATGTTGGGAAATTTAACAGTGTTTCGGGTTCAAGTTTCAAGTGTATTAATTGATTGTTAAGGTAACTGAGAATTATGGATTGGAAAGGATAGGGAAGAAAGAAGAACGTGATAATGGTAAGGTAATTGAGAATTATGGATTGGAAAGAATACAGAAGAAAGAAGAAAGTGTTAATGGTAAGGTAATTGAGAATTATGGATTGGAAAGAATACAGAAGAAAGAAGAAAGTGATAATGGTAAAGTAATTGAGAATTACGGATTGGAAAGGATAGGGAAGAAAGAAGAAAGTGATAATGGGAAGGTAATTGAGAATTATGGATTGGAAATAATACGGAAGAAAGAAGAAAGTGATAATGTCCTGTGTTTAAGGAAATTATTAAAAAGAGGCAGCCTCTGGGTCAAGATTTCAACCCAGAATGTCCAGACAGTATGCCCATTTGTAATAGGTGGGTGCTTTCTGAATTTTATTGTGTAATGCTATTTCAAATTTTTCATAGGTCTTCACACACACACACACACACACACACACACACACACACACACACACACACACATATATATGTGTATATATATTATATATATATATATATAAATAAATATATATATATATATAAAGTTAAATTATTTTCTAGTCCATAATTTCGATGGATATTTACAGGGACACAATGGACAACTGGGGGTTTTCGGCATTTGGTGAGCCGTTAACAACAGCAGCTGGTAATTCTGAGAAGGTCGTGATCAGTGTGGGAGGAATGACTTGTCAGTCATGTGTGAAGTCCATTGAAGATACCATGGGAAATAAGCCTGGAGTTCAGGACATCAAGGTAACTTGATAAAAACAGTGTACATAATTCCTGGACCCATCTGATTCCAGTTCACATTATGACAGCCTATTTTTGTAAGATTCTTTTGAATACTATCTTCCAACTTTTTCCTGTCTGTTGTTTGTCCAAGTTACAGTTCTGTTGTTGACAGTGATGGGTTTTATTGGTTTTATGTAAATTATATATTTTGTTTGAAAGTGTGCAGGAGATGATTAATCTGTATGGATGCAGGTCGTATGTTTGCAGGATCCTCTTAACCACATCACTGGGCTGGACTTTGAAAATACATGTGCATGTGTACAATAATATGGTTTGTTGTACATTATTGATCTGTCATGTGCTCACAGTCCTGTGAATCATATGCATGTGTGTTGTATCACAACATGTAGTGCCTTGTGTGACAATGTCCCATCAGGCACAAGTGAACAGTCTCGTCCAAAGAACAGGTTGACAGTGTATCACAAGTGAGCACTTTTGTGTATATGAAGTCTGCAGGTCTGTGACGCCATATGGTCTGGCAGGTGGCTACTAGCAGGTAGGAGTATACTGCATCCAGCTTCAGGATAGAAGTGAGACAACTTGGGAAAGGGGCTGGTTAAATGGGAATGGTGAGGGACCATCACAGAAAATAGGAGTGGCAAGTAGTCATGCCTGGGGAAGGGGAGATGGGGCCCCAGGGGTTGCAAGAGAACCATGGGCCCTTAATGGGACAACAGTTTCAGAATGTGAGGCACTGAATTCATAACTGTGAATTAGCACAAGGCCCTCTGCAGAAGGGTTCTTATAAGGGCCAGGAACAAAGAAAAGCTGAGTTTAGATGCGGCTGTAGCATGAGGCTTCATGGATTCCTTCACTGTATGAATGGGAGGTTGCCATGGTTTGCTAGGGAGAAACCATCTTTCCTTTTCATGTTGTTGGGGTGGAGCTCTCCATCTCTGCTGCTCTGGTGATGATATTGGTCAGGATGCTGGTGTTGTCTAGGAGGATTTGCTGGCCCTGGATTGTGCTGTGTTCAAGCCCTGGCTGATTTGTCTTCCAGTGTGTAATGTTTTTTTATTTGTGATGAGGTGAGTGAGTTATGCTTCATTGGCATGGTTAGTGGGTTTCCATGGTTACAGTACAGCTTGGTTTGTGAGTGGTGTCACAAGCGTTACTTCCAAGGGGTCACATGATGCTGGGGAGGGGGGGGGGGAGGAATTAGCACATGAATGCTATGTCACCCCCCTATCACATGACAGATGATAAAGCTGGATGTACCGCTGGTGCTGTTTGTCTAATCTGTCCGGTATGGGCAGGACTGGGCCTAGTATAGTGTAACGACACATATCGAACACCAGTCACCATCTGCAAGTTTTCACATCTCCCATTGGTGAAGCATGGAAAAGAACTGTTCTGGAAATCATCATTCTCATTGGCTCAGGCAAATCTCATCCCCTCTTTCCTTGTTCTGCAGCTGTGATTGGCCTAACTGTCTCCAGTCATCTTATATAAATGACAGAATTTTTTTTTACCTATCACTTTAGTATCCAACAAAAGCACTTCAGTTCACTCTGAAGATGGAGGCAGTACATTCCTCAGAAACACTGAAACATTTAGCAACTGCATGGTGCAGAAACCCAAAAGAAGACCACCAAGTGGTTAACACCTGCTGTGAAAACCTGAAAATTTATATTTCCCACCTTGTTTGCGGTTTGCCACAGTTTGTCAGTCCAAGAATGTAATACAAGTACCTTGTGCCACTTCCTTTCCAAATCACTGCTCACAGTGTTTCCATTTGTCATTTGACACTGAATGTATAAGTAGGTTACACAGTATTGTTACATCTAGTAAGGTTGAAACACCTTTATACAAGAGACTATGCGTAAAGGAGTTAACTTTGTGCAAGTTCTGTAACAAATGTAGCCCCTGCACTTGTTCTCAGATAAGCAGTGTAACAAAATATGTTGTGTTTATATCTTTTCTTGTTTAAGTTGTGCTTTGCAGGGAAATGTCTGAATTTTATACATGGTCAGTTTGTCATGACAAAGGAAATGTTTAACAGAGCATAATAATCAACAAAAGAAAACCATATGTGTTTGGTCCTTGAGCAGACCTTGCTTTTTTGGGTTTTTTTTGGGGGGGGGGACATGTGACAACTTGAAAACCTTAGGATGATTCTTCATTAAATTTCATAATGATAGGTTTTCTTAAAAACATTTTTTTCATTCTGGCTTTGGTTAAAATTGGACAGTAATGGACATTGTTTGTGAACATTGATGTATGTTCATTTGTTTGCATCATAGATGTCAGACATGTGTAATTTCAAAAATATTTGGCATGTTGCCATTGTCTAATGAGAAATTTTGCTAATTTACAGTTTTTTCATTAAAGGAATCCACTTTACAAGAAGGACAAGTTTCCTGCTTCCAGTGACAGTCAATTAAACCATTGTGCACCTTGCAGTGTATCTCAGACTTGCTCTCTTATGTGTAGGTGAGCCTGGAAGAGAAGACTGCTACCATTATGTATAACACAAGCGTGACCTCACCAGATGAGCTTCGGAACAGTATTGATGACATGGGTTTTGATGCATCTTTACCGATGTCTGGGACTAGTGTTAAGATTTGTATCAGTGGAATGACCTGTCAGTCTTGTGTCAGTAACATTGAGAGTAACATTGGCTCCGCACCAGGAGTTCTTAGCATACAGGTGAGTGGCCATACTCTATGTAACTTCTGATGACAGTTTTGCAGTGTCAGTAACAGTTTAAAATGGATTATTTCATAGAAATGTGTAAGCAGCTGGTAATATTCAGTGAAATTCTTATATTAGCAGTTCAGTTGGCAGAGTGTGTGTTGAAGATACAATTATGGCTTCAAATATTTAACGCCATAATTAGATGGTATGTAAAGGTGTTCTTAGTCTTCTTGAGTGCTGTGCCTTTAAATCAATTAGCTTCTTGTTCCTGAAGCAATGTTCTGCTGACCACTGTCTATATAAAGGCTCTTGCAAAATAAAATACAGCTCCTAAGCCAGAGCTGTCAGTTTCTTACAAATAGATTCATGTCTGTATGATATGCTGTATATAATGATGGTGGTGTATTTGCAGGTTAGCTTAGAAGAGAAGGTGGGCTACATTTATTATAATCCATCAATAACGAATCCACAAGTATTGTGTTTAGCCATCGAAGACATGGGGTTTGATGCGTTTCTTCCATCAGACACCATTACGTGCAAAGTTCATGTGGAGGGAATGACTTGCAATTCGTGTGTGAAAAATATAGAGAGTGTGATTTCAGAGAAGTCTGGTGTGGAAAGTGTAAAAGTTGATTTGAAGAAGAAAGAAGCACTTGTAACATTTTCTTCGTCAGTTCTGACAGCTTCTAAAGTTGCTGAATATATCTGTGATATGGGGTTCGATGCTTATGTCAAAAATGAAGATGGTAACCAAACCAATGGTGGTATGTATTTTCTTCACTTCTTGTCTGTAATAATACAGATTTCAGCCTGCACCTGATACTGTTAACCCTTTGATAATGCTGGGGTTTAAATTCCTAGTACTGCCCAGGAGAGTGGGGTTTTAAATTTACCATAACCTTCAATGCATTCATATGTGTATGGTGCACCAAGGCTGGCAGCATGTGAAGTTGTAGTGGTCCATACATGGAACTGAGGCCAGCATGGAAGGGGTAATATTTGTAAGCAGAAGTGTGCAGTGGCAGATGTGTTGATCTGTATTTGGCAGAGACAGGCTGCGACTAAAATTTGGACTGGGCATTTAAGACATACCAGCCAGTCCATATGCATCACATAAAATCGGAAATTATTTTTTTCTACCATGAATTAAAATTCAGTCATTTGAAGCCCAGAGATATTGTATTGTATTGTATTGTACTGTATTGTATTGTATTAAAGTGAAGTGAATAAAGCAGAAGGGGCTTCTTTTCTAATCAGTTCGTGGTTCTAGTGTACAATAAATATTTTTCCACGTCTTTGGAAACTTGCACTGCAAAGGTTGAAAAAGTCAGAAAATTCAAATTGTGGAAAATTGCTTTTGAATATAATCACTGTCTGAAAGAGATAATGTTCAGGGGGTTTCACACAACTAAGACAGGAACTTCAGGAAAATAAATTGGAAAGCTAACTCTTCATGCTTGGTTATTGAAATATGATTTTTTTGGGGGGTGACACTCTCCCATTGTGTATTTCTCATACAGTGCCAATTATCTGACCAAACACAACATATAGATCTAGTACAATAGTCTGGACAGCCAAAACATGTAGTGTATAATAAAAGACTATTGTACTAGACCTATATGTTGTGTTTGGTTGGATAATTAACACCTTATTGTAACAAGATTTGTCATAATTCAGGTACATTTTTAGATCTCGTCACTTCGTAGAATACCAGTGCACAAACCTTTAAAGAACAAACTCATGTGGTTACAGTTTATCATTCTAGTTTTAGAAATATGTCAGTGAGAGTGTTAAGGGAACTCTCTGCTGTCTAAAGAAAGTATTGTATGAACTTTCACTATTTGCTGATGAAATTCACAATTTATTGAACAGTTTTGTTGGTTTTTAATGTGCTGTATTGGTGCTAACATTTCAAGAGGTCAGCCAAGCCCAAACTGGATTTAGACCTGATATTTTGAGAACATAACTTATTTGTCATTTTTATGGGAATTATGCTACTGCCAGTACTAAAAAGTTCAGCAGGACTGTCATGAGAGCCAGTGGTGTCTTGAGATTGGTTGCAGATGAAGACTGAATTTATCTGTGAAACTCTGAGCATAAATGGAGCCTGTACATGGGTAATCTGAGAAGTAGCGTCAGTATTCAGCACCATGAAGTATTTAAATCATATAATCTAGTTTTAACTTTTTTTCTGGTAGTCCTGTGGGGTGAACAGATTTCTTTTTGTGGCTGTCAACATGAATGACACCAGATGATCCTGGGGTGTGCTTGCCCCGTTTGGTTTCTTATAAGCCGCAGTATGGAGAAACTTCTCTGAAAAGTTGCTTGTGTGAAGGAAAGATGTAAAGGGAGGTCATTTAGTACCATCTTAAAATTTCAAACAAGAAGTTTTGCAGTTCCTGAATATGCAGCATGAGCTTGTTTGCCAGCATTTGGCGATTTTGCACGCAACTGATACGTCATTTGCCACTTTGGTAGTGTGGAAGCTGGAAGCTTTTGCTGTGCTAAACTAGTCATTTCACTGTCCACATTGTCAGCTGTGCTCTTTGAACTGAACTGAGGTGGCCATCTGCTCAGGTCTTGGCTGTGATAGTGTTTGAAGCTCTTTGTATCAGAGAAGTTTCTTGGGCCTCGACAAGCAACAATGGCACAGAGTGTGTTACATGCAACAAAGAGAGTGGAGCTGTGAGTGACGATGTCATTGGTGATTTGGTGAATTGCAGTTGTATCAGTTGTCTTGATGTGTGATAACACTAGAACAATCTGTATTTAAAATTCACAGTTCTACAGTTTTTGGACCTTGTTATTAGCTCAATATACAAAATCATTTGCAGCTGTTTTAACAGCACTGAAATATCTTCTGAACCTCTGTGGAGCTGCTGTGTCCCAGATACCACTTATATGCTTATTTGTAGCTAATTGGAATATGATTATGCCATTTTAGATATGTGCAGAAAAAAATGGGCACTGAGAACAATCACATATTTCAGCAGTGAGTCTTCATATGCTTTTTGTTTGTGCTTGCACTTTGCGTGTTCATACGTCATCACTTTCATTGCTTTCCAGTGTTCCGATAACATGAATATACAAGGCACGTTCTGGATTGGGAAATGATCCAAGTGTCTTTTTCAGAGCTGCAGCCTTAGACCAACATTGAATTTTTCCCATTATATTCAGTCTTGTCAGGTGCATATCCATGCTATTTTCACATGTGTTCATGCACTTACGCACTGACATGACTCACAGAGATATACTGCAATATCATGCAGTAGTCCAAAAAGCTATGCACTTACAGTCACTGTTGTTGCTGTTCAACACATGATGTGAGAACTGGAAACAGTTTTGCACAAACAATTGCATTTCCTTGCATATTTGCTGTACAGTCAGTTGAATTATCTGTCAGTTTCCATACATTGATATTGAAAAATTTTGAGTATTTGCATTGGCAGTTGGTGCAACTGTTAAAGACTGAAGTCTTCTGGGTTGTGACACTCTGTTGCTGGGCAAGCAGTTTGTTTTATTTTGAAGGATTGTAGTGCCTTTATCTTTGGGTCAAGCTATGCAAGAAAATAATGGGACAACACTTTGTTCAGAATTTCAGGAACTAGTCACACAATGACGTGGTGTCACATCCCAAAAGACTTGACCCTTCTGAAATATTGCTGTGAGAATTTCATATTTTGCATGGTTAATGGGATTTCTGTGGAATTAAACTGGGCGTCAGTCCCATATATATTACTGTGCATGATCAGTTTGGTTCCTTGAAGCCTCTTGAGGTCAGAGTGGAAAGCTGGGTGTTACTGAAACACACAAAGTAAGGAAGGCATGCTAAGTGAAACGTTAATACCATTGCAAGAGAAACCACTTACCTCAAAGTATGAAGCAGACAGCATTGAAAATAAAATAGTTTGCATGTTTATATCATCCGTCAAACTTGTGTATGATTTTCATGCAGTAAAGGTTGAGCTTTTGAGTGTGATCCAGTACATCACATGGTAGATATATCAGAACATTGTTCATCATTTGCATTATTTTAAGTGACTGAGTTGCGTCATGTTTTCCGCAGATGTGAATCTTGCAAAGAAGTCCGTAACAACTGATCAGACTGGAAAATCTGGGGCTGGACACGTTCCCGATGATGGACATTTGGCAAAGTGTTATATTCATATCAAAGGCATGACGTGTGCTTCCTGTGTAACTGCTATAGAGAAGCATTGTCGCAAGTTGTATGGTCAGTATGTCTATCATTTATTGCATATTGTAAGGTACTCATTGTATTTACCTGATCATAAAGATGACAATCCTACTACACAGGCTGTACAGAACATCTTTAATTTTCAGGATTTGGGTCTTCTGGGATGTGATGCAGCATCACAGGGTGAGTGTTATCTCAGCAATTTTGAAGCAACATAGTGCTTACATTTTCAAGGGGCAGGAGATTCATTCATGGATTTTTCATCCAATGATGCATTATCACATCCCAGAAGATGAGAATCTTCAATTACACTGCTGTGAGCGCCTCAAAACTGGCATGTGTAAGTTTGTTCATGATTATAAAACAGCCCCAATTTTTCAGGTGATTTTATTATGAAGAAATTCGTGCCTTATACCGGGTGTATCAAAATGATTGGAGCGGTTTTGGAGTTGATTATATTCACAAGTATGGTGAACAGAATTATAAATACTAGTAGAAATGAAAGAGTAACTCAACAAGTTTATGACACATACCT
>Ga0123355_10020694_pt1 | contig 10515 bp, 6 predicted proteins | sample TergutEmb28metaG_3_FD_89872 | JGI IMG/M metagenome (GOLD analysis project Ga0123355, IMG submission 89872) | Embiratermes neotenicus P1 segment gut microbial communities from Petit-Saut dam, French Guiana - Emb289 P1 | ecosystem: Host-associated > Arthropoda: Insects > Digestive system > Gut ... | reverse complement strand
TTGGAGTGGTATCCGTGTTGCAGGCTTCAGCTGAAGCCTGCAACACGGATACCACTCCAACCCAACCACACCGAAACTCCAACACACATCGAACCAAGAACAATACGACCAATATGGTAATTCAACAGAATAGTAGCAAGCTCCTGATGATGGATATATTAATATCCAAAACATGTTGAGCACATAAGAAGCGAAATAAAATAGCAAGTGACATCAAGTTGGTCTTTTATTCTTCAATTAACTTTCCTCATTTAAATACTCCAGAGATTAGTAGAGAAGCGAACAAATTATGAGGCTTGTAATTATTTAACTACATTCATTGCCCTATCATTTCACCTCCCTTATGTCTAATATCCTCCTCATGACATGATTCCTTAAGTCTTTCTCCTGTTTTTGTTTCTGACCGATTCAGTTTACGATATGCTTGTTTTCCCAACAGTAACGGTATATAAGTAGACATTTGAATCCTCAGCATAAAAAACGAAATGACTTTGACCAGAAGTGTGGTTGAAAGGTGCTTGTAAGACTTGGTGTACTGTGTTTTATTTAAACACATATTAACCCTTCACAAATTCAAATTCTTGTACACAATTTTGCAAAGTTCAGTTCCACATTCACAGAAAAATCCTGCTGCTACGTTACAAAGATATAAGGAAACAATCATACCAAACTCATAAATAGCCTACATTGTGTGGAAAAATTCGGTTTGTGAATGTTTAAGCAAGTGGCGCGTATGTTTACATCACTCTGCTTTAAACGGTTATTTCAGCGAGTATGGCAAAAAGAAGACCTGAATTTCAGGCATTTTAAATTCGCGAAATGTGAAGTCATTATTATCAGATGAAAGTAAAATATATCAGGTACACAGAAATACATATAAAACACAGTCATTCATCATACAATTAATTCATTTTAATATTATGTACCTGCACTTTACAGTCTTCTGGAGACCGCTGTAGCACAGTGGTTAAGGTTCTGTATTACAAATCAGAAGGTCGCTGGTTCGATCCCAGCTGGTGTCAGTGGCTTTTTCATTGACATAAAATTGCACTATGGCCCTGGGGTTGACTCAACCTCTAACAGAAATGAGTACCAGGAGTATTTTCTGGGGGTAAAAGTGGCCGGTGCGTAAGGTTGACAACCTACCACCATCCTGTGCCGTTGTCACGATATCTGGGAACCTTAACTTCCTGGAAACCTCTGGGCCACTCCGGGCATGTAATGGGACTGCTTTACCTTTACTTTACAATCTTCTATGTATGCAGATAACAACTGGGCATCACAAAATGTGCAAAGACAGTGAATTCCAAAGGCATATCTGTCGTACCAAGTATAACAAAATTAGAGTAATCTGTGTGAGAGTGATGCCCCAACTTGAAGTATGGAGCAGCAAGACATACTGGGGGAGGGGGGTCAATAACGAAGAGGGAAATGTGTTCTTTTGAACAATAAGGCGCACCAAGTATCGCATCCGATACTTTAACAAATTCCAAAGTGGCGCTTTAACGATGAACGAATCCTCCTAAAAACCCCTGTAACTATCTCAATTAAGAACAAAATATTCCACCGACCATTGTACAACCGAGGCGTAACTTGCATTTAGGCCTCTCTTTCAACAGTACATGTAAAAGTGCTGCTCGAAGAAAATAAAGGAGGGAGCCATTTTGGCTTTACACAGTACTATTTAATCAGCATTCAGTTTTAGTCTCGTTATTGCACTTATTATACTCCGCTTCACTTTGCCAATGCTTTGACTTGTAGCTTGTACTTACCCCACACTCCATTCCCCCATCCCTCCTCTTAACCCTTGCCTCTTATTCTACGTTTCTAATTAGAATCTCAGAAAAGGTTTAATGTGCTCTGTGGTATAATAATTAACGCCTGTAGTGTTCCTCATTAATCCCATTTTGTTTTCGAACTTTAAAGACTTCAAGCGAGACGAGACCCACGTTACGATTCATGAGAGCTGTATTCAATTTAAGCCTACTTCAAACTTACGTATTTGTGTGGGTGGTAAGTAGAAAGGTGTTGTTGCAAGCATTCTAAATCTCAGGTATTAACCTTTTAAAGTCTAGCGGTTTCTTTACGTACCACCAGGTTTGACGTTCAAATTCCTACATGGTACTCTATTTGCCTTGAGTGTTTTACGCAGATCTCATAACAGACAGCGACCTTTGCTTTATACGTCATTAACTGATTAGTTTTTATAACCGTGTTGGAAAGTGTTTACGGCGCGGTAAGGACTGATTCCTTATATAAAGCAGATTTCTTTTCGTCTTTAAAAGGTTAAACAGAATGGAGCAGTCAGCTTCGTATCGCACTCGTTTTGCTGCAGGTACTCACTCAACAGAGGGTGGGTGGATCCAAAGCCGATATGGAAGCTACGGATATGGAGAAATATCTTGCCCCTTCCCGGAAAAGAATACCCGATAGGTTGGCATCCAGTCCGTAGACTTGTCACCATAAAAGCTGATCGCTCACAGCCCATGTGTCTGTCGGTGGTATCATTCATAACAAAAACAGTTTCAATAAATGTAATTTTTATGTTAATTAGTCCTTGAATTTTATCAATATATTCTGTAATTAACCTTTCCATAATGAGTGTAATGTAGACTACACTTTCTCGCCAAATTCCTTCTGAATACTGAAAATTTTTTTTATTAATTAAAGTATGTTCAGTAATACTTCTCTTCTGACACATATGAAGTATTTATCAGAATGTGCAAACCAAAGTGCCGTTATCCGAAAAAAAGACTGTCCAAATATTCATTATAAAAATCTGCTGGATCTTACAGTACATTGAAGTGCTATTAAGTTGGCAAATGTATGCACCGTAAGGTAAGATTACTGACGTCTTATTTACCCTCTATTATGTTAAGTAAATATAAAGCAATCCCTGTTCTTGCCTGGGTAGGCCTTGAGGTTCCAGAAGGTGAAAGCTCTCACATTTCAAGAAAATCGGCACATATAGACGCACCGACAAGTACCTCCAGGTACTCTTTTCATTAGTGCGGCCAGAAGAATTATGTCAATAAAAAATTCCAATCACACCAACTGCGCCACTGCATACCCCCTTTAATTACGCACATTGACATAAAAGCTGGACATAAGTGTGTCTTATCTTTCTCTACAGTTTTGTTCAGACACTTTCGCTCTGATAAATACTGAGTGCGTAACGTCCCAGATGTGCACTGAAACACGTGAATGTATTCAGGTGAAGTGTCCATAAATTTTCGCTTCTATTTCAGCCCAAATTATAATGTATCGACGCATTTTTTTACACATTGGCAATACGAAATTTCATGAAAATCTTTCACCATTCTCGTAGTTTTACGGTTTTCTAAGTAACTGAACAAAACGGAGCTAAGGCACTTGTTTCGTACATTGCCTGACCTGCATTAATGCTTCGTACACTTCCTGTGTTTTTGTCTTGCTACCTCAGACGATACACAAGGCAACGACAGTGCTTCAAAGGGGAAATATCTCTTGTGTTCTGTAGGTCAGCAAAGATTTTGTCACTAATACAGCAGAGCCTTGATATGAGACAAGCCGTACCGATTTCCTTGATCTGTGTTTTAGCACGACAAACAAAAGCCTGCAAGTCACGCTGTGTATGTGACAGCGATTTGGCTCCGACACAGCAGCTATAGTCAGCGGGTGGAACTTAAGTGAGAGTGGTCAAGGCACAGTTAGTCTATACACGTACTGCACCACACAACGGCTGTTACAAACTACGCACGGTGGTCCAGCGAGATTACTTTGGTGGTAAGGCAGTCTGATGGCATGAATACGCTGCGACATAAACAGAGCTGTACTGTGGCGTAATATGGTAGCTGATAATGGCACAAAACAATGCACTGGCCTTGACGTAAATGTTGCTTGAAGTAAGGCGTTTTATTTACTCTAGTGTAATTCAACGTTTAATAATATTAAGAAGATTCTTCTCCGGCGTGTTATGGATAGAAGAATCACAGTACATCCAATCAAACACAACAATTTGACTGGATTTACTCTGATTCTTACCAACGTTTAATAGTTATATATATATATATATATATATATGCTTCCAAGTATGTGTTATATATTGAATAAGATGATATCTAAAGTGGCAAGGAGTCGAAACGTATACGGATATACCTATTCTGAGTTTTATATCGGTTGTAGAAGAATTCAACTAATATTATATTATAAAAAAAAAACGAGAGTATGAAGAAAACTGCAGTGAAATCTTCGCTCTTCTGGCATGTTACGAAGCGTAGGTGTGTAGTTAGTTATCGGCGTTTCGGGACTATATGTCGGTCCGTTCTTCAAGGGTCAAACAGTCTTCTTAAGCTGTTCGACCAATAAATATGGGACCGAGAGGATTCCCGAAACGTCGGTAAGTAACTGCAGATCTAAGCTGCTAACATCCCACAAGAGCGATAGTATCATTTACACCGCGACGGAAGCCTGAAATCACGCAAAACATTAATTTCCCACATGAATTTATAATAATTACCTAGCAAATAGAATATTATCATATAATTTTCTAAAGAAATCACGGAAATCCTAATTCGCTCAATCACTTGTTGAGTTACTCGATCACTAAATCCCTCAGTTACTAAATTACTGGGCCAATCAGTCACTCATCTATTCAATCACGTACGTGTATTCTTTCATTCTCGTATTTCTTCCTTTCATTCATTCGATCGCTTACAGAATTACCCGTTCAGCCTGCCAGTCAATTAGTCAAGACACATATTCATTCAATTACTTATTTGATCACCGACTCAGTTAATCATCCACACATGATTTGTATTAAAAAATAAATCGCACTTTCTCATATTCTTTGCTTAAGTCTTTCATCCAGTCACTCACTCGGAGAAACATTGTCTTCCATAAAGAGCCAACAATTCAGCTATTTTTAAAATTTCCGCTCATAATGGAACCATAGGTTGATTTTACATTGAATGGGCAAAACCTCGTTCCTTCGACTATTAAAAGTTTGCATACTGTTACACATAGAGCCCCCGTAAGGCCATTGGTAATTAGGTACATAAGTAATAAATATTTTAGAATTAAAGTTCTCTGTGTAGTGCCCTTTAGTGCATTTATGTGGTTCGTATGATTATCAGAATAAACGGTTCTTAACCAGTTGGCTTGAGAAATAGAGAATTAACGTGTTTACTTCGAGGTAGGAACTTAATTTTAATTAATTTTTGATAGCATTTATACTTCAACTAATCAATACATTCGAAGGCAAAATATGTTTCAATATTCATCACTGGCTTAAACTACAGTTGTGTTTCACTGCTCTAATAGAATTCGATAAGAAGATTGTCAGAAGAATCTAATGTACCATAAATGAAAGAGACAGCTGGAGAATAAGGACAAGTAAAGAGACGCGGTATGTATTACAGTAGACAGACATTGTAAAATTGATAAAATCGCTCAGATAAAGATGGTATGGATATACTGAAAAGACGAATCAAGGAAAAATGACAACATAAATAGTGAACAAGGAAAAAGGAAGACAGAAGTAACATGGATAAGATAGTCTGATGAGGTTGAATAGAGTCTGAAGAAAACGAGAACAAGATATTGTATACAGTGGCCAGAGACGGGAAGAAGTAGAGGAGGGTTGTGTTGGAAGCTAAGGTCTACAACAGACTGCATGTAGTGCATGAGAAGCAGAAAAAGAAGTTGCATTTTGTCATATAATAGCTGCAGTCACAAAAAGTGTCATGTAAAAATCAGCACAACCTTTTGCTCCTCTCTGATTCCATGTATTCGCAGGAGATGTGGGACGGAGAGGGAGTGCGGTATAGACGTTATCTGTCTGTCACGTCGTCTCTTGCACTGTTTTCCGCAAGGACGTGTTCGCCCTCTGAGTTTATCGGTGGGACACTGCACAGTACATTTGGCTGCAATCAAGCAAGTGATACTTTTTTTTCTTTCTTTTGCGTATGTCTACCTTTTGTTTTCTTCCTTTTATTCATCCCAGCCGTACTTTGTTTCTTTCTTCCGTCTTGCCTTTCATGACTCTTTCCTTCTTGCCACGGAAATCCTTTGACAGTGTTCTCATAAACCACGGCCATGACTTCTTCGTTCAACGCATTCATTTTTCACTCGCGTTTGCGTACTCGCGAAAAGCTCCTGTAACCTTCCGCATTTCCGCTTCTCCGTCTGTTTGTGTGTCCGTTCTTTCATCTTTCCGCATGTATCAGTGCGGCTCCATGCACGGATTTCCGCGAAATTTTATACGGGAAACTTTTATGAAAATCCGTCCAGAAAATTCAAATTGGGAGTCGGGTAATAATGTCGGACATTTTACATGAAAATCTAAATAAGTTTCATTTTTGCCGGCGACAGTAAATCGCCATAAAAGCGCCGTCCTCGAGTGAAATGGCTTCAGGCTGTTAGGGTAGCTGAAGACGTATAAACATCACGTGCAGGCGAAATATTGTTACGTTATACGTACAGTACATTGCCTTTCTTTTTCGCCTTTATTCCTCCTTTTTACGCTAATAACCTTTTCATTTGACAAGACGACTTTAAAAATATTATCTTCTGTTTATTTAAACTGAAACAAGAGAAACTCCAAAACACGAAACAGGCAGTGCATTCGTGACAGGAATGAAGAATCGTAAATGTTACGCTTACTTTAGAGGCTGACTTTTAATTATTAAACACGAGCTGGCGCCTTGCGGAACACGCAAGTTCCAGCAAAGAGAACTAGCGCACAGCGAAATGGCCTGGAGCCAACACGCGGTTCTCTTTTTTTGTTCATGTATTACCAGAAAAAAAAAAGAATATTTTTTCAGACACTACCGTTACTTGTGTAGTTACGGTCTATATCTTGTTCCGTTTATTAGTAAGTATAAATCCATGAGGAAGTACAGTGCATTCTGACATTAAGTCATATAAATTAAGTTATAGACTACAGGAACGAAGGTACACGCCGACTTCATCGATTGCAGGAACGGAATAAATCCGTCTTGCGAGTACTGATTTTCAGCGAGGTATGTTATGGTTAGTAAAAGTAGCGGTAAAGCGATCCCGTTACAGGCCCGGTTTGGCCCAGAGGGTAGGTAGAGGTATAGCTCTAATCTTCCATGACCGCGGCACTAGAAGGGGTGAGTGGTCAGCAGCACGCCGCGGCCGCAATTTACCCCCGGGAAAGACCCGGTGCCCATTTTACAGAAGGCTGGGTGGACCCCAGGGCCGGTTCGGACTAGCGGAAAATCACGTCCGTCCAGCCCGTAGTCAGTCGCTATATCGACTGAGCTACCCGGCCCACATATTATGGTTAGTACTTTGATTTAACACTGGGGTGTTCAGGATAAAATATCGTGCAACAAATGTATAAGCAAGTAGTAGAAAAGCCTGTTGAAGTTATAACTAGAAATTGTTTTTATTATAAATGTCATTTTTTAATTTTAAACACAAAATGTTTTGATCAAAATTTCTAGGCATTTGCAAAACATTTTGCCTATAAAAGAGATTTCTTAAAAATACCTTACCCCCTGTGTTCTAAAAACATGGCTACGTGTGTAATAAGACATTAAACCTGGTAGAATATACGTACATTAAGGAAGGTGTTCTGTTGTTTAAATTACAGGCTACAAACCTCCTTTAGCAAAGGCTGACAAGTGAAATAACAGTTCAGATACACTGCAGATTGGTGCAGTTATCTTACGCTCCTATTTAAAACTAATACAAAATGTGTTAACATTCGTAACTACACAACAGATAATCTTATTCTTTATTAAGGGGAGAACATCATAGGAGATTCTTCTTTGAAAATATCTTTGTTATTAATTTGGTCAAGAAACAAGGGCTTTAAAAATTGTAAACTTCAGAACGACACGCTCCCCCCCCCCCGTCCCCCCCAAATTCCTTGTCACGAGATCTTAGCATGGGTTGTCAACCTTCGGATTCTATTTATAAAAGAGTGAGTTCGATATTGCTTTAGCATATACGTGTAGGTTTTCTTTAAAATTTTCGAACAAAACTTCATTTTACTTTCACTTAAGAGGTTTCTCTTTAAGTCTTCCGTTACTTCAAATGACTTCCTGTTCGAGAAAACCAGCTCGTGAAATATTACAGCCAAGAGATTAGCAGGTTTGCACCATTTCCGTGGAGTTCCAATTCTAAATGTTGTTGTGCTAGATCTAATATCGCTACAGCGAATTGCTACGGGCGAGATTTTCCGCACCCATCGAGACCAGCACCCAAGCCCACCCAGCCTCCTGTACACAGGGGAGAGGGTCTATTTTCCGGAGGTACAACCGTAGAGTGTTGCTGACCACTCACCCACTCCCTTCTAGAACTGAGATCGAGAATGAGTAGAGCTATACCTCTACGTTCTGTCAGTGACTTCTTAGCACGTAACGGTACTCATAGAGCTAGCATCCTGAATGAAGATTTTCGCATTCGTACCTTGCTTCAGTCCTTCCTCACAAAACACATAACAATATATATATATATATTATATATATATATAACTAGACCACGGTCACTTTCTTCTATAGTCCTCTCACTTGACTTACCATGTTGTGCAAACACAGATATTTGCAAATTATTCAGACTAAACATGAAGACCTGCCCGTCGTCTCCGGTAATAAATTTGTTTTCGATGAAGTTACAGAAAACAGACTTCTTCCAAATTTTCTCTTCTGACTCAAATTATTTATTACATTCCTGCACTAGACTTTGTGTCCGTAATATGATATGAATAAATCATACTGCCTAGTAGCCTTGTTCTAAAATATTAGACCTTAATTTATACATCTCTAATACCAAAAATCACCACTGGAAACGATTCTGAGCCAGATGAACTATCCTACTATACTCGAAATACAAAATATTAACATGTTCATCATGCACTTCCACAGCATTGCTGATTATCTTGGAGGGGAAATTTCCAGAAATTTTGCCAAATGTTTGTACATGCATATACACGACCAACTCATCGCCATTTTTATCACAGCAATACCAAATGACTTGTATCAATAGCATACGCCATTCCGCTAAATATTCCACTTAATTAGCGGCGCGGTCTAAAACGTGGGTCTGTGGCCGCTCACCTGCTGAGATTGTGGGTGCGAATCCCACCGGGGGCAAGGAAGTCTGTACGTAGTGAGAGTTTTGTGTTGTCAGGTAGAGGTCTCTGCGACGAGCTGATCACTCGTCCAGAGCAGTCATACCGACTGTGGTACGTCATTGTGTGTGATACAGAAACCTCGTGAATGGGGAGGCCCTGGCCCACTGGGGGCTGTTGGGCCAACAGAAAGAAAATGTAACTAGACGTTATCCCTAAACGTTGTTTGGTAATTATTAGTTACCAGTATCGTGCCATACTAGTAAAACGAAGCCAAACATTTCTTCTCTAGATATGGCCACAACTTCGCTTAGGGAGTAGGAAAAAATTAGAAAATCAAAATATACAACTTGCCATTTAAGACGGCATCTGTTTATTTACTAGATTTATGTTCCAACATACCTTCCTCTTAATATTGCCAGTATTTTACAAAGTTAGCTGGGAATGTTGTCTGTTATTTTCAGTGTATTACGGAGCCCTGTAATTTCGAGAATTCCACGAACGCTAGTCCGCTCCAGACATATGCTGTTTTGTTATTAAACCCAAGTCAAACAAACCCCAAAATTCTTCCCGCTCATTGGTTGTTTTGTGGTAAACTATGCTTTTCACACTGTCGCACACACAATGTCGGCACGAGTGAAGTCAGGCTGTCGCGGAGGTCACAAAACCGGTGATTATATTCACCCGGACAGGAGCTGCACCTTACTACGCCGAAGAATTGTCGCCTTGCTAATGGCACATTCTCCAGATATTACGGTAATATTTCCATTACCCATATCTCGCTAATAAAGCGGCTGCCCTCATACCTACAAAGGAAATTTCCCGTTTGAATTTAGGGGCAAAACGTGACCCTTTTTACATAATTAAAATCACTTTGGCAATGCTGTCGTTATGTGTGTTAGTTAAGCATGTTACAGTTGGAAGCAGTTACACACAGGAGCAGACGACGATATTCGTAAAGGGTAAGCCCGAGTCAGTATTTTAGTGTCCACATTTGTTAAAAAGTTTTCTTCAGATAGCAGTACCGCCGACTACATACTGCATTTCCATCAAGTACACATTTTCAATATAAATTTAGCGGCCTTTCTAGAAGTTTTTAACGTATTACAGTTAGGTAGTTTTAAGGATTTTGTTTTCAACAATTCCTTTTTTAAAACTTAAGGTATTATATAATATTATATTACATAAACCATTCAGGGTCTGTGCTATCTAATGTGGCACTCTGTGCGAACTCTAGGCGCCACCTGGTTCCTACCAGTCGGAAAACAGGCATTGCTCAGGCGAGAAATTTGTAATCATAATCAAAACACGAGGGGCCAGGATACTCGATAAAGTGGTTAGGCCAAGGGATGGAAGTATCAAGAATCGTCATTCCATTTCCGACAGGACCAAGAGCTTCTTCTGTCTTCCAAAACGTACAGAAAGGTCCATCC
>Ga0123355_10020693_pt1 | contig 10515 bp, 11 predicted proteins | sample TergutEmb28metaG_3_FD_89872 | JGI IMG/M metagenome (GOLD analysis project Ga0123355, IMG submission 89872) | Embiratermes neotenicus P1 segment gut microbial communities from Petit-Saut dam, French Guiana - Emb289 P1 | ecosystem: Host-associated > Arthropoda: Insects > Digestive system > Gut ... | reverse complement strand
TTATGTAAATTGTCAGTCAATTAACATTATTAAACATTAAAACATAGTAGTCAATAGAGAATTCAAAAATAACAAATCACTAAAAATCACAATGAAACAAAATGTGTTCCTGGCATGAACAATGGTCAAATATGAACATGTTCAAGCTTCACTGCAGCACTGTGTATCCACTCATGCCATTTTTTGTTGTGCTCCAGTTCTTTCATTCCTCCCAGACTACTCCCTCTTCAGACACTGAGGCAAAGAGCACATTACTTGCATCACCGACACATACAACTGGAGCTCATCATGGCACCGACAGATTTCTCCAATAACTACTGTTATAGAGCCACCTTGCAGAATGCTGATGCATTATGTACCACCCAATTTGACACATTTTGTGGCAAGTTCATGTTGAATTTTGAAACTATTCTCCTCTCTAAAGTGTACAAGACATTTTCAAAAATTTCTCCATAGTAAGCACACAATATTTTCATGCATTCCTCCTTGTCATGTCTCAAGCCATGTGTACTTGTTGAAACTATTCTCCTGTTTCAAAGTATAACATCCAAAATTTCAGCCTGAGTCCTGTAAAACTATTTTTCACAAGGTAGATTACAACAATATCTGTTCTAATTTTCATGAAATACCTTCACCCAGCATGTTATGTGATTGACAATAAATACTGTAGCACAGGCTCAGGATTATGGTTGACTGACACATATGCTCCCTTCATGGTAGGTGTTAAAAAGATTCAGTGAAGTGATATTACAAAGTGTAACTTGTACACGCTCTTGGTTTGTCAGAGCCACAGCAAACAGAAGTCAATATCAGCAGACGTTGTACATGTACATACAGTATGAAATAGTTACTTCAGTTTACATGTGAAGAACAAGTTATGTTTGAACTGTGACATGCTGAGCACCCTTTGGCTTCGATTTCAGGATATAGGGAATGCAAATCAACTGTTCTCATGTAACCTGCATGGGTTGCACAGTCAGAAATTATTTCATTCCAAAATAAAACACTGATCAGGAAATGAAAGACAGCAACTATATAAAATTACTTGCTCCTGCTTCAGATACCCACTCTCCCATTTAACCCTTTGCCGCTCCTATTTAAAGCCCTATTGCATGGGCAGAAAGACTGCGTTTTTTCAGCGGGCATTTAAATTTATGTACTACACCAGAAACAAAATCATAACAATTAAACTAATAAAGACAGAATGATAACTTTTTCCCCCCCATCTTATTTGTAATAAATTTATGCATGTAATAACCTCTCGTGGTATTCCCAAAAAAACACCCCACACGGCACAATGGAATGTCACACTGCTTACATTTATATGTTGTCTGTTTACCCCATCTGGATGGAGCTTTTTTTCTTTTTCTCTATACACAAAGCACACACTTTTGCATGGCCTGATACTATTTGTAAAGTACGGAAAAGGTCAGGGAAGGCAGTTCCGATGGGCAAACTTCTCTTCCTGCCTGTACGCTTGTGAGACGTGAATGTACCAATCAGCTGACGCACCAAGTTTCGTCTGAAGGTCAGTTGCCTGTTTCCGTATGCTGTAGAGGGGGGCTGATTTGTCAGGTCATATAAAATGAAACAGTTCACAAGACACACATTTAGGACAAAATGTAATATAAATTTCCACCATTTTTCTGAAGATCGGCCAACACCACAGTGCTCGCGTTTCTGGTCACTTACATACACACCTCCCATATGTTTCATGTAATTTATGACGGCTCGAGGACATGCAATTTCAATTTCTTTGTTGCCTTTTCCTGTTTTTCTTGTGACTGAATCATCAGTCCGGGGATCGGGATTTGTAGATAGGAGGAAAACAACATGTTTGTCTTGCCACACTACCGCCATCACATCTTTGTGCCGCATTTGCCTGGACTTGCCCGTTTTCAATTTCAAGACAGTTGGTTTCCTAAATTCTGTTGGCCAATTTTTTCTATTTGCCCTTGTAGTGCCACAGCTGTATGTTTCTTGTTCCAATAGCATTTTCATACGATTTGTGGAGCTGAAAAAATTGTCGAAATAAATATGACGCCATTTTCCCAAGAAATTTTCTGTAAGTTGTAGTACAACTTGTTCCCCTAGTAGAAGGTCTTGTTGTTGAATTTATTTTTTTCCTTTATAAATGTCACATTTTAGAAGATAACCATTGGCACTGTCAGCTACACCCCAAGCCTTGATCCCCCGTTTAGTTGGCTTTCCAGGTAGATACTGTTTCAGAAAAAGTCTCCCCTTGAAACCAATCATCGCCTCGTCCACAGCAAGTTTGCAGCCTGGTATGTATGCTTGTGTGAATTCATTCATTAGATCTAGAGCTGGTCTTGCTTTATATAGGATGTCAAAACCTGCACTTTGCTGATCAGGTCTTTCTTCTTCATCATTCAGATGTAAATACTGTCCCAGTTTTTAAATCATTTTAGTGTCATGGCTTGTCTCACTATAGGTCAGACGCAGAAATCGCCTTGAAAATAATCCTCAATCTCTGGTAAGTCAACAAGGTCCATATAAATCAGAATTCTAATATAGGCTTGGATTTCTTCCACATTTGTGTCTTCCCAGTTGTTATCCACTGTCCCCGCTTTTCTTTGTGATAAAGCTGCATATTTATTTGTTTCTTCCGCAACGTTGTTGTAAAAATCATTGGTCACAAATAACTCAAAAAAATCTTTCTCACTGCTGCCAACTGGTAAAGAATGTTTAGGATCTGATAAATTTTCGTGTTTTTCTAGTTCCTTGAAATTTATGGTATTAGTCCATTTCAGATAAGGAGTTTCTGGGCCACTAGTACGAGTGCCTCCATCTTCATTTGTTTCAGAATTGTCACCCAGTTGTCCATCTTTGTCACTGTCGGGTTCATTACCATCTTCATCTTCCTCAGATGAAAATATTGTGACATCACTATCTGTACTTTCTTCTAACACTTGGAAAATTTCCACGTCTTCTACTCTTTTACGTGAGGCACGATATGCAGATGCCATAATTTCAACCTCGACTCAGCCCTCAGGAAGAGACTAACATTCGAACTTGAATCTCCATGACCTATTTCGATATTTATGCTTGGATCATGTTTATACACATGCAGACATACTAAGTGATTTCATCACGTCAGGCAACAGAGAGCTCCTGTTTCGTTCACACAACACAATAGATTTACGAAGAGGACAACAAGAGCACTTTAGAGCGTTTAGGCCAGTAAGGAACACTTAAATCCCGAGCACTTCGAAGCGTTAGGGACGGCAAAGGGTTAATGTAAGTTCTCTGCAACAAAACATGACCAAATTCAAAGCACATTCAGTTGGCTTTCATACGCCTAGCAGCCAAAATTCAGATGACCTAAAATTCCTTTTTCAGTTATATACATAATTCAACCATAAGTGCCAAAGGGGGGGATAAATTTTTGTTCTTATTACAAGGCACAATCTCCGTTTGGTAAATTCGCACAACTTGTAGTTGTAGTAGTAGTAGGTTAGGAAAAAAAAAAACACACGATTTTACTTTCTACTCTTACCAAATAACAGCTCCAATTTTACAATTTAGATTTAAATTGCCGTTTTTTAATAGTCTGTGTATAAAATAATAACAAATACATACTTACAGCTGGACACCCCTAAATACTGAAACGTCATTATTAAAGTGATGTATAAATGAACAGAAACATGCAACTTTCAAAATTTCAAAGCATACTGTGTTGAAAAAGACACAATTTAACTCACAAATGCCAAAAATGCATTGCAAAATTCTCTCATGTGAACCCATGTATGGTTATTTTAATACCACAAAACAAGACATACTTCTTCTTCATCTGATTCCGGAAACATTTACGTCCACTCTGTCAAACTTTAACTACATGCAATACTTTGTAAATCTGTAACGGAACACTTAACTGAACTACAATCTGGAAAATTTTGATTCTGTAAATATCTGCGAGTAGCAAAAATTCGAACCAATACACAACCAAATTCACAATCACTGATTGCCGCCAATTTGTACCAGTATCCTTGGGCAGGGTCAAGAAAATGTAATCGTAACTGCACACGACTTATATTAGGTACACAAAACAGCAATCGATAGGTACGGATTACATTACCTTATATCCTTTAACGAGGGAAAACTTCCTACTCGCTGCACCGAAACGAAACACAGGTCATATAGTTTCCCTAACTTCCAGATCTCGATTCTCCTTATGCCTCCTGAACAAAGCCTGTCAAAACCAAAACGCTCAATTCACGAACGCCTCTTCCGCAAAAATAGAAAACACATCATTCAAATTGTGTTATAACACAACTTAGCCAATATCTACCTGCAAAACGCAAACCTGTGTACAAGTAAAAGTATAAACTACTACTTTCCGATCTCGACAGACCGGAGCGTCACTATATTGCACCCTCCATTTTGAATGTTGATCGATCATATTCACGGATGACCGTAGTACCTATACTTAGGTCGTTGAGCTAAAACCGGTTATACCACATACCCGCGTAATTTTGAAATTTAGAGTGAATTGTAAACCACTGCTTTGTGAAACCAAAAAGTATGCCATAAAATTATACCAAACAATGATGCTATTTAGACTTCAAAAGTCTTCCCTAAATGGAATTTTTATCTACGTACATGAAATCGTGGTATATAACCCACATGACGATCTGTTACAAAAAATACCCTCTATATTTGCCATCCCAACTTCCATCAGATTAGAAACCTAAAAAAATATTTAAAATGTGCTGAGTTGGGTATATGTAGAGCTTCAAATGAAGAACTTGTCACTTTAAGCACATGTACTTTATCGATGAATTCCTTGCAATGTGAACTAAAAAGTAGTTTTGCTACAAATTACCTAGGCAAGTAACAATGGAAATTGCTTCCAAGAACTGGGTATGCACACCACAATCAGAAACAGTGGGTAGGACGATAGGCACAATGTAATGACAAATGTCACGCTACCTAGATCTATCTGTTCTTTAGAATATATGAGAAGAGAATTGATTTGCATTCCACAGGTCCTTCATAGCATTAAGCCAAAAAAGTAGCACATATAGTTCGATAAAATGTTTGTTTCAAGTATGAATATAATTGCATATTACATATTTATGTCCAGTCACAGCAAAGATTAAACACACATCATTATCATTCTCATGTACACTTAAAAACAAAATTATTTATTTAACAAACATTTATACATAGTAGGCAGGTGAACAAACATGTTGCAAAACTTTACACAGGAGGGCCTTGTGCTTGTGGAAACTCCTTGAAACAGCCTAGGCAATGGCAAATTGACATGAGACTTGGTTAAGGCTTAGTTAGTGAGATTTGTAATTTTGAAGGCTGGATGTGTGGGTCAAGGTCATTGAATTAGGAAAAGAGAAAGCAGAGTGTATGTTTAGATTTAATGGGTGTACATGGGATCAGATTGCACTGCAGAAGCACAGTATTATAGATGAGATCAGATGGTATTGTAGAGGCAAAATATTATGTGAGATCAGATGGAACTGCAAGGGCGCAGGTTTATATTTTTTTCCATTGACATGGTAATTCTGATCATCATTAATGGATATGGGCAACATTTCAACACAGGTGTTAAAGAAACTATTTCAAAAAAGATAGTTGCAACTATAGAGAGTGTGCTAAACAGAAAAGTGGGGCCTAGTAGCATAAAATGGAGTAATGAGGAAGTAAACAATAATCAAGAACACCAAGTCTTGTGGGGAAAGACAAATAGCACCTTAGAAGAGAATGAAAGTAAGTGTAGCAATACATCAGGTGAATTAAATTCCCTAAAAGAACAAGACATCCATCAAGAAAGTGGTAGTGAAAACATTTTGGACATAGTGAACAAAAAATCACTGAAAAGTCCTATGAGACAGCATATAACTAGAAACAATGATTTTTTATGCACAAATATTACCAAGAGCTAATAAGGGCAGGCATGTATAGAAGAGATAAAAGGGTGACAAATAATTTAACTTTATCTGTTCTGCATCAAAATGTACAAAGTACACGTGGGTAAGTAACAAACAAACAGAATTAGACCTTTTGTTAAAGTCGAGGCTAAAGAACACTGAAGTGTTGTGTTTTATAGAGCATTGGGTAAAGGCAGATTATTTGAACTTAATTCAGATAGATCAGTATAAATTAGTAAGTCATTTTAGTAGAAACATGTATGACCATGGTGGATCTTGTATATATGTAAAAAAAGGTATCAGGACTAAGGAGCTTAATTGTTTTAAAGGTATTGGTGCTGAGAAAGAATTTGAAATGTCTGTAATTGAACTGGTAGATTATGGGTGCATTATTGTTTGTATATATAGGTCACCAGACAGCAATTTTTGGACTTTTTTTAAAACATTAGAATTAACAATTCAGATAGCAAAGGTAAAAAGAAAAAAGCTTCTTATATGTGGTGACTGGAACCCAAACTTTATGTTGGATAACATAAGGATACAAGAAATTAAAAATCTGTTAGAGAGTCATAATTTAATAAATATAGTAAGATCACCAACAAGGATTACCCCTAGCTCTGAATCTTTATTAGATGTTATTGTAACAAACAAGGATAATTCAGAACTGGGAGTACCTGTTGTAGATTTGGGTTTTTCTTATCACCTAGTGCAGGTAGTAAAAATAAAAACTGTTAGAGGAACTAGAAGAAATAAAATAGTTCTAAGAAGGGAGTGAATAATAATATAGAAGAATTAAAAACTTACAATCCAAGCAATCATGGAATGAGGTATTTAGTCACTCAGATGTAAACTCTTCTTGAAAGGCATTTATGGATATCTTTCTGTTCTGTCTTGAGACAACAATCCTATATAAGAGGCAAAAATTAAGGGAAATAAAAAATAATTGGTGGCTTACAAATGGTTTAATTAATTCAAGTAAAAGAATGAACATTTGAAATAATCTGAAAAGAAAGTTTACCCTAACAAGGGAGGATGTAAAGTATCTAAAAAAATATCAAAACATGTATAAAAGAGTATTACAGGAAGCAAGAAAAAGAGACAATGATAGGTATGTGACAGAGGCATCTAATAAAACTAAAGCCATGTGCAGTTAATAAACAGAAAAATTGGTAAAACTCAAGAAGATGATTATAAGTTGGAACTGAAGATAGGAAATAATATTATTTCAAACCCCACGGAGATTACTAAAACACTAAATATGTACTTTGCGAATACTGTGGCACAACTAGTAAAGCAAAATATTAACAATGGGAGTTATAATAATTCAAGACAAGAAATAAAACATTTTTATTTCTCCAGTAACTGAAGAAGTGGTCAGTCTGGCCAAGAATTTGAAAGACAAGCTTACGGCAGGTTATGATGATATACCAAAAAGTTTAGTTAAACAATGTATATAATTAATAAAAGGGCCACTAACAAATATTTATAATGTATCATTGAGGTCAGGGGTTTTCCCAGATGAATGGAAATTAGCAAAAGTGAAGCCTTCATATAAAAAGGGAGATAGGTACAATATTCAGAAATATAGACCAATATCAATAATATCTGTATTTGCAAAACAAATAGAAAGATTGATGTTTAATAGATTGATATCTTTCTTGTATAAAAATAAGATTTTAGCAGATGCTCAAAATGGTTTTAGGAAAGGAAAATGTATAGAAACAGTTGTCCAGTAGTTTACTGAAATAATTCAGGAAGCTTTATATAAAGAAATCCACTCGATTGGAATTTTTATACTTAACAAAAGTCTATGATACATTGAATCATAAAGTATTATTGGAAAAATTATCATTCTATGGAATAAGGGGCATCACAAACTTATGGTTCAAGTCTTATTTGACAAACAGAAGACAATGTATAGCGATTAATCAAAGTGATGCCAGTAATACTATGATACGTAGATACAGATCTTCCTGTATGGAAATTAAACAAGGTGTGCCACAGGGATTGGTTCTTGGTCCACTGTTGTTCTTAATGTACATAAATGACCTTTAAAGACATTCATAGAGCAAACTTGGTCGTGTCTGCACATGACATTAACATGCTAATTATGGATAGCAATTTTTGTGCACTTCAAAGAAAACTTGATAGGGTGATTGCAGAGTTAGAAATTTGGTTTAACAGAAATCACCTTATAATAAATGTACGTAGAACAGGAGTTAAGTCATTTCACAATAGACAATCAAAGTTACTGGTAACACCTCAAGTCAGCTTTAATAAATTAAATCTGGAATATGTAACTGAAATTAAATTTCTTGGTATCTACATAATAGAGAAATTAAAGTGGAATCCCCATGTATAGTTGTTAGTAAACAAATTGAGTAAGTTATCATTTATGATAAAGTCCTCAAAGGAGATTTTAAGCCTTTATATGATTCAAAATGTTTATTTTACTAAATTTTAGGCTCTCCTATGGTGTGGGATACTAATATGGGGGGAATAGGGGGTGAATTAAATACAAGCATAATTAGAATACAAAAAAGGATGATTAGGTCAATGGTTGAAGTGAGTTCAAAAACGTCTTGTAGACAGTTGTTTAAGGAATTAAATATTCTAACGCTAGGTTCTTTACATATTTTGGAAGTGACTTGTTTTGTGAGAAAATACTGTCAATCTGACAAACAAAATTTTAAGGTTCATACATATAATACACAAAGAAAGATGAATATCCATGTTAAACTGCATAATAATGAGTATATAAAAAGAGTGTAATATATATGGGCACTAAAGTATATAGCTATTTGGCTGGATTTATAAAAGAAATAGATGATTATAAGGCCTTTAAAAAAGAGTTAGAACTATTCCTTCTTCGTCACTCTTTTTACTCATTAGAAGAATGTGTATCTTCCTAGCGATTAGCCTATGATATTTATCTGACTTTAGGTATACAAAATGGAAACAGACAGTTTATGAATTATTTGTTGAATATTATTTAAGAGGTTTTAGAAAGAATCTCAAGTATTTTAAAATATATTACAGACTGATGAGTCTACTGTCACATGTATGATATTTGGACTAAATAAATACAATACAATACGTCTTCTTGTACACCTAGCAATCACCAGCATATAACAGGATACAGTTTGTTAGTTATACAATGTTGTTCATGATATTAAGAACTCATTGACATGATATTGTTCTCAGTGCACATCACCAAACTGAGAACTGAAGTGCCATACAAAGGACAGGTTCTAGGAGGGCCTACAGTGTACTGTTTTTGTCTCCAAAGTACTGCGTGAATATTTGGTTATGAGTGTTCACCTGAAAGGTAAGGAGAGAAGGTGATTTTAAAATGACAATTTTGAATGAGTTTACATAAAACTAGCAATGGCAATGGAAATAGAGAAATATAATTTTTGGGAGAAGGGCCTTTCCTCGTTGCAACATTCATACGTGCATTTGGAACTTCACTTGATAGGAAGACTCAAAACAAGACAGTTCACATCACACAAACGTAAGATAATTTGGTATCACAATCATCAATTTCCAGGGGGGGGGGGGAAGAAACCAACTCAGAAAACATTTAATTTTGTGTTTGATTATAAGGTGACTTCAACTTTTCAGATTACATTCCTGTAAAGGTGATACAAAACAAACAGCCTTCTGGAGAAGCTGACTGTTACTCCAGCAACTATCTAGTGGTTGCAAAGTTATGGCAAGTCTGTCAGAACACAAATAAGCAACACAGAAGTTCACAGGGAGATATTACATTTCATGAAGCTAAATGAAGTAAGAGTTAAAGAACAGTAATTGTTTAAAGTCCCCTTTGGCTTTTGAAAATTTCCACAATTATTATGACATCAATAGGCTTGTGTAAGTTTCGGAGGGAATGCTAGTCTGAAAGCCCAGACCAGCACTGCCAGAGAGCCCTGTGAAGTCAGATTACGTACTGCATCCTCTCCTGTGATGAACGAAACAGCCAGTCTTGACAATGTGGGTTGAAAGAACTAAGAGGATAATTGAGGAACTTGAAACTAACAGTAAGATCCAAAACATTAGGGACTTGTACAGGGGCATCAATGACTTTAAGAAGGGGTACCAGCCTAGATATAATATAGTAAAGGATGAGAAAGGTGACTTGGTGGCAGACTCCCACAGTATTGTGGCTAGGTGGAGGAACTATTTCTCCCAGCTAATCAACGTGCATGGAGTTAAGGACGTTGGGCAGGCAGAAATACACATAGCAAAACCACTAGTACCTGAGCCAAGTGCCGCTGAGGTTGAGCTAGCTATCAATAAGCTATAAAGTCACAAATCGCCAGGTATTGATCAATAACCGGCAGAACTGATTAAAGCAGGGGGTAGAACAATTTGCTTGGAGATTCATAAACTTATTACTTCTATTTGGAAGGAGGCGAAACTGCCTGAAGAGTGGAAGGAATCAACCATAATACCTATTCACAAGAAGGGGGATAAAACAGATTGCAATAATTCCAGAGGCATATCACTTTTGCCAACCACTTACAAAATTTTATCCAACATCCTGCTGTCAAGGTTAATTCCATACGTGAAGGAAATTATTGGGGATCATCAGTGTGGCTTTCGACGC
>Ga0123355_10020691_pt1 | contig 10516 bp, 3 predicted proteins | sample TergutEmb28metaG_3_FD_89872 | JGI IMG/M metagenome (GOLD analysis project Ga0123355, IMG submission 89872) | Embiratermes neotenicus P1 segment gut microbial communities from Petit-Saut dam, French Guiana - Emb289 P1 | ecosystem: Host-associated > Arthropoda: Insects > Digestive system > Gut ... | reverse complement strand
CATCGCCGGTGCATTATACCACAAGCTGTAAACACAGTCTAGTGCTCCTGAGGATGGGCGAAATTATCGCTCGAAACAAGTTAAGCTGATTGTAATTATCAATAAAATTTGTTATTGTTGCATCTAGTTGGCTGTTTATATTACTGTATCAATGATGCACGGTCACACAAACATCAAAAGTTGGGAAACGTACGCATAGCGTTATAATTCAGGAGCGTTCGCTCCTCTTTGTTGACTAAACTCAGTAACCGCCAAATAAATGCTCTGCACATAAAATTTGTGTTTAATCCCTGTCTACAGCTTATGCTAGAACATTTTTCACTGACACAAATATTTAGCGACTTACTCTCGAGCTGCGACTAGGAACGGGCGTACGCCTTCATACTTGTCCGTTTGTTGTTCCACTTCAACGAAAACTGGACCGTGTCGATAACTTAGAATATAAAATATCACGAAATTCAGTCGAGTTCAATGGTTCTCGACTTCCTTCATGAGACGACAGTATGGACAGACATGGCAAAGCTAATGGATGCATTTTTTTTTTAAATTTTTCGTTGCGAACGCGCCAAAAAAAAAGGTCCGGAAATGTTTTGATTACACCTCGTTTCGGCAGGCAGGGTTGCTTGGCTAGTGGCAGTAGTAGCTAATTAACCTGTGTTTGGCCGAGTGGTGAGGGACGTAGGTGCACTGTGCTGAAGGGCTGGCTAGATACATATGTTATCACATCCCAGGGATAATTATTCCACTCGCAACAGTTGTAATTGATTGGGATAGAGGCAGATACACTTGCATTGCACCGGACGTATGGATGAAATTACGGTTCTGACGTCGAGTGTGGGGTGTTTCAATACACGTCTATATTGCATGGACACGGTCTACGTTAACCCTTTGAGCATGAACGTAACCTAAGTAATGTTTAAAAATTCAGTCCTTCCCTCAAAGAAGACACACAGCACCTCCCTTAGAAACAGCAACTAGTTAGCGATGCGTAGAGAAACACACGCTGTGTATTGTGAGGATCATACAAAAACACACACAAGTACGTGCATAAAAGAGTATAATGTATAAATTCAGAGCTTTTATGGGCGTTTTTACAGCGAAGAAAAGCGCCCATTACCTTCATCACATCCCTCCGTCTGTCCCCCGCATGTACCAGAGCGACTCCTACTGTACGGATTTCCGTGATATTTGATATTGGGACGCTTTATGAAAATCTGTCCAGAAAATCAAAATATGGTTACAATCGGACATAAATATTAGGTTGACATGTAGACCTAAACACGTTTATCGTTGCCGGTGACAATAAATCGCCACATAACCTCTCTCTTCGATCGAAATTTCACTAGGCTGTTAGTCCGTCTGTCTGTCCGCATATATCAGCGCGGTTCCCACTGGACGGATTCCCGCGAAATTTAATACTGGAGACTCAAAATCTGTCGAGAAATTCCAAATTTGATTAAAATCGGGCAAAAATGTCGGGCACTTTACGTGAAGGCCGTAGTACGTTTTACTGTTCGGCGACTCAAAAGCGCTATCTTCGAGTAAAATTGTATCCGGCTGTTAGGACAGCCGAGCAGGTAATGGGAACGCACCACAATGTTACGTACTATGTAAAATGCCTATCTTAGTAAATGTCCATGCGCTTAAAATTGTTAAACATGAACAACTAGTTAATAAAAAGCCTTTCATCGCCTTGAGACAAGCAGCAGGAATACGTAACTGCTTCGTTACACCCACACGGACCCTTTGGTTTCAGAGGATAACAGTTGCCCATGTATCCGACTTGGGTGCAATTCGGTATAAGAGATCTAAACATAATCCTGTTGCGTGAAAATTGGGGCAACACGGCCATACTTTTCTTATGTAAGAAAGGTAAAGTTTTCCCGTTACAGGCCCGGTGTGGCCCAGAGGGTGAGTAGAGGTATAGCTCTACTCTTCCTTGACCGCGGCATTAGAAGGGGGTGAGTAGTCAGCGGCACGCCCCGGCCGCACTTTACCCCCCGGAAAAGACCCAGTACCCATTGTATATTAGGCTGGGTGGGCCCCGGGGACGGTCTGGACGGGCGGAAAATCTCGTCCCCACCGGGATTTTTTTTTTAATTACAACTTTATTGATCCTTCAGTACACAAATACAATGGTTGTATGGAAGATATCTCAGTAATGTATTGTTAAAGGACTATTGTCCTTTATTCGATCGCGGACCGTCCAGCCCGTACTCAGTCGCTATACCGATTGAGCTACCCGGCCCAAACTTTTCTTATATAAGTAAGTAAAATTAACTTTACGCGTGCACCGTGAAACCTTACTACATTTTGGACGTACAGAACGGTACAGCGAATTTCGAGTGCTACGTCACTGGGTGCACCACTTGGGCGTTTGTTGTGAAAGAGACATTTTGCCAGATGCGGCACGTACCCGTAGGAATGGAGGACACTTGCAGCACGTTTTGTAAAAATTTAAGTTTCAAGCCTGTGTTGAATGGGATATAAAACAAATTGTTTTGTATTTCGGATTCAGACGGATCCCTCTGTATTATCACGATTACCTGTCCAACACACAAACCACAGATCATCACCAAAAAAAAATAATGACTCCAAATTTGACACACGTTTCTTTCGAACGTCTTATTTGCGCTTTTACACAGATTTTAACCAGACCATACGACGTTCGCTCTTAATTCCACAATGTATTATTTACGACGCAAATATACTTTATCATCCTGAAAACAAAAACGACAACCATAACACGGTTTAAACGTTTTGCATAAAATTCACTAAATCAAAACTGCAGGAGAAGGTTATCCTTCTAAAGCAGTTTTGTATTTTGTATTAGCTGATGACGGCCAGTTCCGGCCGAAACATGTTGCAATAAATGTTAGTACTGATAAAAAAACAAACTTAGATTTTATTGACGGTTTTATTATACTGTAATGTATTGACTACCTCAGTGGATCTACAAAATAAAGGGAATCATTTGGTGACTTCACAACTAAAGGAAATATGAATCAGAATGGAAACACAGGACATCGTAATTATTACAAGTATTTCCACAAAAATTCGACATGGACAGGGTTAAAACAGAACTATATTAACTGTGCTACAACACCGTCCTTATTTACGGCGTGCGGAATTCTGTGTGCACATAAAGAAGGCGTGTTCTAACAGCAGGGTAAACATAAGGCTCACGCTCGTTATTCACAATACAATACGCATTACAATCGCGGAAATGTTAAACCTATCTACAAAATAATTTCGAACGGTGCTCTGCGTCTTGGGAGTACTTAACAGGCGATCGTCATTTGTTACTACGGCTGGTGTAGCAGACTATTTGTCATGGTGTCCAACTTGTGGTTTATGTGCTAAGTCTTTTAACGAACACTAGGCTCATATGAAATGCTTGCTATCATTCGGTGCAAAATCTTTTGTCTTCCAGGTTGCTATCCAAAAATTAAAAGATCAAGATATATAGAACTATAATTTTGCCTGTTGTTTTGTATGGGTGTGAAACTTGGTCGCTGACGTTGCGGGAGGAAAGCAGGCTGAGGGTGTTTGAGAACATGGTGTTGAGGAGAACATTTGGACCTAGGAGGGACGAGGTAACGGGAGATTGGAGGAGAATGCATAACGAGGAACTAAATGATTTGTAGAGTGAAAACGGAATGTGACGGCACAAGCGCAGAAACCAGATTCGGTCTTCCAGCGAAACGGACGAGTCCATTTATATCGGCGGGGTGTCAGTTCAGTTGAGTACTGGCTTTCTTGGAATGCGAGTCGGCGGAGAAAGATTGTAGTAACACTGGATGGACTGTTCCGAGTCAAGCTGAAGACTGCTGGCTACCCACTCCATTCGCCTCTTTCCTCTTCACTTCTCCTCCCGTGCGTCGCCGTGTGCCACCAGATTCCGTTTCCACTCTACTACTCACCCAATATTGTGCGGGTGATAAAATCGAGAAGAATGAGATGGGCTGGGCATGTGGTACATATGGGTGAGGAGAGGGGGTGTATTGGGTCTTGCTGGGGAAACCGGAGGGAAGGAGACCACTGGGGAGACCTAGGCGTAGATGGGTGGATAATATTAGGATGGATCTCTAGGAGGTGGGATGTGGGTATATGGACTGCATTCGGCTGGCCCAGGATAGAGACAGGTGGAGGACGCTTGCGAGTGGGGTAATGAACCTTTGGGTTCCGTGAAATGCGGGGAATTTCTTGACTAGCTGCAAACAAGTTAACTTCTCAAGAAGGACTCTGCACCATGGAGTAAGTAAGTAAGTAAGGTTCATTACAAGATGCCCCAGTGGGACATGTATCATGAACGTGTAAGATAAGAAACATACAAAAAATTTAGTTGCAAAATCCAAAAAGAGGAGATGCTGCCACCTCCATGGAGGACACAGGTTCCTCCCAGTGTTTGTACAAATCTTCCAAACTACATGACATCACATTCCAGGAGACCGTAATCTATCAGACAAATGCGAGTAGATAGGAGGTAAATGATATTAAAATGATCAAAGTTTTATTTATTCACCAAATGATGCACTAGTGAGTTGTCTTAAAAAAACAGTATTAAAATTAACATTAAAACTTACATTAAAAGAGCTCCGACATATTTCGGTGTTACAGTTTCACCATCATCCGGCGCCGCATTAATTCATGCTTACTAAAGTTACTGTTAAAAAATTCCATTAAAATACATCGGTTAATTAATGCTCTCGCTGATGATGGTGTAACTGTAACACCGAAACATGTCAGAACTGTTTTAATATAAATTTTAATGTAAATTTTAATACTGTTTTTTAAGACAACTCACTAGTGCATCAGTTGGTGAATAAATAAAACTTTGATAATATCAAGACGCACGGTACGAATGTGAAAAAGAAATATGAAAAAAAAAATGGATTTAAAGAGAAAGTAGAGTGAACTTTGAAGAATAAGAAACCAACTAGATGCCACTTATTATTTTATTGTGATTCTTATAGGCTCAACATGTTTCGGGCATTACTATGCCCATCATCAGGAGCTCGCGACTATGATGTTGATTACCACATTGGTCGTTTCGGTCTTGGTTTGCTGTAGGTTGGAGGTTAGGTGCGGTTAGGCTGGAGTAGTGTCCGGGATGAAGCCTGCAGCCCGGACACTACTCCAGCCTAACCGTACCTAACCTCCAACCTACAGCAAACCAAGACCGAAACGACCAATGTGGTAATCAACATCGTAGTCGCAAGCTCCTAATGATGGGCATAGTGATGCCCGAAACATGTTGAGCATATAAGAAGCACAATAAAATAATAAGTGGCATCTAGTTGGTTTTTTATTCTTCAGTTATCACAAAGATGTACGGTCCAATAAACTTTAGGGTTAACTCCTGTGGTTGGGGATGGCGCCTAATTACAAGCGTTGTAAACAGGGTAATGAATCTCTAGGTTCCAGAAAGGCAGGGAGTATCTCAACCACATAAGCAACTATTAACTTCTCACGACAGGCTATACAACATACAGCCTGGTATCAAAACTTACCAAGAGATTGAGATCGGCGTTGATGTCCTCTATGTTTGGGCCATGGCTGCCGTGAGACTGGTGGCCGCTGACTGATGCCAGTATTCTCTTTCTATGGCCAACACGCTGAATTTCAAGTACGGCAGTCAACTCAACCTCCCAGATGCGCCTCACCCTCTCCATATCTGTGTACAAGTGTTTGCGAAATGTTTCCTTGTAGACGCCCAGCTCGATGCTGTTCAGCCACCGATCAACTGCAGATTCTTCGTCATCACGACCCTCATTCTCCGCTGAATCTGTGGCTGTGGACTTCTCCTCATCATCACCGTCCCCACACTTCTCTGAGGTCTCCGTATTATTGTTATTGTTGTTATTGTTATTGTTATTATTATTGTTAAGACAGGTACTTTGCTGCTGTTGAATTTTGCAGGGTAAATTGCGCGCGGATTCCATGATGGCTTCACGATCTTTCTCGTTGTCTATCCCCATTTCTTTCAGGTCCTGGTTTTCAAGAACTCCATTCTGAAAATGAATAAAAAGAGCATGTACATATTTCAAACCAAATATGTAACGTACGGAAACTTTAATGTCAATCTGTGAAAATGAAAACCTACATAATAAGATATAATAAACCCCAGGCCTAGATAGGGTTTGAGGTTCTGTGGTGTCTACAAACATTGCTACATTCCGAGATTCGACGTCGTGTAGTTGTACAGTCTACAAAACTATACTGCGTCACATCCTAGAAGACAGAGATCATTTTGATTACTGCGCCCACCTCTTGTTTGAAGTAGGCGCGGCCCTTGGTCTCACGATGAAGCAAAACGTTTTGGCAGTGTGGGAACTCACGATGCTGGGAAGGATCGTTGAAACTAAGAGGCATGAAGGAATAGGATGCTGACGAAATATTTTTCAAAAAGAGGGGGGAAGTAATGTTAGTGCAGCGAAAACTGTATAATAAGGATCTTCCTGATTTGTACGTTTCAAGAACTAGGCACGGTATAAAAGGTAAAGGTAGAGTGATCCCGTTACAGGCCCAGTGTGGCCCAGAGGGTGGGTAGAGGTATAGCTCTATTCTTCCATGAACGCGGCACTAGAAGGGGGTGAGTGGTCAGCAGCACGCCCCGGCCGCACTTTACCCCCGGGAAAGACCCGGTACCCATTTTACAGGAGGCTGGGTCGGCCACAGGGCCGATCTGGACGGGCGGAAAATGTCCCATCGGGATTCGATCCCGGACCGTCCAGCCCCTAGTCAGTCGCTATACCGACTGAGCTGCCCGGCCCATACTAGGCACGGTATATTACAGTAAAATACTCAATGAGTGAGTGTGGCATTGAGGAGGGGAAAGATATTAGTGCGTACATAATTAGACAGGCAAATTTTAGACCATCTGTTAATATGTTAATAAGCGGTGCATGAGGGTGTGGGTGGGCGCGGTGGCATGCGCTTCAAGACAGTGTCAAGCACACAGCTCATGGCCGTCAAACAGGTGGCCTCCTTCTTGACCATCTCGGCAGCTATTAACTTCTCCAACAAACCCTGCTCCATGCCATGAGTTATTCTTTCGAACTAGTCTTAAGATCAGACACTGGACAAATATTATGTACTCACTATGAAATCCAAATCGTCAAAGCCATTGTTACAAAACAGTGACTCATAATCAGCTAGACCGAGACCGCCCAGCCACTGGCCGATTGAAGAAGTTCCTCCAGTGCAGCCAGGGCCAGCCACAGGACTGCCGCTTGTCGACCGAGTCATACCTGAAAAATCACAAATTAAATATGATTGCAAGTTTAATGGCTAACGACTTCTTTTACTCGCCGCCGTGAAGTTTTGTAAATAGGTACCAACGTTTCGGAGAAACCCGTTGCCTCCATGGCCTCAGCAGATAGAAGCTTCTACCCTGCAAACCTCAATATTAATATTAACCGTCGTGACATCTACACTTCAGATGCTGCAGTCTGACAGTGACGTTAGAGCAAATTTAAACACAGATGCGTAGCTTCGACATTAGACAAAAAATAATGGTTTGTGTGAAAGTTGGGACAATATTGGATGGGGAGAAAGTGCTGTCCTGTACCCTAACTTCAAACATACCTGTGTACTTGAAGCAACGAGGCATGCAAGCCATCGACTTCGTAATTACATCTATTTCGCGTACACATGTCACACGGGGCCTAACAATGTTCACTGGACTGGGTGTTCACGGAAATGACCATTAATTCACATTTCTCTTTCTTGAACACCCAGGCTACTGAAAAGTTCAGGTATCCAGCTTCAAATACAACTCACATTATATCTTTATATGCTATTTCAACCCCCTCACAAGGTCCAATACCGCAGCCACGCACACTTAAGAAACTTCTGGATATTTTACGTTCAGACTCACATAACTACGTAGCAGACATGACGGAGATGTAAAATTCGTATGAAGGTTTTTCGGAAAACCTACACAGAAGGTATGGATAAGAGCTTCATGTGAAAATGAACCTTACGGGAAGAGGACGGGAGCGTGTGGAACGAGTTTATGTGGCTGAAGATAAGTCAAAGGCTTCTAAACACGGCCATTAATGTTTGGGCTCCACAGAAGGCACAAAATTTCGTTACCATCAGAGCGACTATCAGATTGTCCAGAAGACCTCTGCTCAATCGAGTCATCAGTTAGCTGGCTTACAGCACGAAAGAATTATTTATAACAATGGGAAGCGTTTCTCGTGTTTTGCGAGACTTAATTCTATTTCTACCTTACGACAAGCCCGGATTAGCAGAAAGAATGCTCTGACAAAAACCTTCACAGCATTTATCACCTAGACCCTACATCTGTTAACTATTTTACTCTTCTCATGTATGCACCACTGTTAATTGTGCAGACAAACAATGACGCCTTCTGCCAGCACACGTTTGCAAGGACGACACTACTGTTACGTAACACGCATGGCGGCAACTGGTGATAGTGTTCTAACTAGTCACGTGTGGTGTTGTGTGACACAGAACGCTACTGACATCTGTTATAGAGTTCATTCCAAGGCCAGTCTACGTGGAATCTCTGGTGGACACAGTGACACTGATCTAGGTTTTTCTCCACGTAATTCCTTTTCCCCCTGTCAGTATGGACCCAGTAACGTTTCACACTTTTACATCATTTATGTCACCGACGCTACATAATCTTAGCAAAAGACAAGAGTCATTAAATAAAACGCTTCTCCCTAGTTACACTCTTCACCTGCAATTCGACGCTCTCGTCTCGCCAGTACCATTATTTATTACTCAATCACAGTAAAACACGAGCGATAACCCAATTTGCGCAATCACATATAGGAAAACCCGGACGGTAACCCTGACATCCGACTCATTATGACAGAGAAACATTCGGGTGACTACCCATATTTCTGCACTCAGTCAGAGGAATATTTGGGCGATAACACAGATTTCTGTTCTCTCCCAAAGAAACGCCCAGGCGGCACCCTTGGTGTCCACACTAACACAGACAGAGGAACGACCGGGCGGTAAAGCAGATGTCTACACTCACCCAGGCAAAGAAACAACCGGAAGGCAACTTCTACGTCCACACTCACCCAAGCGATTCTGGAACTCCTTCTCCAACTCGCTCACGAACACAGATTCCCGGACAAGTCCAGAGCCGAAGGACGCCATAATCTCCGATATTTTGGCCCATTCTTCTTGTTCATCGAAGGGACTAAGGATGGATAGACACTGGCTCTTGTCAATGCCGGATCCCGAAATCGCGCCACTTCCTCCGCTCCGGGAACACGAGGCAGGCGGCCTCTTAGTGACAGCATCCTCCCCGTCGTCCAACTTCCCCGCAGAACCGTTCGTCCCTGATGTGATATCGTAAACATTCTTCAGACGTCGCAACGTTTTGGGACGCTCTGCAGGGGATGACCGTGAACCGCCGTCCGGCCCCTGACTAGTAGACCCCTTGAGCAGACCTGTAAAACAACATACACAAAACTACAAAATCTACTGATTTAATGTTTAATCGATAGTCATTAAGTTTTGTATTTTTAGGGCAGAGAATTTACGTCATAAAACATACCGGATATGACAAATTTGTGTCCTCAGTTTAGATGGACATGATCCACGTTAAACACGCAGGAAAGGGGAAATGAATACATATTTGAAGTCCAAACACCCGAGTGTGGAACTGGGAGGTTCATTACCATCTTTAAACAGCCCGCCACGGGACTCCATATTTTGTGCCACATAAGTTCAATCCACACGCTCACACCGTATTTCTTAGGTCCAGTAAAAAAGTAAAGTTAAAGTAAAGTAAAGCTATACCTGTAAACACAATGCAGACATATGGGGAAGTCGAGACACAGCTCCATTCATTTTTAATCTCGACTCGAGACAAAGGTGAATGGTAGCTTACCGTCCAGCCCACTTTACCCCAGGGTTCAGGCACCCGACACCTGCTGAACAGCTGGCTGGGTGGACCACCATGACCGGTATGGACGCCTTCGAGAAGATGAAATTTACCTCCGTTGAAGGAACTCGATCGTAGCCACAATACGAACTACGCTATCGCACCTCGTTTCCAATACACAGTGTCCATTTGAAAGTAAAACCCGCGCCAGCGCTGCGTTATCCGTCTGTGTGTTACTCCTTCCAGGCAGAGTGAAGCTCGCACGATCGTTGACACAGCACTTGCCACATATCAAGTATTCTGAAGGGTCTGGGTTAAGAAGCTGAGCGTTAACAGACTTAATTTGGTCTTTTGCTTTGTTAATATGCAGTAGGGAGCAATGCTGAGTGTTCTTATTGTAACGTGAGTTGTAGTTGTTGTTCTTGAATGGTGGAGGGGGGAGATGGTTGTGGGAAGCCTATCGTGTAAGGAAGAAATAGTGCAAAAATGTTGTTGTAAAGTTAGAAGTACGTCCGCAAGAGGCCGCTGGTGTCAGTTACGAAATTACATGACATGCAACAACGGCACATGAGGTGCAAGCATGGTTTCGTGGGCATTGGTCCATCTCGTATCGACAGGGTTTCGAAGAATTGATTT
>Ga0123355_10020690_pt1 | contig 10516 bp, 7 predicted proteins | sample TergutEmb28metaG_3_FD_89872 | JGI IMG/M metagenome (GOLD analysis project Ga0123355, IMG submission 89872) | Embiratermes neotenicus P1 segment gut microbial communities from Petit-Saut dam, French Guiana - Emb289 P1 | ecosystem: Host-associated > Arthropoda: Insects > Digestive system > Gut ... | reverse complement strand
CACTTGCTTTATTATTTCTTTATTTAATGCTCAACATGTTTCGGATGTTAATACATCCATCCTCAGGAGCTTGCGACTTATGTGCTGAGTTATTTCATGGGTTGTATTGATCTGGTTCGATGAAATAACTCAGCACATAAGTCGCAAGCTCCTGAGGATGGATGTATTAACATCCGAAACATGTTGAGCATTAAATAAAGAAATAATAAAGTGAGTGACATCAAGTTGATCTCTCTTTACTCAACTACCAAGATGATGCACGATCCAATAAACATAAGATTTACAAATGACAGCTTTTGCAGAATGCTGAGACATGTTACGGTGTGAATGTGTGTGTTCAGTACATGTGTTTAAGAAGGGAATATTTAGAGAGGAAACACTAAAGGTGAAATAGAGTGAAAAACTACTGTTTACTGTTTTTGCAACTCTCTTTACGGCTCTTCAAGTGGGGTGAGACATGGCATTGTAGTTACAACATCGATTGGAATGGTCAGCTTTGTTTTGAGTCAGCAGTATTCTTGAATGTTTGTGTAAGATACAAGTTGCAATAAAGTATTGTTGTTGTCTTATTGTGAAATTTGTAACTCTCTCTTTTTTTTTTTTACAATATTCTACCACCAAATTTATGTTTATCATCTGATTCACAACCATGTCATAGTACCGGGTGATTGTTACATGCAATGAGAACTGGAAGTTTATAAGAGGAAGCTAGTCTCAGTAATTGAAGATGATGTAATAAATTTTGTATTGAAATACAGAGTGTTTGAAAAGTCATTGTGCAAGTACAGTGATACCTCGGCTAACGAGTGATCCTGCTAATGAATTTTTCGGTTAACAAGGATTTTTTCCGCTGTTTTTCGGACTCGGCTAACGAATGTTTTAGTGGATGCGCACGCTAACATAAAGCAGCAAACATGAACGGTTGGGCCATTCCAGGAGCTGAAATGAACACGTTTCGGCTAACGAATGTGATTCCAGAACGAATAATCTTCGTTAGCCGAGGTATCACTGCACATGCCACAATACAGTAGGCTAATATACACTAAAACAACAGTGGGTGCACACAATACGCGAGCATTTTTCCGCCAACAGTCAATACCAGCACTTGTTGTACTTCGTGATCATGCTGCTCCAAGTTTGCTGGGTCTTACATTACTAAATAACCATCGCGGCATTAACAATGACACAGTGACTTTTTGAATGCCCCGTATAAAAACACATTCAAAGAATGTACCCACGGTTATTAAAAGCTGGCCGTATTTGAATAAATCAAGAGCATAATGTTATACTGGTTTTATTTTTGTTTGTGTTTCAGGAGAAGCATGTCATCAGGGAAGGTGCACCATTCTGCCAAGGTTGCAACGACATTCCCGTTGCAAGAAGAAGTTGAAGATGGGAAGAACAGACATCTTGTTAAATGTCAACGATGTCCATCAAAAATACTGAACCCTGGTATGGGTGTGTACAAACAGGTTGAGGTAACTGCAGTTGTCAGACAGTCGTATAATAACACAATGTTGCACCTCATTATTCACGTGTTCTTCATGGAATAAATAAACACAACTGTACTCTGTAATACAGTACACTGCCTTCACCAGCACAGTCTTTAGCTTCAGAGTGATGCATGGCCTTGTGGTACATATAATTGCAATTCTGCTTATGCATCTAAGAAGACTGCCTATTTTCACAAACCTCTTAAGTGCAAAGTGTGAAGAAAGAATACCAGCAAGTTGCAACAATATAGATGATTTATTGTCAATTCCAGATGTTGATTATTGACTACTGTCTCGACATGTTTCGCACATCTTTATGCCCATCATCAGGAGAAAAGACCACGTGTTACTGCATATGGGTTTTTTTGCTGGTAATGTTGGATGTGGCTGGTTGCGGTGCTGTGTTGTAGGGTGTGAGCACTGTGAAGGTTGGAGCTCGAGCTGCAACCTTCACAGTGCTCACACCCTACAACGTAGCACCACAGCACCGCAACCTGCCACATCCAACATTACCAGCAAAAAACCCATATGCAGTAACACGTGGTCTTTTCTCCTGATGATGGGCATAAAGATGCGCGAAACATGTCGAGACAGTAGTCAATAATCAACATCTCGAATTGACAATAAATCATCTATATTGTTGCATCTTGTTGGTATTCTTTCTTCACGCTTTGCTCACGATGTACAGTCACAGGAACATAAAGCTCTTACGTGCAACTTTAGGTTGCCTTTAATTTTTTCTTTTTCGGAGTTTCATAAGTCACTGAACTTTGTTGCTAATTATATTAGCTGTTATAAGTCTCCCCCCCCTTTTTTTTTTAGACCATAATTCTATTATTTTTAGTTTTCACTAAAAGCAACTCGTGTGAAACTGCTGCCTGTAGTCGGCTGAGCACATCACGTTGCTGGTGAGTGCTGTCCTAGTTCACACGCAGTTTGGTGTGTTGCAGTTCCCTCTTCCGCATATGAAACAGAACACAGACAAAAGTGACATCACCAGTGTAGAGGAGGAGGTCATCAAGGACTACTGGGTTGTTGAAGACATGTATTCATTTGAGAATGTTGGTTTCTCAAATTCTGTTGCTGGTGTTAAGTATCTTTCCTGTGCTGACTGTGAAGTGGGACCAATTGGGTGGTTTGACATTGCTGCTCGGACCAGTTATGTGGCGCTGTCAAGAGTGCTGCATGGCAATGGTTAGGAGATACAAGGCAGGTGAGAGAGGGTGTTGTATTGGGGAGCCTCTCAGTTGGGAGAATTCAGTGCTAAGAGTTCTGTGATGTTATGCTAAACTTGAGACATAAACAGTGCTCCTGGTAACATTGTGTTTAAGTAGGCCTTGTAGTTGTGTGCTTTCTCGTGCTGTATATTGAACAGCCTGTAATGTTGTCTGAATGTGGGGAGTGGAGGAATTGCAGGTGAAGTGTGTCCCTAATTGACTGTTGACTTGTTGATTATTTTTTGCATCTCCCTATATGCTGTTATTTGTACACATTATGTCAAATCATGAAGATCTGAGTCTTCTGGAATGTGATGCTGTGTCGTTGGCCGAGTAGTTACTGACATTTTGAACGTTCATTGTGCCTTCTTCATCGGGGTCAAGGAGTGCAAGAAGTTGAAGGCACAGGGATCGTTCAGAATGTTGGGAACTACTGACAAAATGACACAGGGTCATATTCCAGATGACTGGAATCTTCTGGTATGTTGCAGTTTGCAGTTGACTGCTCTGATGAGCTGTTGTTGTGTCAAGGATATCTGATGCAAGCTTGTCAGTGGTTTGAATTTTAGTAATGGCAATGAGTGTTCTGGTTTCTCAGGTCTGTACTCTGGTGTCCAAATAATATGGCTGTGATCCCACATCATTGTGTGCAGGATGTATCCTGTATTCAGTGTCCATATTTTCTGGTGGATTTGACAAATGCCGGTAGCGTAATATGCTGACATATCATACTAGCATCATGGTAAGTAGGAAACAGTGGTTAACGCATCATTAATGTGCACAGTTTTATTGTAATGAAGTAGACATTGGCCTTTACTGAAATGGACAAGACTGTAAACTTCATATGAGCGTGTGCTGAGGCAGTTGAATTGGACACCATGTACATGAACTTGGCGCATTCTGTAATGCAGAAGTTTGTGTCGTGTGAACGTTGTGTGTAACTTGCATATTACACATACCTGATATTTGTCTGTAAAGTAATACAGTTTGTGTAAGTTGTACTATGTTTATATTATGAATGTTCTGTGATGTGTATAAGAATACAGTAGAATCCTATTATCTAGTTTAATGAAGGGAGCAGATACGTGGATAATTGATAAAAATGCATAATCCAAAATGCATTTTGTTGGTGCATTCAGAGAACATCACAATTTATATTTTTTACACAATTTTCATTTATTTTGAGGAATAGGTTGTAATGGTTGCTTGTTTTTGTGAACAGTGTAGACTGGTGACAGCAATATGAACTTCTCTGGTGACTGTAATAGCACTGTATTTGAACCCTCTCTGACCCTTTTAGTGAGCCAGAGTGTCAACACTGAAGGGCCATTTCCTGCTCCACTGTCATCCCCCTCACCACCCACCTGTCTTTTGTTTTGTGGCTTTTTCTACACTGTCTGTGTATGTCATGTGTTGAAAGAGTGCTTCAAGCATGTCATGTTGCAGCCATCCTGTAATATTACTTATTTAATTTCTGTTTTCGGAACTTTTCATGGTACACATCGCGTAAAGAATTTGAGAAGTACTAGATTTGAAGTTTCTAGAACAGTTTTGTTTAGGATTGAGTTTATGTGGTATGCGATAACTGTGCTGCTGAGAGTGTAGTGTTTTCATCTTGGAGGATTTTAAGGGTCCGGTGAGCCCTCAGGTACTTTTCCCACAGGGGAATTGTAACTTGTTGTTATCCGAGGACTGGCACATACTCCATCCTCGATCGTTTGAGCAGCCGAACTTCGGTTATTAGGGTCTTGTGGCAGGATAAGTAACACAAGCAAGATACAGTGCCAAGTAGAATAACAAAATAATTGTATTGACAAATTCAACATAGAACAACGGTAGAACAATAACGAATGCAATGAAAACGGTTGCTTTAAAACTTAAGCTTCCACCACGCACGCAGTCAACCATAAATTTCCCAACACAAACATATACCTGTCGGCTCAACGTAAGTTTACAATAAGTACAGAAAAGCAGCCAACCAGAGAAACAGTACAACAAAACAGAACTATGTCGGCTCATGTAATCTAAAATTGCAATTACTTCAAATCTACAGCTGATCAGAAAACACCTACAGGACTTGATACATCAGTCGACTCAACATTACATTTATCGTGCTTATAAAGGAAATACAATCAATATATGAAGCAACAGAATAACCAAATGCGTCTCTTTGACTTGTATAAATAAACAAAATGACACTACTTACAGGGAGGCATGCTTGTACCAGCCCCTCCCGAGGTAGACGCTAGGCAGATGCCGGGATACGCAAACATGACCAAACCTCAATTTGGAAACAATAAGGTCCGAAACTAAACTTTGCCTGCGTAAATATGCCCTGATCGTCTGCGTAGCCCTTCTTGGAGAAAACCAACTGAAGAAGGAGCTTGCGGCTCCAGCCCTGGGCAGAGGGATCCCAAATGTAGTTGCGTTGAATGCCGGTACACGAGTACGGAATGCAAAAATCAAAACTTAAAAGGGAAACTCCGGGCACGCCCTTGCTGCCTTTCACTTTTCCGCGAGAACAGCCAATGGTCAGACGATAGCCCCAGGGGAACTGTAAGGAGGGGAGCAAACCGGTCTTCCTTGCCGGAAGGCAAGACCTGCAGCCGACCGGAAGCGGACGGCTCACCGGTAACTCTCAGTCTTCAAGATGAAGGCATTAACCCAGCAGCAGCAGCAGCAGTGCACTGCGTCCTGAAAGATATGAATCCTCCACACTTGCTGATTTCTGCATTAGGAAACATTTGCACATAGTTGTCTTCTGTGTGTGGAAGAAGTTAATGATCAGACATTTGCTGCATGACCAGATTCACTGAACACCGTGGTTGAGAAACACTGTACAAAGCATTTAGCACTGTATTCTTTTTTTCCCAGAATGCTGTTATGTTGTCATTGGCAAGAGTTTTCAAAAGGTCAGACGAGTGGTACTGCCTCGTGGATGCAATTGCCTAGTCTGCATACTGTATACACTGGGTTGCTGTCATTGGAAGTCAGCATAATCTCGCTTGGACAAGACGGTGCATTATCTGTTGGCTACACTGCCTTCTATGGCAGTCCTCCCTATTTCAGCAAGGTCCAAAATTTTGGATAGGGGGAATGCCTGTCAGATCAGTTTTCAAAACTCTGTATCCATGCATGTTGCTTTCTGTTTCTGCTCATTGATGAGTGTGATTTATTTTGGGACCTATCAACATCTGTGGGCTTTTGACTTTTACAGTCATTGGTAGTCCTGTGTTTCCACAACGCATGACTGTAATATGTCCTTTAGATATCTTATACCAGTGAGAATTATTTGCTGTTCCACACACAAGTCTTCTTGCTGTTATGCCTTTGCAGCATAATCCGTTGTCCTCAACAGTGTGTAGTTCATCCAGTTGCAAGTTTATTTGTGCACAAATTTAAGAAAGTTCGTTCAGATCAAACATATCAGCTGTAACATCAAAGGGTTTTATGAATACCACAGCATTGTTTGAATCTGGCCAATTGTCTGACTGAGGTCCTGCTCTCATGTTCTAGTCTGAAGCTTCATGAAAAAACTTGGCTTTCTGTGCACAGTTGGGACAGGAGACTGTCATTCCTTTTGCTCCTTTCTGGTTGAACACCCAAAGAATGCAAAATTTGTACGAAGACTTTTTACTCTTGTAGTTTGAAGGTCAAGCACTACTATCACAATTTCTTGTACACCTCACGAACCTTAGTCTGTTGTTCTTTATGCCACATATGATCTCCACTTTTTGTTACGGGACTTTTGATCTGACTCAGAGTTTTGTTTAACAGTCTTCTTATGTCAGTTTTGAGGTTTTCTCAGCAGTGTTGGGGATTCAGGTCTTCTGGAATATGATGGTGTGTTGGGTGGGGTGAGTTGTTTCCAATGTTCCAAAGGTGTGTATCCCAGAGTCATGTTTAACCTTTTGGTGCCGGAATTATTTTTTTAATTTTAGCACATCCTGTATATAAAATGTGAATAATAAAGGAACCAAATAAGTTAGATTTATGAAACAAACTGCATTTTGAAAAGGAAAAAACGGAGAGTATATACTGTGTTTAAAATGTTCAGTACCTATATTTGTTGAATAAATATATAAAATGCAACATTTAGAGGTTAGCTTTGCGGTATGACCACTATAGTCGCCGTTAGGCGTCAAAAGGTTAAGGATCAAGCAGTCCAGGCCGCTAGTGCAGTCTTGGAAATATCAGGAACCACTCATCCTCTGACAGTCTTAAACCCCAGAAGACCTGACTCTGCAGTTGCCCTATGTTTCTGAAAATTTTGCTTTGAATCCACAATTGTTAATTATGATTTTCACATAACTGGTGCTCAGTACAGTATGACAGAATTGACTGTGGGGCAGTAATATTTGAACAAGATAAATATGATGTGGCATCCCTTTTCAGCTACCCCAAGACCACTCTACAACCAGTACTGACCATGAAGCACCTTAGAAAAGCAAGATAGCATTTGACCATATTTTCTGTAGATCCTCCAACATATCCTGCCTTCCTCCACATCCCAAGAGTGCAGCGTGGAAAGAGGATGAAAGCTTAGTTCACTTGTGTTTGGGCTTATGTGAATAGGAATATTGTGCATGGATAGTTGGGATTCTACTGTATGTTTTAAGCTGAATAAAGCATACTACTTTACAATTGATGTTCTGTATCCTGGGTTGCTTTGAAGTGATATAGAGGTTGCATGTTCTTCCTTTTCATTCCACACAATTTTTGACCCTGCTTCCCTCTGGGGGTAACAATGGGCATACTTGAGTAACACATTGGGAACATGTGCTCCAGTGGAGGTCACGTATTTTCTCTGTTTTACTGAATTTCATTGTCGGATGGTTAGTAATCCCACTTCACATTATGGTGGTGTGGGTTCAGATGTCGGCCCACAGACGGTCTCCGCAATGGATTATGTTCTGAGCCAGATCATTCCAGTCCTCATATTACTTCCATAATATCCATTTTAATATTATTTTCCTGTCTTACCTAGTTCTGTCATGCTACCTTCATTTTTCCACTTGTAGTATTGTATGATTTCTTGTCTCTCCCCTGTATGCTGCATTTGCTGCCTATAATAAACTGTGTGATCCTCTCACTCTAATAATGTTTGGTGATGTGTACATACCATGAAGCTTATTGTTCAGGTAACACCATCCTCTCACCAGTTCTAATCTCTGGCGTCCAATATTCTCCTCAGCAACATTTTGTCACTTGCCCTCAATCTGTGTTCTTCTGTGAGGATGAGATACCAAGTCTTATACCCGTACAAGAGGTAGAGACATTATTTTATATTGTTTTACTTTCTAGGTAGTTGAGTTGGGAGATAATAACACCACAGACTTTGAATGGACAGTAGCCAGCTTTCCCTGAATGTAGTATACTTGTAACATTTTACATTATTTAGTGTTGATATATTGCTGCCATTCTGTACACTGTATAGATGCTTATGTACTGGTACAGATTTGGTCTTCGCTGTTCTTGGATATTATGCAGAGTTGATTGGTAAACAGTGATGTTTTGGGACAGCCTGTCAGTCCCATCTTCAGGGGCCAACAGATTTGTCTTAAAATTTGTTGGTAGCAACTTACAAAAACTTGTATTGCAAAATACGGGGTTGTGACAGCAGTGTGGCAGCAGCTTCTATTCATCTGGGATCCTAAAAAACACTTGACCGTTCATGTTGTTACTGTTGTCTGGAGATGATGAAAGTGTTTCTTCAAGGACATTAATGGCTTGCAAAAGATGTGGCAGGTTGTCAACATCTGTAATTTTATATTAGATCTTCACGTAACTTCTGAAGACATAACCTGGGTCAGATCACTGCAGCTGTCTGTGACTGACAGTGATAAATTGTAAACAGCCAGCTGCCACTGGTATGACAGTTACAAATTAATGTAGGGAGGACTGAATAGCATAAAGTGGTGGTGGGTTTCGTCATACCTGACCTACAGTAGCCGCCCCTGATTATGAAGGATAATGTGTTTCTGGAGACTGCTAAAACTTGACATGACATATCATCAGCAGCAGCAACAGAGTGTAAGCCACTCGACACTTGTTCCGTCTTTGTCGGTGTTGATGTGGCGATCTGACCGTTGGTTGAGCTGTGTTTCTTCTGCCATTTGGAATGTATTGAAATACTACTTTGGGTTTTTGTGTATCGTGCTTTCGTGGTAAATGTTGTGTCTAGTTGCATATATAATCCACAGTAATTTGGTTTAAACTGTAAATGATAAGTTCTCTTATTTATTCATTTGTTTTCTGATCATGTAATATACTGTAGATGGACTTTTGAAATGTGGATTACAGTTTTGGCATGTAGAAGATTTTAGAGCCATTCAATAAGTTGTTTTAATTCTCCATGATAGCACGGTGTTGTTTGATATGAGTCATACACGATGATGGATTGCCTGAATCAGATGTATGTAAATGGCATAAACATATCAAAAGTCTTGTTGGCTCCAGTGGTGATGTATTTTACTTGTATTCTGAGGGTGCTTGATTCAATTGTAGGGTGGGACTGTGGCTGTACTGGCAGTTTTCTCATGGTTTTTTACAGTCTCTGCAGACAAACCAGGACAGAAGCTCACATTAGGTCATGGCTGCTTCTTGCCACATCCTTCTCAAATCTTTATTCACTCAGCATCCACCAATATGACACTATGTAGTCTGAGCTACCTAATGGTAGGATTGCTGAGTAAATCTTCAGTAAGGTAGTGGTGCGATAGCTTGGTCAGCCATACTGTGTAGGGTGCAGGCTGGACTGCCGATGAACTGTGGTTCAATTCTTGGCAGAGCAAGAGATTTTTCTCTTTGAAGCATCCAGCCTATGGGGCCCACCCCACCCTTATCATCAGTGAGTAATGGGGCCTTTTTTTGTGGTTGAACATCAGAAGTAATATGTGGCTGTGGCCACTTCATTGCGTATGGAAGAGCACCTAGTGCTCAGTGTAGTTGCATGGTTCCAGGTTTCATGTAGTCCTCAGATTTTATTTCCAGATGGTCACATCCAGTATGTGCCATACTGTTGTTTGGGGTGATTAGTGCCAGGCTTCTGACTGCGGAGGCCCAGGTTTGCTCCTGGAGTAGTCCATATGGGAGATTTTTTGGACAAAGAGGCACTGGGACGGTTTTCTCCAAGTACTGTGGTTTTTCTTTGCCAATTAATCATTCATCTTTCACTGGGGGGCTGAACAGTGGACCCTTGGTTGGCCACAGTTGCAAGAGGGCTAAGAAAAGCTGCATATCACTAGGATTTGAGAGAATTGGTCATTCAGTTATTGCTCAGTGGTTGTGAACAGAAGGATATCGCTGTTGTCACACATTACTGAAAGTGTTTAATGGATATTTGGAACACAGTTTTGGAATTTTTTATTATAAGTATTTAAAAAACAAGGAAAATGTGCTATTTCAACATAATGGGGATAATGGTAGCCTGTATGTGAGAGTAATCTGGTTTATTGAGGCCAGAAATGCAGGCAGCTTTATTGTAAATTGAAAGCTACTGTGGAAAAGTGGTGAATGCAAACCGTATGGAACTTGAGCACCTGTCTGTATATCTGGTGTAAAGTTTTGTGTCGAAACATACATGTGACTAGAGCATGTACTGCTAGGTTTGTATGCAGGGGTGCAGGGGGGAGACTCGGCATGTGTTAACTTCAGTTAGGACGATCAGTGTGGCATATGTGGTGGACAGAGAGCCACTTGGACAGGTCCCCCCCCCCCCCCCCCCCTATCAGTTTTTCTTCTACTGGATTATTCCTCATTTATTTTGAGCAATTTTTATTTTTTTTTTTTTTTTTTCTATTTTTT
>Ga0123355_10020688_pt1 | contig 10516 bp, 6 predicted proteins | sample TergutEmb28metaG_3_FD_89872 | JGI IMG/M metagenome (GOLD analysis project Ga0123355, IMG submission 89872) | Embiratermes neotenicus P1 segment gut microbial communities from Petit-Saut dam, French Guiana - Emb289 P1 | ecosystem: Host-associated > Arthropoda: Insects > Digestive system > Gut ... | reverse complement strand
AACCAACAGAGATGTGGAAAAAAAAAGGCCATGAAAAAAATTTCTGAAAACAAAAGTTAATTAAAAAAAAAACTTCTAAAAAAAAAATATTAAAAAAAAAAAAAAAAAAAAACTACACATTACAGAACAGGATAAAAGTTAAATATTCTGCCTACTTACTTATGAATGTTTTTGCATGGATTAACTTATCTCATGCTTGATGTGTGGTTGACCGTGCATCATAGTTCAATGTGGAATAAGAAACCAACTAGATGTCACTTAGTATTATATTTATTTCTCCTTTATAAGTTGCTCAACATGTTTCGGACCACCTTGTGCCCATCTTCAGGAGCTGACGACTTAGTGGTATTTTTTCGCGTGTGGTGTAGTGCCGTGGCTATATAGGCAGTCAGATCTGGTTGTGCTACGTACTCCCCAATGGACACACAACCAGCCAACCTGATCTGACTGTCTACACAGCCACGGCACTACACCACACGCGAAAAAGTACTACTAAGTCATCAGCTCCTAAGGATGGGCACAAGGTGGCCCGAAACATGTTGAGCAACTTATAAATAGAAACTTATAAAGAAGAAATAAATATAATACTAAGTGACATCTAGTTGGTTTCTTAGTCCACATTATCTCATGCTCTTCACACTTCACCTACACACACATGAACACTCACATCTCGTGCTCTTCACACTTCACCTACACACACATATACACTCACATCTCGTGCTCTTCACAATTCACCTACACACACATGTACACTCACATCTCGTGCTCTTCACACTTCACCTACACACACATGTACACTCACATCTCGTGCTCTTCACACTTCACCTACACACACATGTACACTCACATATCATGCTCTTCACACTTCACCTACACACACATGTACACTCACATCTCGTGCTCTTCACACTTCACCTACGCACATATGTACACTCACATCTTGTGCTCTTCACACTTCACCTACACACACACATGTACACTCACATCTCATGCTCTTCACACTTCACCTACACACTAGTACACTCACATCTCATGCTCTTCACACTTCACCTACACACATGTACACTCACATCTCATGCTCTTCACACTTCACCTACACACACATGTACACTCACATCTTGTGCTCTTCACACTTCACCTACACACACATGTACACTCACATCGAGACCCACATTCATTAACAGTTTTCTTACAAATCATCTGAATTGAAGGAACAAATTTTGACCTATACCATTATTTAAGGTGCCTGTCCTCCTGCCTCTTCACTGCTAATGGGGTTGACATGCAGTCTGGATCAGAACTTTAGTCTAAGTAACTGATTCTATAATTGAAATCATTATATTGAAGAAATGTCACAGTGAAGATGTTCAAATTCTATTCATGCTCCATCTCTCTACAGTTACATCACAAGCACTTTTGGGACTGCAGGAAACAGAAGGGACAAAATGTATCCTTTGATCCACCCCCAACAACGAATTTAAGATTTACCAGCTCCAAACTTCTGTTTCTGATATCCCTAATCAAATGAATCACGGTGTTACCTAGTGTTGCAATATTGGATAGCATTACAGTGAAGCTCAATATGTGTCTTACAAATGCACTTCAGTCTCCACAGAAAGTGGCACTCCATTTGCATTGTGGCTGTATATATTCAAAAATGCAGGTAACACTGGATATCATAACTTATAAATATATGGTCAGAATATAATCATTCCAGTTGTACATATAGAGGTACAGACCCACCAAAAACACCTAAAAACACACTTTTTTTTGTAGTTGAATCCATAAACACACATTCCCTTAAATATAACCTGTGTTTTCTTAGTTTCTGTAAAGTGCAACAACATTTAATAGCTGATACAACCTCACACAATATGACCAACACTATGAAAAGTGATTCAGCTGATTAAAAAATACATATTTTAAACATGATGTAAAAGTTATGTTTAAATTTGATTTCATGAACTCAGCAAGCAATAGCTCCTAGTTGGAAAAACATAAATTTCCATCAGAACAGAACAGCATCATAATATACAGTCTACAAAATCTCCATGTTGCATTAAAGCACATTAGAATTATGAATCAGCACCCTACAAAATTCTTCCAAGTACTTCTCCCCCTTCACATGCAATAGCAGTATTATATGTTCTTCAGCTTACTCACTGGATAACAGGGATGTTGTTTCAAAAGAGGAAAAGTGGGCAGGATACAAGGCTAACCACTCACCCCCATCTAGTGTGGAGATTAAGAACAAGTAGAGCTACACATCTACTCCTCCTATATACCATCACAGTAAGCAGAGGGACAAACTTACCTACCTTTACCTCTTTTCTTGTGTTTTATATAGTTGGCACCACATGGCAATGGTAAACTATGTTTCAGAATAGAATATGACATCAATCAAATGAATCAAAATAAATAAAATATAATCTTGGACAACTCAGACACAAATATTTGCACACACCACCCCAACTGTAGGTATCAAAAAATTAAACATGACAGAACTAATGGTAATTTCTGTTAAGTGGTATACATCAAACTCCAATTCCATCCATTTGCTTTATACATGAGGGTGGTAGCAAACCAACATAAAACACAAAATTCAATTCTTCACCACGTATTCTTCTCTATGTACTTGTCAGCCACAACAAATTAATAAATACTACATACTAATAGCTCTCATAACTGTATCTGTAACAATATATGATGATAATCAACACACAATTTAAAATGTAATGGAAGATTTCATTTGTCTTTCTGTGACATATTAAATAACTTACATGTTGGAGGTTTCGCCAAGAACACAGTGAATCACATCTTATTCATTATACCTAGATTTCCAATTTTAAGAAGCTGTTACAGACATGACACTGGATTATGTTGGCCAACAAAATAAACTTTTTCATTGATGAGAAGTATTTATACCTCTCTCTAGCTTTTGTTGTCGGAATGAGATGTAGAACTTGTGCAGCGAGCAGAGATTGCCGGGCCAAGCTATCCATTGACGCAACAATTCCACGAACTGCACCATTCTCAGGAGCAAGGTTCCCATGACTGCCTCTAGAAGGAATGGAAACCCTTTTATCCTTTTCATCCGGATGTGGAGGCAACACTGTATCATGAGAAGATGACCTCTTCTTGTAGCTCTGAATGCGATCTGGACTGTTTCGGTCAGAATCAATGGATGAGTGATGAGGAGAGGAAGAAGAACCAGAAAGAGAAGAGACTAAGAGATTGTCAGCTGAACAACGATGGGCTAGTAAACGTTTCTGAAGATGAGATCGTGATAACCCCTGCATCTGAGGAGATGAATCACATGACGATACTTCACTTGGTGAAGGAGATGGAGAAATTCTCACAGAAGGCTGCCGCGAAACAGGAACACTTTGACAACAATTCTCCTGCAGATGTGACTCACTGTCTACTTCCTTTAAGTTTGCAGAAGACAGATATGTCTCATCAACAGATGAGGCTTTATTGACACTCTGCATTACTTTCTTCACATTCTCTGTAGCTGACAATGCAGCTAACGATACACTCTCTTCATCCCGATTGCTTTGTTCTGTACCATTACCACGATGGTAATTGGAAATATGTTGATTCAGTGATATAGAGCTTTCTGTCATGGCACAACACAGGGCCAACTTTGTACTGTTGCTAAAATCTCTTGGTGATCCCAGACGATGGATCTGATGTACTTCATTTGAACTATCTTTATTTTCATATTCCCCTGATTTAATTACGCTACTGTTGCCCTTAGTGGGTGATAAAATGTTGCTAGCTTCATCTTTTTTTTCCTCTGTTTGTTTCACGTGACAGTTATTTTTTAAATTCTCTTGCAAGGTCACTTCCTCCGATTCAGTTGAAAAGCAACCAACCTTGGTTTTCTTTTCCATCAACAACCTACATAGTGACTTTTTCTTTGGTTTCAGCTTTGCACCCTCCTCCTGCAAATCTACTGCATCATCATCACACACCTCCATCTTTAGATACTAACTGTTAATCCAACAGTAACAAACATATCGAAATGCTATTACATAATCTAAAAATAATATTGTAATAACCTATACATATACTTAAAAACGCAATATTTAATTGCAGCGTTAGATGAATTCTCTCTAACATCGTTATGTACTTGTACACTCAGGATAGGTGTTACAACCGATAAACTATGTGTGCGTAACCGAATTAAATTGCAACACCAATTTTCTTTCATTTTTCCCTACAAATTACAGAAAAGCAGACCACCATACTGCCGGTGTCTGCATTATGACAACATTTATCACTAATCGCCTATTGCACAGATTACTACTTGTGTCTACGGTAATCACCCACCACGCCAAAGATGAGAAAGATGTCAATGATTACAATTTCATAAAAGTCACAAACAACGAACCCCGCCATTGTCCCATATGTTAACTGTTAATTACATTAGCTACGTGAATGCATTGCAATGTAATAAAAAGAGACGTTTATTCCACGTGTTTATATAGAATAATCTTCAAAAAATGGCTTCTTGTTTCATTTAATACGTGATTACTGCAAACTATTAACGTCATCTCCCTGGTGACATCGCATTACTAACATACATAGATACATATATACATTCCATAGATCCCGGAGGCTGTCACCAGACGATAGGATGTGGAACGTGTCAAAAGCATACAAGATATATAAAATTATTACAGTGTAAGAATTTACACAGGCATATAAGTCAGTAATACATATCATCTGTACACGCAAAAAATTCATCCACAGAGTAAAAGGAGTGTGGATATAAAAAAAAAATTTTGGGCTACTTTAAAATGTGGCTATTCATTTCTAAGGCTTGTAATACTTTGTGGTAGGTTGTTAAAAATTCTGATCCCAGAGTAAGATGCACCCTTTTTGAAAACAAGACAGGTTAGCAATATGTCTATGTAGACGGCGTTTATTTCTTGTATTTATACTGTGCGCTGACGAGTTAGTCAGAAATTTATCCTGATTTCCAATTAAGAACTCATCATTGAGTATATATATATTGGCTTGGGATTGTTAAAACTACAATTTAATTTCGAACCTGTAATTGTCGTCAATTACAAAGTCTTACCTCAGAGGACCAGCGAACTTTTAAAATCATAAGAAGAGAAAAAAATGAAAGCTCATACCACCACCACACCATCGCCACACTACCACCACCACAGCACCACATCACCAAACCATCACACTACCCGCACCAACACAATTGCCACAGAACCACACCACCTCAACATCGCCAAACCACAACATCACCAAACTACCAACATGACCACCACTCCTCCACCACCACTATTACACCACAACCATCTCCACACCACCACCACATCAACACCAAATCACCACAATTACAACACTACAACCACCTCCACATCACCACAAATATCTCCACAACATCACCACCACATTAACACCAAACCACCACCACTACTACACCACAACCACCTCCACACCACCACAACTATCTCCAGAACTTCACCACCACCGCCGAACCACCACAATCACTACTACAACACAGCCACCCCCACGCTATCACAACTATTACCACCACTACTACACCACAACCATCTCCACACCACCACCACATCGACACCAAACCACCACCACCACTACTACACCACAACCACTTCCACACCACAACTATATCCACAATATCACCACCACCACCACATCACCCAACCAACATCCCAGACCAAGCCAAGCCAAACCTAGCCAAAGTGTTGACTGGGGGCGGAGACTTGCACGTGAAGTGCAAGTCGACGTCCCTCTGTCTGTTAGCCATTCCTGCGTTCGACCGCATCGCTGGGCTCTATAACAGACACGTAAACTCTAACAGGGGGATATGCTTCCGCTACCGATATTAAAGTCAGGCTGAGGGCATTGACTGATCATGCCAAAGACTAGGGCCTAGGTTGTCCTGGACTAATTATGGGAGGGATAAGCTTTAGTTGGTTGGCTGTCTGGGTTCCGAGATCAGACTGGCTCAGTCGCAAACTGGAGGTAAGCAACGTTTGTCAGGCGCTTAGGTGAATCCGCCGCGCCTAGGGGAGGGGAGTGCGGGCTGTGCACCGAGTTTCAATCGTACACCCCGGCATTTGCCTTACAAGTGAGGAAAGAGCACGGAAAACCCTCAGTCAGAGTAACCGTAGGCCCCTCGGCTGATCAGCGCCGAACGCGATCCGTTTAGTCGATATGGCCATCGCCGGCGATTGTTCCGACTGGCCTGCTGGCCCCTGTTGCCCTTGGCTTTCGCGTCAGACCACGGGTCAACCCTCGGTCAGCGTAAGTACCTGCCGAGTTGCCGTACTAGGGGGTTTCCCACATCAGCTAACTTTGAGTCACAGCACGCAGTCAGGGCTCTGATGTGATCGGCAAACAGCGGAACGCCCAGATCCTCGTGTATCTGCCTGTTACTTACGTACCACAGGGTACCAGTAGCGAGGCGAAGACACTTGGATTGTAACACCCGTAGTCTCCGGACATGGGTGCGAGTAGCGGACCTTCACGCGGGACACGCATAGTCCATCATGGGGGGGGGAGCCTATAAAGCAGGACCCCGTTCCTGACCGAAAGATCACTCTTCCTGTTCGGGAGGGCACCCAGCCTACCCAACCTTTGAGTAGCCCTCTTCCTGACATTATCGATGTGAGATGATCAGGTGAGTCGTGTATCCAGGGTCACACCCAGATAACGAGTTGTCTCGACCCACTAAGCGCAGACTGCTTTATTTACAGACCCAGTCCGTACCGCGCAGTAAACACTCATCTCGGCTATAAAACATGGATCAGTGTAGTTTCTTTATGCCTATTATTTGCGAGTTTATGGGCTTTACTCGGTAGGTGGCAGGTGGGATGCTAACGCCGCATTATAGTAAATGGAATTACCGGCAGGTGTCGTGCGTCGTTGTCGAAGATAACTGTGATGTCATCACGCACCCATGTTCAGAGTGTAGAAAGTGCAGTGTGGCGTGTTTTGTTTTTTTGTTTCTCGTGTTTATTCTTGTAATACAGCAAGTTATTTGCAGTAAAGAGAGACGTCCAGCGCGGAGTTTGCTGTGCTACGAGCGTATTATTCTTTTATGTAGAAAAAGACGTGTGTTGTGCTATTGACCACACAGTGTGTATTTTTTTTCTCTGGGTGTGTACGTGTGTGAGTTTCTATTGCGCAAACATTATGCAAAACGTGGGTAAACAGAAAACTGAGTAACGAAATTTTCGTTGCTTGATTGCATTAGTATAGCTGTTCATATAATAAAAGGTTAACGTGCCTACTGTAGAAAATATTTGTCGCGCTTTAAATGTGATAATATAATAAGAGACAATAATAATGGAAGAAGAAAATATGAGGGAGTTGCGGAGTAGTAGGTCAAGATCAGCAATTCCATTCTTACTTGGGAGCCGTGATAGGGAAAGTACGCATGTCACAGAAGACGTCAGGCATGTTACTGCAACTGCACAAACAAAGGGAAGGTTAGTTGGCGTTAACATTTTATTGATCCAAATAAGGGTACTTCAAGGTAAAGTTGATCTGTATATGTAAATGACTGTTACTGAATTATCAGTCCGTTGTGTGCATAAAGTAAGCATAATGTGTCTGTGTCTGAAGTGTCTTAGTGGGTAATGAATTAGAGACAGCACTGGAAAAGGTGATGACTTCAGGAAATAACATTTTATGTGGTGGATGTCTGAGAGTGTATGGTTTACATTAAACAAATTTCAGTTAAGGATAATGAAGACACCACTTGGAACACGGGCATATATGTGTGTCTAATACTAAAATGAATATTCAAGAAGTAGGTGGTAGGGTGTGAATATAATTAACTCAAGATAGAAATTAATGTCAGGGCGCTAGTGCCAACAGTATTGCATCTTAGAAGCCTGTATCAGGCATGAATTTTCTCCACTAGCCATGTGACTAGTGTTTTTTCAAGACTGAATTCGTTCTCTGAGCTTTTTATAGTTATCAGAGGTTAACATAGTAAATTTAAATGACTCTTTAATCTTTGAATCTAATGTTCTTTTCCTTTTCTTCAGTAGACTGAGAGTTGGTAACCGCCAGGAGTCTGGCCAGACATCTGTCAGAGAATCTCACACCAGTGAAGCAAGTGTTACTACTGTCAAGCATGTGCATAGAAAGGCTAGTGATGACAGTGATTCTTCTGTCGAACATGTTGCAGAGGATGATCGGAAGGTAAAGATTCATGTTACAAATTAATCTGCATGTTGAGCCAAAGTAAGCATATCAGCAGTTTTCTGGTAGTGTCATGGACAATGTAAGGAAAAATTATACTGGGTAAAAAAAAGGGGTGATAATTTCACTCATGCATGCAGTTGTCCCCATTTTCTTGAAGAGTAAGAATCGGAGAGAACGTGGAGTGACAGTGAGCAGAAAAACAGGTGAAATTTTGTTAGGGAGTTACTGAACAACTTATGAAATTGTAACCTTACACTTGAGGCCCTTGGCATTCACTTATTGTAATATTCATTTCTGTGTGCCCTGCACTGCATAAAAACATAATATGCATTGCAAGTTTTAAGGTTTTCGCAAGTTTGTTGATGGAGATTCAATATTTTTGGGGTGCTGTGCCATGTTGACTGGCATCCAGTTGCCCGCATTTTGGAGGAGTATGTTCTGTCCATCTCTAGGGTCAGGTAAGTGAAATCTTGGACCACCGTATGCTACTTTAATTTGTTGTGAAATATTCATATATAACAAATTCCAGTGAAGCAAGCATAATTGCAAATAATTATCGTAGCAGAATTTTACAGTCCAGTCTTGCCAGACCAAATGGTTATAGTTGTTAATGTGACAGATTTCATGTGCAGTATTCATGATCCTTGTATCTTCTAATCCTGGGCAGCATGTTTCCAAATTATATTTATTTACATATCTAAAGTCACATTCAGGATTTTAGATATGTCACATAAATATAGTTAGTTCATTAAATAATGACTGCCTTTAGTTTGGATACGCAGAGTTAGAGTCTTGGCCATAACAGTGATTTTTCTTATCATAACCATCATTACTGGGTATGGATGCAGCTCAGCCCCATGTCCAGCAGGTACTAGATGTAACACTGTTTTGGGTGCAAGGTCCCATTGAAACGTAAGAATGAATATGTTGAGGTTTCTGTGCTACTGATAGCTTTTTCTTGAGCCATTGAGTTTAGTGACTAGCCTTTCAGTTAGATGCATCACATGGGCAGAGACTTTTCTACACCCTGTGTCCTCTAACTGCCCTTGCAGTCCACCCAACCTTCTGTTCAGGGGTCACTGCAAGCTCTTTTATTGGGATTAAGCAACTAGGACATGAACTGACAATTGCCATTTAATATCAAGGTTAAGAATGCTTGGTGCCATATTTCTACTTCCTCATAAAACTCCATTGTGTGGTGTTTAATTTATTTCCAAGACAATTACATTCAGCTTTTACCTGTTTGCATTTAGTTTTTCATGAGCACTATGGTGGTGTTTCATGATGTTCTACGTACATGTTAGTTAATGTGCTATATAATTTTATTGAGAGCGTTTTATCGCCTTGAAATTATCACAGTATTTTTATGCCAGTCATGTCACAAAAGAACATCATGTTAAAGTTATCTTGCCAGTTTACTATCTTTAGTTTACTACAGAAAGAATTGCCAGAAATTTGATAATGTGTTACAGATTGGGAGAAGTTCAGATCGCCAGAGAGCTAGGCGTCGCCTGCTGATTAATGGGGCTACACCTTGGAAAGATGATGAAGTGCTTGCTGTGACAGCAGAAGCAGTTGGGAAGGAAAAGCTACAGAAGAGTGACCATTACAACATGAGTAATTACTCAGCTGAAGAAGAGCGAGGCATTGCATACCGGATCTACAAAAAAGCTGGAGACTGGTGGAAGTGCGTATTTCTGCATGGTGGAGCTAGATCATCTTTTGCATTTTGTAGGGCGGTTTAGCTTGCACAAAATATTGAAGTGGTCATGAAAGAATAATATCCTTATGTTCTACTTAAGTGAATAAGTATTTATTGTTTATTGTGACACAAAGCATATAATAGTTATTATAAATTTTGTGCTAGTACGTGTACCTCCAGATCCACTTTTGCATAAGTGTAACACCTTTAGCTTGTACAGTGTGGCAGGAGCATTCATGACCACTCCAGTATCTCGCTGTGAAAAGTAATTAAGCTAATGGACAATACTGCATGCAGAACTTTTAATTTTCCGTTGCTTCTTGCTTCTACATTAAATGTATTTTGCATGCATTTCTTACTTGACCATTCAGTGTGGAGGTGACAGAAGGGTAAATGAGTTTCGTACACTTTTTTTTTTTTATTATTATGAAACTCCATAAAGAACACACCAAGATTCCCAACAATGAAATATAGTTTTTTTTTTTTTTTTTTTTTTTTTTTTAAAGATTTAATATTTTTTTTTTTTTTTTTTTTTTTGTTAAAAACCTTATATTTTTTTATTTTATAATTTTATTTTGATTAAGGTTTTTTTTTTTTTCTTTTTTT
>Ga0123355_10020687_pt1 | contig 10516 bp, 16 predicted proteins | sample TergutEmb28metaG_3_FD_89872 | JGI IMG/M metagenome (GOLD analysis project Ga0123355, IMG submission 89872) | Embiratermes neotenicus P1 segment gut microbial communities from Petit-Saut dam, French Guiana - Emb289 P1 | ecosystem: Host-associated > Arthropoda: Insects > Digestive system > Gut ... | reverse complement strand
TCTCAAAAACCGCTGAATGTACCGCAAACAGGGTGGTTGAGTATATTTTAGTGTACTCCGTTCTCCGAAGTACCCTCTATAGTATAAATTCTTCGGCAGGGTCACCACAAGCAGAAAAGATTAGGATACTTAGGATTAGTGTAAATAGCCAAAACAGATCCTTCCTCATATCAATATCCCCCTTTGGTACTCATTTGTATTTTATCCCAGCGGTACGATTTTGGGTTATATAAATATTATATATAGTTTTATTGTTTTTGTAAATGTTGTTTTCGTAAACAACAATCGGTGGCAAGAAATAAAAAAACTTCTAACTTTAGGCATGTTAGAAGTTTTTAATTGCGGAGACAGGATTTGAACCTGCGACCTTTGGGTTATGAGTTCGCAAGTATGCTTGTTGATACATTGCGAAACGTGTTCAAGCGTGCCCAAATACGCCGTTTTATGCTTTATCTATTTAGTCCTATATTGATTTTTGTAGTCCCCTTTTGAGATATTAGTCCCCAAATAGTCCCCAAAAGGGGACTACAGAAAAAGCGCAATTTCCTTAATGACATACCCGCTCTTTACGATTATCAACTTTCAGCAAGAGTGCTTTGTATTGAACGCTTTGCAGAAGTCGCGGCTCTAAATCGGCCATCCCTTAAAACCTCGTTAGCATGACTTAACTCCTCACACAACATAAGAGCTGCCGTCACGCTTTCACCAATTTTATGTAGGTAATCGAAATGCTTCTGTGCGTTGGATTTATTGCCCATCTAAATAACCTCCTTAAAAAAACCTTGAAAAAGCTCCTGAAATTGCCGAGAAGTAATATCTTTATAAAGTTCAGGGTTCTCGTTTATTTCGATTAAAAATCGAATGAGTGGTTCACGCAGCTCTGGTTGATCTCTAAGAATTCCGACAATCTCCACTTCTTCTTGACTAGGTATAAAATCAATATCGCTCATATACACACCTCTTATCAAATTAGATTGACAGAAGCCACCGCGCCCTGCATAATAGAGTAAAAGCGGCTCTGTCGCTCGCTTTGGGTTATGGGTCTAACGCTCTGCTTTGGTAGGTGAGGCGTTAGGCTCTTTCTCTTTCCAGCAAGTACATCGCTCTTGTGGGTCAAGGTTTGCGTTGCACTCAGTACACTTCTTGTAGTACATGTAGCTCCGCCTCCTCCCGCTATGCTACCTGAAATCGCGCCGAGACGGTTTTCTTGATGTAAGTGGAGTACAGGTCTGGCTTTTCATTCTTAAGTCGTGTAACGTCAAATCTTGAGCTTTCATAGAGACTGTAGCAGATGGTGTACTCTCCTGCGTGGGTCTCCTCTAACTGCTGAGCATCCATCTCCCTAATCATTTCTTGCTTGAGGGCTTCCGCTTGTGCGTTTAGTTCTTTGATTTGAGCTTGTAATTCGCGGTACTCTCTTGCTGTGTTTACTAATGACATGATACCATCTCCTTTGAATTTTGTAGGCAAGACTGCGGGGACTGTTTCCGTTCGCTCTGTGAGGTCTGCTGTTTCCGTCCGTTTGTCTTGCTGTGTTTATAATACTATTATACTGTATGTGTCCACATGTATCAATTGATAAAAGCAACAATTATATGTCCACATATACGGATATATTTGGTTGATTTGTATATGTACACATGTATGAATCCATGTTATAATTATGTTAAAGTTAAAGGTGGAGAGTGTAAGTTTTTATGCGACTACTCCGATTAACGCAAGGTAGGTGAATGAATGACTAATAAAAAGAACGGATATACAGGGCAAACAGACGCGCGGCGAAAAGCAAGTGCAAAGTATTTAAAAGAATCGGTTGAAGATATACGGATACGTGTCCCTAAAGGTCGCAAAGAAGAAATAAAAGCACGCGCTGACAGCAAGGGGATGAGTCTTAACGGCTATGTAGTTCAAGCAATAGACGAGAGAATAGAGCGGGATAATGCAAAGGACGGTGAGTAAGTGGACAAGAGGCAAATTGTAAGGCTGAAATTAGCTTTTGATGACATTATGCAAAAGACCGATGACGGTATTGAATTTTGGTTTGCTAGAGATTTACAAGCGATTTTGGGTTACACAAAGTGGCAAAATTTTGAAAGCGTGATACATAAAGCAATTAAATCATGCGAAAGTAGTGGCAATGAGGCTCTCGACCATTTTACTGACGTCAGTAAAATCGTGAAAGCTGGCGTCTCGACTAAGAATATTGATGATTTGGCTCTTACGCGATATGCTTGTTACTTGATAGCACAAAACGGAGATCCTCGAAAAGAAGAAATAGCCTTTGCACAAAGTTACTTTGCCTTACAGACAAGGAAGCAAGAACTTATTGAGGATAGACTCAATCTAATAACACGAATGGAGGCAAGGGACAAATTAAAAGAATCCGAGAAGCGATTATCACAAAATATTTATGAACGTGGAGTCGATGAAGCGGGATTTGGACGGATTCGTTCAAAGGGTGATAGTGCCTTATTTGGCGGCGTTTCTACCGCAGATATGAAAGCGCGTTTAGGCATGAGTGACAGTAGACCACTAGCCGACTTTTTACCAACAGTAACAATTGCGGCTAAAAACCTTGCTACCGAGATAACCAATCATAATGTTGAAGAAAATGATTTGCGTGGTGAAAACTCAATTACAATTGAACATATTCAGAATAATGTAAGCGTTCGAAAGATGTTGAAAGAGCGAGGTATTGAACCTGAAAAATTGCCTCCCGCAGAGGATATAAAGAAGTTGGAGCGTCGGGTGAAGTCGGATGAAAAGAAACTTGCTAAAGAGTCTGGGAAGCTCCCACAAGGTGAGTAGATTATAAAAGATGCGCTTGTTTCGCTTGATAGTGTTTTTCTGAATAAACTTTAAGTTGTTAGGAAGATAATCCTGCTATACTGACAACATAGCGGAATAGTTTAAAGGACGGTGAATAAATTGGATTTAAAGCGAATAGATGAGCTACAAAACAAGCTAGAGACTCTGCGTCCACTTAATTCATCTGAGCTCAAGCGATTAAGAGAAGAATTTATGATTGAGAATACCTATGACTCTAACGCCATTGAGGGCAACACTCTCACGCTACGAGAAACATCCCTAATACTACAAGAGGGCATTACGATAGCAGAAAAACCCATTAAAGAGCATTTAGAGGCTATAGGTCATAGAGATGCCTTTGAGTATGTAATCAGCGTAGCGGATAAAAATAATCCCCTTACAGAGCAGGTCATAAAAATGATTCATTCTCTTGTGCTTATGAATGATGCCTCAAGTCGTGGTGTGTATCGTAATGTACCCGTGACTATTCTAGGGTCAACCAACGAGCTTCCGCAGCCTTACTTAGTACCTAAGTTGATGGAGACACTTATAGCAGAGTATGATGACATGAAGCGGGAAAAACACATTATAGAGGCTATAGCAGAGTTTCACCTTCGATTTGAGGGTATACACCCTTTCATTGATGGCAACGGTCGCACAGGACGTTTGATGATGAATTTGGAGCTTATAAAAGCGGGACTCATGCCAATTAATATCAAGTTCTCAGACAGACGTAAATATTACGAATGTTTTGATGATTATTTTGCTAATGGTAAGGCTGATGCTCTTGTGAATCTAATAGCGGGATATGAGATTTATGAGCTTGAAAGATATATCAATATCCTGCAATAAAAGCGGTATTATTTAGTAAAAAGCGGGTAGCCAAAGAGGCAATCCCGCTTTTAATATGCCTATATTTAATCAAATTTTGTCTTTCAACGGAATTTTGTGTCAAAGCGTAAAGTCTCGCTATGGAGCATATCCCGCTATGTTTTCGGCGAGCGCGTTAAGTATGGACTTGCACATGCGCCTAACGGTTGACTCTGACACGTTGAGCCTAAGTCCAATAACATATCCTGATTGTTGATGCTTATAGCGCATCTCGATAAGCTCACAGGATTCTACACTTAACTGCCCTATTGCAAGTCCTATGTCTAAAGTCGCTTGTTCAAGTTCCCTTATCAGTTGCTTAGTGTCGAGGATTTGAGCGTCTAGGTTTCTGAGCCTATCTTCTAATCGCCTAAATGCGTCCTCTAAAGCTCGTTCTTGGGGGCTTGTGCTGCCCGAAGTCTGCACCTTATCGCCATCATAGGATATGCCGCGCAAGTCTGCGGCCAGCGGTCGGATGTTGCTTGTGTCGATGTCCTGCTTAGTATCGTCTCTGTGCCTGCATAGCATTTCAAGTCTTTGTTGATTAAGCTCTATCGAGCGCATATCTCTATAGTAATCTCTTAGCCTGTTTTCTATTGCCGATTTATCCATACTCCCGCCTCCCCTCTACACTTACAGCTTTATGATGTATAATGCGCTTGGGTGTTTTTCTGGGCGGCGGGAGCTACCTTTTTTTGTTGGCCACTTGTCCAATCTAGCCGCCTATCACGGCTAACGAGCTTTTGTTTTCTCTAACCCCAAGACCGCTGTAAATCGCGCTGTACGCTCGTCTCTACCTTCGTTTCGCGGGCGCGCCTCGACTTCTGTAATAGTATGCCCGCTTTTACGATCTACGCCCACGAATCCGACATAGCACACATCACCGCCTATAATTACCTTCCTTCGCTTACTCATACTAACCACCTCTCTGCTTCGTCCTTGCTGCTTTTGTTAAATGGAATAAGGTTAAGACCCTTCTCACCCCCTCCGTGTTTACTTGGTTGTCCGTCTTTGTCACGCTGTCACGCTTTTTTTGTCGCTTTTGTCACGCGTGACAGTTTCTCAAACACTTAAAACCTATGTATCTAAGGGAATTATCATCAATTATGCAGTTCTTTTTTTGTCACGATTTGCAGCGGTATTTAGGGCATATTATGGGTCTTTTTAATAGCAATAGCATCATTGCCCCGCCTCCCATTCTCGATATAGTGCAAACCAATCCTCAGCCGACATGGCAATGAGCCACTTACCCCTATTTCTTCTATGAGCCACTATCGGGATAGCCTTACCCCCGCTGTCTTTGATTGATTGTGCCATAGCATCATGAATATTAAGCTTCTCAACCCGCTTAACCTCTACATGTATACCCGCTAGACCTTTTACATCAGGGCTATCAATGCCACCTTGAAACTGCTGTCCTCTATGTACATTGCTATAACCTTCATCACGGCAGAGAGCAGCAAACTCTCTTTCACCACGCCCGCCTTTTTGTTTAGAGTTCATAGCATAATCTCCCCTCTAACACGACTCATCCTCCTTAAACATTGTTTTTTGGCGCGCCCTCTCAGCAGCACAGTCTGAGCAAAATAACATTGCACCATGAAAGCAGAACTCGCTTGATGCAATCTCAAAGAACTTATAAATATCTATCCCAAACTCTTGTCTGCACTTAGGGCAAGTAGTCTTAATATGCTCATCACCACTAAAGGGTTCTCGGTATACCTCTTTACCATATATGTCATTTCGGCATAGGTAGTAGGTGCTGGCAGTAACTTTTCCCTCATGCTTTTTGAAGTCGATAATTTTACTCACTATAATTCAGTCCTCTCTAATTACGTTCTCTCGTCTGTTGCAACTTCTGTTCGTTTATTTTGCGTGGCATCAAATATTTTTCAGTTTTTCTTTGCTTCGTTCTTGCTTCTTTAGCGTATATATTTCCAATTACTAACTTTTGCTAACATTTTGCTATAGCAAAAAACTGTAAATTATGGTACAGCGCTCAAAGTCAATAACTACGCCAAATATCAAGACTTTTTAGGCGCAGAGGGTACAGCGCTATGGACAACGCGCGACCGCCCGCGTGTAAAACAACTACAAAACCCCTAAAACCTAAACCCCTAAAAGATATATAAAAAAGACTAGCCTATGGCTATATATAATATTGTGCGCAATTTTTGCACCAGTAAAACAAAAAAATATTTTCGATAAAATTCTCTCATATTTGGCTTAAATACAAGGCTCTTGCCGTTTTTGGACTGGCGCAAAAATTGAACCAGTGATTATGTAGGAATTGACAAAAAAGCGGGTTGTTGGTGCAAATATTGCACCAGTTAAGCCCAAAAGTTGCACCAGTAAAATGACTTATATCATTGCGTTTGCTCTTGCATACCATCCTTCTGAAAACTCATACTCCGCTGCCTCTCTAGCGTATCTTGCACGATGCCCATTGATATATTTGATAAAGCCTTTTTCTATTAATTCGTTCCTAGCCGAGAAAAAAGTATTTTTAGTCATAATATCTTTAGCCATAGTGTGAGAAAATATGACAGTATCATTTTGCCCTGCCCAAAGCTTCATATATGAGTATAAAGCTTTAGAGCTACTTGACAAACTCATATATACAGGAGTTGTCATCATGTGTTTAGTAAGTCTGACATGTCTGTCTTTTGGGTTTTCACCCTCCCATGCTTTAAAGCGTGAGTTAGGTTTATTTTTAGCTCCTTTAGGCCTTCCCATTGTTAAAACCCTCCTTATTGACAAAGGAGCCGCCACCGTTGTACAATATCTGCACAGGGGCAGCAGCTCCTAGGTGTTTTATTCGGTGTGTAGCCTCAGCCAAGACTCTACACACCGTTTTTTTCTAGATCGAGCAAAGCCTGTCTAGCTGACTTCAACGACCGAAAACTATTCTTTGCTCTACTCTCTACTGTGCTGATATACTCTCTCAACTCTGACTCGTTAGCGGGTCGGAAATACCCACCGCCATTTTGAGATGCTGAAGCAATTACCTCTCCGTTAATGCGCAGCGTTTCGATATCTTTTTGTAGCTCACGAATATGCTTATAGTCGCATAAATCTGCAAGTTTCCTAGATGGGATTGCATTTTCCTTGCCCAAAGGTAATAACTCTAAAATTTTCATTATGCACACCCCCTTCCTACTCCGATAATCTTCTTAATTGCCCAAAATGAATAATGTTACTGTTTTCACACGTGGCATTGTCACGCGCTTCTTGAGCTAGATACTGCTCTAGTAAATCAATGTCAATCAATATCTTGCCCACCCCCAAGCCCGTCCTGATGTGTGGATATCGTCGTTCTTTTACGCCTTTACGGATGGCGTATTCGGATAAGCCTGTTATGGTGGAGGCTTGAGGGACGGTTACACGCCTAGTCATTAAACCACCGCCTTTTTTGACCTTAAGTCTTCAATGGCCAAACAAACACGATTTCGTTTTTCCTCAGACAGCTCTTTTCTTAGCCATCTAATTAGTGTCATTTCACATACACCCACCTTATCCGCCACCTGCCATATTGCTAGACCTAACAATTTCATCTCTGCTCTAATTTCTGCATTACTCACTTTAACACCTCCAAAATTACTTGACTTAGATAACAACATCACATACAATGTAGATGTTAGATATATATATATTGATTATATACACATTTGTTGTCAATTGCAACAACTTTATTGCATGTATACACAAAATAAATCTGTCTACATATTAGCAACTGATAACTTTATTATTAATTGATTACAGCGCGGTCAGGAGGAGATTAAATGCTTTATATTTTTGACAAAAAAAATCGCATGGAGATGTGGGGTGGATATGTTGCAAAATTTGATGACGTTAGTAATCCAACTCGTGCGGATGTATTGACCGAACTCATAATAAGCGAGCAATATCCAGCAGGATATGTCTTATCTGAGTTCATATCATTAGACGAAACTGTATTTACAGACATAGTACAGAGTGTGTTTGCCGAACATGAGCATGGTGAAGTTGACATCTCTTTACTCAAGCAACTATTAAGTATTTGGTTTCCTAGTAGCGATGATGCCCCTATACTCTTCGGATATTGTGGCAAATATGAACTTCTCGATATTGCAAACCATATAGCTATTTTTAGAGAGTTTATAAACTTATGTAACAATAACCCCGCTATGTTTAGCGATATGTGGTTTGAAGCGTTTGCTATTGCTTGTCAAAGAGCTATTACCTATAGTGATGACTGCCATGACGAAAATGAGTATACCGCCGTTGAAGTAGATATTAATACTGGACAAATCTTGACCTCTTGGACAAAAGAAATTCCTCTCAACACATCAAAAAATAATGTTAGCAATGCAATCCTTGATTATGAAGATCAAACCCCAAAAGAAAATGCTAGTCTTTTGCTTGAGGTAATGCAGAATGAAGTTGAATATATCGCGGAATTTTTCGCGCCAAACACCATTCCAGGACTACGATATCGCGACCCTGCGAAGTATCTATTTGAGTCTTTGAAAAACCTTATAGACTTGGGAGTCTTGCCTAAGAAATGTAAAAACTGTGGCAAATATTTTGTACCTGAAAAACGTTATGATGCTATATACTGCGATAGGCAAGCACCACAAGATATAAATAAAACTTGTAAAAAGTATGGAGCTGCCGCTCAATGGCACGATAACATTAGCAAGGATGAAGCCGCTAGTCTTTATAGAAAAATATATATGGCAAAGCAAATTGCATCAAAACGCAAGCCTGATATACATGCCGAATCATTTGATATGTTTAAAGACGAATCTAAGCAATGGAAAAAGGATGTAAAAGCAGGGGCCAAAACAGAAGGTGAATATTTAACTTGGCTTAAAAGCTTTAGAGCAAAGGACGGTGACTAAATGCCCTCAATAGAAAAACGCTCCGATAACACATATCGTATAACCGTATCATGTGGCTATGACAGCAAGGGCAAAAAGCTCCGTAAGTCTAAAACCATCACACTTCCAAGCGGTTTAACAAAGCGACAGCGGGATAAGGAACTCAACCGCCTAGCGGTGCTATTTGAGCGGGAGGTAGAGAACGGGACTTATTTGGATGGGGAGAAGATAACTTTTGAGGAATTTACGCGTAAATGGTTAAATGATTACGGTGCAGTGCATTTAGCACCCAAAACATTATCCCGCTATAACCTTTTGCTTGCGCGGATAAATGCTGTTATAGGTCATCTTAAGTTATCTAAGCTTCAACCGCATCACTTGGTAGAGCTTTATAACAATTTGGCTGAAGGTGGTATCAGGTTTGATTATAGATACAAAGCCTCTTTAGACACTATTCCGCTATTGAAGGATAATAAAAAGGTCATTGCCTCACAGGCTGATCTAAACACACGAACTATAGACGAGATTATTAAAGGCGGCGTAACTACTGCCGATACAGCGTCTAAGATAAGCGATGCTGTCGGTACATCAATTGAAAAAGCCTTTACCCCTATTGATAAGGATAAAGGCTTATCTGCTAAAACTATACTACATCACCATCGTCTTATATCATCCATTTTGAATACTGCCATGCAGTGGCAGATAATACAAAGTAATCCCGCCGATCGTGTAAAGCCTCCCAAAGTAGAGAAACAAGAGGCGGCCCATTACAATGACGAGCAGGTTTTAAAAATGTTCAACTTGCTATCACAAGAGCCGTTAAAGTATCAAGCAGCTATTTATACAGCCTTATACGGAGGTCTGCGCTTGGGTGAAGTTGTCGGGTTAAATTGGATAGATGTTGACTTTGAGAAGGGCATACTCACAATTTCAAAAACATCTCAGTATTTGCCTAATATAGGGATATTTGAAGCGTCTACCAAAAACATATCTAGCAAAAGAAAAATTGTTTTATCAGCAGCTGCTTTACAAGTTTTACAGATGTATAAGGTCGAACAGACACAAGAGAGATTAAAGTCGGGTAGTGAGTGGGTGGATAGCGGGAAGATATTTGTGAAACGTAATGGTGAACCCATGTTCCCATCAACCCCTTCAAGTTGGTTCAGAAAGTGGCTCAAAAAAAATGACTTGCCGCCCCTAACCTTCCATCAATTGAGACATACAAATGCTTCTCTGTTGATTGCTCAAGGTATAGATATTGCAACGGTTGCTAAAAGGCTTGGGCACTCAAAGATTTCAACAACTATGGATATATACACTCATGCTATAGATAAACTTGACACAAACGCGGCATCCTCTCTTGATAATTTACTTAGCGGGAACACAAACCTTATAACGAAAATTGATGAATCTTTTTGAGCCGTAGTCCCCAAATAGTCCCCAAAGTAACAAAATCTTCATACAACAGCAAAAAGATAACCCGCCTAGAAGTCTTATTCTAAGCGGGTTATTATCTATTGCGGAGACAGGATTTGAACCTGCGACCTTTGGGTTATGAGCCCAACGAGCTACCAGCTGCTCCACTCCGCGTTATTATCAGATATATTTAATATATGCTATCTGGATCACATTAATGAATCAATGTTAATGTTGTATACCCTCACACCGAGGAAACTAAACAGGGAAGATAAGTCAATGGTAAGAAGATATATAGAGCGCAAGGCTCTCGTCTTAAATCAGTCTGAATAAATCAGACTACCGAATAGATTAGTTAGCTCAAGATATGCCGACAAGCTCTACATTCAGAGTTATTAGACTCCAAATATAGTGATACTCATCCTACACACCAGCCACCATAACCTATCCCATCTCAAATAAGGACAAGCCCTCGGTCTATTAGTACTGGTCAGCTGAACACCTTACGATGCTTACACCTCCAGCCTATCAACCTGGTGATCTACCAGGGACCTTACTCC
>Ga0123355_10020686_pt1 | contig 10517 bp, 6 predicted proteins | sample TergutEmb28metaG_3_FD_89872 | JGI IMG/M metagenome (GOLD analysis project Ga0123355, IMG submission 89872) | Embiratermes neotenicus P1 segment gut microbial communities from Petit-Saut dam, French Guiana - Emb289 P1 | ecosystem: Host-associated > Arthropoda: Insects > Digestive system > Gut ... | reverse complement strand
GGGAGGGAGAGAGGGGGGGGGGGGGGGGGGGGGGGGGGGGGGGGGGGTTGTGGTAGCATATCAGTAGCAGGTCTTCTTGATGAAGAATGTACGCTCATCAGATTATTGCGAACTAGGCCTTCCATCTGCCGTAAAGTTCCTGTTCATATCCTTCCACACACATAATGAACAAATCATAGTCTCTACCGGACTGTTTTACTACGACTCGTGCTGTTTCATTCCACAGGGGAGAGGCCTTAAGACAAAGGAAGCGTGCAGAAACCAACTGCTGGACAAACGCCAAAATACGGACAAATATTGGTCGGTTCAATAATCACAATCGCAGAGAGAGATGGCGTGAATTAGTCATCCGTTCGTGCTGAAAATTCAGAATAGCTTCGCAAACGATACTCAGGCAAAGCATACGGCATCGTGAAACAGGTAAAGCCCTGCTGGAAAATCTGTTTCCAATCACAATTTTGGTAATGAAGCACCACAATATGAAGACTTACAAAAAATGAAGATTATGTCCCATGCTTTTTAGCCACGGTGAATGTCACAGGTGGATGGCTAATTCCCCTCCTAAATCTGTTGTTTGTTCTTTATGTATGTACATATATATGTATTATGTAGGTGTGTATTTATGTATATGTGTATGTATGTATGTGTGTATGTGTGTGTATGTATGTACGTATGTATGTATGTACGCACGCATGTATATATGTACGTATGCACGCATGTATGTATGTATGCAGGTATGTATGTAAGTATGTGTGTACGTGTGTGTTGTACGTATATATGTATATACTTATGTATTTATGTATATGTGTATCTATGTATTATGTATTGCGTACGCATGTATGTACATACATACATACATACATACATACATACATACATACATACATACATACATACATACGTTCGTGCATACACATCGGCGTGCGTGCTTTACTGCTTGTGTAGACACATCCATTTATGTATTTTGTGCTTTTACGTACGTCAGTTATGTATCCATATACATTAGTATAGCTGCCATTGTAAACATCAAATTGCAAAGAAACACTAATTAACTAAGTACACGGAGCAGAGTCCTTCTGAGAAGCTGATACTAGAGTAGGTAATTATGAAGTTTCCCGCCTTTTACAGAGCCGTAACATTTACTTTCACTTTCACAGCAGTGTACGACTGGTCTCTAATTACAGCCAGATTAATCCAATCCGCAATCTCGCACCCTTTTTTCTTAACGACATAAGTTAGCACCACAAAGTAAACTATTCTGCCACCATATGAAAAATAATTCTTCTTAATAAGACATCAGACATTCAGTCAATAAATTACCGTCTTTTATGGGGCATGAAGGTTCATTACCATGCTTACAAGTGTCAGACACTAGACTCTATGGTAAAAGTCCAATACATTCCATAGACTGTGTTTTCGACACATTTCGTTTAGGGCCCTTTTTGCGTTAAACCCGAAATAATCAGCCCCATGGTAGACAGTTCTCCTTGAAAATCTAGCAGGCATTCAGACAATACATTTTCTGCCCTTTATGGAACCCGAAGTTTTATTGCTGTGATCTGAACAGCCTGCCACTAGATCCTATCCTGAGCCAAATAAAATGGAGGAATGGTGGTGAATGTCGAAACTGCGCTATTCTGAAATGTTCCGACGCGAAGTTTCGTTAAGTTGGTACCAAAATCCGGAGATCATGCTGCTTCCATATTCTTCTCTGAAGCTGGTGGAAGCAGGACACTAAAAAATATTACACCTTTCTACCAAACTTCACTGTGTAACATTCGGTTAGTATAAGACCCATTTTAGTACCAAACGAGATAGCACATTATTTGGGTGTTCCTTTTGCCCCTTCAATAAGGAATATAATTTATTCCAGGAAATTTAACCTTTTAAAACCTACTGGTTACGTGATGCAACAACAGGTTTAACATTCAAAATTGCACGTTGTGCCCACACTGTATTTACTTATTTTGTATTTATCTAAGGACGAACAGCAACTTTTGCCCTGTATGATATAAACTGATTGCTTTTTATAACCGATATGAAAAACGTTTACTGCGCGGTAAGAACTGGGTTTTAAATAAAACAGTTTACGCTCCGTTTTTGGAGGGTTTTCACTCTACTAAATTTTATGGTAATTTCAAAAGAACATGCACCCCGACCCCATTGTTACATAGTTAACTAACATGTGTACTGGATCCCTGTGCAATGGCCTCAGCAAGAACAGGAAATATGCAGGTATATAGATGATTAAACCTGCCAGTTATGGGGGGAAAATAACCGGGAAAATAAACCTACATTTGTTTGAGCGTTAATAGGTATTTCCATACTGCGCACTGTATTCTGGCGAGCAAACACGACCTTACGGTCTTCACCACAAATATTACACGTGTAACCATCGAACTAATGAGCCCCGTGGAACAGATTGATTTGTGACTATTAAATAACGTTCATACTTGTGTTCAGAAGCTCAAGCATTTAGATTCCTCCTATACCAGACAAATCCAGCTCACACAACTACACTCTATTTCTTCAACAGAAATTTCAATATTACCCTCCCATCTCGGTTCAGGCCTTCCAATTGGCCTCTTTAGTTCGCGGTTTCACAATTTTTGCTACACTCTTACCTTTCACAAGCGTGCCACACGTACAATTAAACTCAACCACCTTTGGTCAGGAAAAGCACCTACAGATTTTTAAGCTCTTTATTAAGAAGATCTTTGTTTTCTACTTCCTGTTAGTGTGTTCCTGCCAAGATCTAAATTTTCTTTTCTGTTCCCAGTTCTCTGGTATTCTCAATCATGTTCTTGCGCTTCAGCAAAAACTGAGTTCTATACAGACGTCTAAGTCGGAATATTATTTACGTATTATTATTATTATTATTATTATACATTTTCCTTAATGTAAAACACGTAAATTTAACACCTCTCTTTGGGACAAAAAATCTTACACTCACTTTATTCTCAAACTCCCTCAATTTATATGTATCACTCTCGTATGACGTCATGGTGTTCAAAGCTGATTTTATCAATAAATACTCCATCCAAGAAGTGGAAGATTCGAGTTATAAAACAACACATATTTTAAGAAGTTTTTAAGCACAGAGTACGCCTAGGCGTGACTAGGGCGTTAATAAAAGGATAAACGTTTTACCAGCATAAGTTAAAGCTCTAATTTTTTTAAATTCTATTAGTTCAGTTTTTCATCTGAAAAGTCACATAATATTATAGTTCCGTGTACTTAATTTTTACTTTTATAGACAAGATACTGTGCAATAAAACACTCAGAAACGAATGGCAGTATCTGTCCAAATTAAACCCTTCTAATTGCATCACTTGTAGCACTACACATCGCATTCGTAATACCATGTAATTGAATTCTGTCATATTTCTACGGTATCGTTTAGAAAAGCACATTTTATAATCAATAGTGAAAAAAAATATTTTGTTTGATGTTTATATGAGTTCAAAGTTTGGCATCGCACTGTACAAGGCTTCGGAGTTTGTGTATAATCTGAGACATCATTTGGAATTTAAAAACTACAAAATTATGAACTTCCAAGTTTTGTGGCACTGAACAAGCATAAGCTTTGTAACACGGATGAAAAAGAGACTGGCCGAACCAGTAGCGCGTTTCGAGAAAGAAGAAATTACACTAGTTGGGAAAATGACTTTTGTTTGGAAAATGTTTTCTTCGAAATTATGCAGCGAAATCGATTATCTTGACGGTTCTGTCGTGGATTTTTCCCAATACTGGCAAACAATTCGGGACAATATTCCTAATATAGTCTACGGCTGCTGCCGTCCACATGATTTTCAGTTCAATGTTCATTACATTCGAAGCAGTAGATGTCCTGCAGTCCGAGCAACCGACAGTTACTAAATAAAATACGAAATACAAAACGAAGAAAATAATGGTAATTTTTCCTAAGGTTTACAGATTATTTAACGACCTATTTTTCAAAATTATTAATGATTTTATTACATATAACAGTCGAGGACTGATGTCTATCGAATTCAAATACAAGCAAACTAATTGCACTATAACACAAACTCTACTATAATATAATATAATATAATATAATATAATATAATATAATATAATATAATATAATATACTGCAATATAAGACACTGTAATATATTATACCATACCGTGGTAATTAGATATTGAGCAGACCTTAAGAGAAGAGAAATCTGTTATGCTTTGCTTGCAAAACTGAAGTGATATGTCCTTTAAAATCGTCCCATGTGTGTTTTTCATACAAGGATAAGCGAAGCGCAAGAGCGGAGTCCATCCTTGTTTGTTATTTCCTTTCAAAATCAGAAATGTTTACAGAGTCAACACTATGTCTGATGAGCGACGGAGATTGAGTTAGTCTATTTTACTAGTATATAGGCCTATGTGTGTATATATACACACACACTAGTACATACACATTTTCTCGTAATTTCATTAAGGAGAATGTAATGTAAACAAAATCACCGGTACGTAGCTCGAATGCTTTAATAATTTAAAAACGGCTGAAAGTTAAAAATGAATTAAGAGATATGCCATTCAGGAATTACCATACCTCAGCTAAATACCTAAACGTAACGCAGAAGAGAGGCGCTAAAATTCACGGGAGGGTGGTTAGCATTCATGCTATGTAGTCGGGAGTTGGTGAGTTCGGTTCTCGTTCCGGTTACCGGTTACAATGAGTTATATTTGACCCTGTTTCCGCACCCCTTCCGGACAAATACCGGACTTAACCTCAAATTAGGCCACGATATATTCCTTCCGTATCCTACTCAGTTTGTCACTAATCTTCCTCTAATTTGGTACCAAACAGTTGATAAATAGAACATAATTAAATTGCTAAGATAAGGCTTTCGGTTTTATTCTTATTATTCTTCAATTATTATTGTATTAAATGTGTATATTCTAGTTCAGCTGATACACGGGCTTATTTAGATTATCGGCAAAACTCCTCAAGAGGGGAATCGTTGAACCGCAAAATCTCTATCCACACAAGACAACACAATAGAGAAAAACACGGAAAAAAATCTATTTGATAGGACAGCGAAGTTGTGATAACAATGTTGCATTCGAAGGCATTACTCACGTTTATTTTGCTGTTTTTGCAAATATATTCCTTTATTATCTCTAAAACGAAATAAATTATGTGTCTCAATATGGCAAGACTGAAGTTCAGATGGAGCCTAAAAAGCGTGTTACAAATTTGAATAGGTAGCTTGGAAGTGAGGCCCCACGCAGTCTTGCTCTGAAATTGGATGAGCATGAATTATTTACATTAAACGGATAGAACTAACTTAATTTTACAATTCCTTATAGGAAAAGGGAAAAGGAAAATAGTACCTTATAAGCGTGGTGGTGCTGAAGTCGCACGTAGCTTAATGTTGGACACTTTACAAATACGCCTGCAAGTGGGCTTGATGGCATTCGGAAGGTGAGTTATTATTTTTAATCAACGAAAGCAGGGAAGCGAGTACATTTGTTTATCATGCAGAGTTCATGTAAATTTAATTTCATACACAGAAATACGGCTCCGTGCAACCGCTGTTTCTCCACATAAGCAATAAAACTGGAAATGCTGTTAGAACCCTCCATGATCTTGAACACAAAATCACGCAAGTTTTGCAGGCGTCTGTGTCCCTAAGTGTTGCTGCTTACTCCGGCCACAAGAATGAACCACATTACGAGAATAGAAGAAATAAATAAGAGGAATAAGGGAAAATACAGATAAGAAGAAATAGAAACGGGAAGGAACAGGGGATTTGGTTAAGGAAGTAAACAAACAATGACAAAACAACAAACACATGAAAGAGAAAGAAAAAAAAAGTAACTTAAAATGCAACCTGGTCATTTGGCGCGTATACAACAAACACTTGTTAACACGCACCTAGTGGTCACGTCACGTCAGGTCTGTGTGTGTGTTAATCCACACATAACAACTACAGAACTACAGGAAGGCACTCTTTTTTGTAGTCTGATGTTTTGAAATACATCAAAACTTCTGAGAATGTCCAAATTCTGTCATACTACAATAAAAGTAGCGGTCGATATAGGTGAACACCCAGTTTTACTTGTGTATCGAGGGTCACACATGCTGAACTACTTACACAGCTATTACGAGAAAACTTTTGCAAACAAAATTTGTTGCGCGCTCTTTTCTACAGTACTTCATATTTTGGTCGATGCAGTTAAAAACAGGAAGCAATACGTCATGTTAGTTACGCTATGAAAAAATTCCAAAAGTTTTACTCTTAGCAAAAACTCGATACATGTTTGAGAGCTGCGTTCTTCTGGGATATTATGCAGCAAGTAGTGGTAATTCCTTACCGAAGTTTCGGGACAACCTATCCGTTCCACCTTCAAGGGTGAATTGATTCTCAATTGATTCTTGACTTTGAAGTCCGGACCGATAAGTTGTCCCGAAAGGCCGGTAAAGAATTATCACTACATGCTGCGTAACATACCAGAAGGGTGCAGTTCTTATCTACTTCGCGGCGGTAGCCTCAAATCTCCCTCGATACACATTTTCTCGTAGATAATCATTTGTGTTTCCAAGAGGTAAAGACTGAAACTTAGTTCTAAGTTCGTTTCCTCTGAGACGCGTCCGGAAAACGACGACGAAAATCGACTATTAGCTTCGCCGTGTCTCATTGCCCGCACGGAACAACCCGGCTGTAACTGGGCGAACATTCGTGAGATTTCATACCGAAATATTATTTACCACGATATGTCACTATCGACCAAATTTCAGTGCAGTTACGATCGCGTTGAAACACAAAACACGGTGTGTGAGTTCAGGCTTCCGTCGTGCTGTAGATGAGAGGAGTGCGCTGCTGGGATTTTACGTAGCCTAGAACGGAAGTTTATTACAAACTGTTGGTCTCATATTCAAGCGTCAAGCAGTTCTTAACCGATTACCCTTGAAGATGCAACTAGTAGGTTGTTTCAGAAGGGTCGGTAAGGAACCTCCATTCTATCCTGCGTCCAATCCCAGAAGAATGCATCTACCACAGCCTACCTTCGTGCATGTGTGATAATGACTTGCCACTTACGAGCTGGGTACCATAAAGTCGACACATCCAGGAAGTAAAAAAGAAACAACGATCTAAACACACGATTAGCCTAATACGGTTTAACATACCTTCGACTTATTCGCTGGGTTACTAGAGAAAAATATAGAAATGCAATCATAACTTGTGACTTAAAGTTGTCACGGATTGGTTGATAAATAGAGATCACAAACAGCCGTCAGAACTCCCGTAACATAACATTCATAACGCCATTGTGTACAGCATAACTACAGTGTTGCAAAATTGTTGTGGACTGGCATTTTATTGTAACAAATTTACTTCTTTATTTTACACTTTAAAATATTTTCCTCAGCTCTTCATTATTATTTGCTTCTTTTATCCGTATTCCATCGTTGATTTATTTCTTCCTTAATTCTCTATTTTCTTATCCATATTAAAAACGTTTAAAAATAAAGTGCGAAGTAAAATACTTCACCTAAGCGAAGCGACTTGTTAACGGGGATGCAACAGAGACTACTTCATACACAAACCCTGTGTCTTAGGCAGTACTCTAATAACTTGCACTTACCCACCTCGAGTACTAACTTTCTGTTATTCAGAGAAGTTAAAAGAAGTCCACTCTGTTTTCCAGACGCCTTCCCTTGGACATTTGTTTGTGACGTCACACAGCTGCTTATCGGCGTCGGGACGCCTGTTGGGATATTAGCAGCGCCACAGAAGAAGGCTGATAACAAGTGAAATAAATAATGAGCTCGACTGTAGGAAAGGAAACGATGACACAGAATGCAAGCGCTGAGTCGAGACATTTTTCAAACTTGAGTAACAAACGTTAATGATTTTCTAGCTTCCTTATATAAACTAAAGAACAAGACACTTAGTGAACGAACTACTGTGTTCAGAACTCTTTGTAGCGTTTCTTTGAGGAAAGACAAATTATTCCGTGAGCCAGAATTTAAATTATCCTAACTTCCTGTCTACACGACAATGTCTGTATGAGGCAGGGTTTAGCCTCAGTTTTATACAGAAATGGAATCAGCACAGTCACTGCTGTGACTAAAACATGGTTTGGCCGAAGGTCTGCTCTAGGTCCTGCACAAGCTCCTACCCAGTACAAGCCGAGGGCTCTTTCTCCAGGGGTGAAACGGCCGAGAGGCCAAGACATACAGTCAGTAGAGCCATCTAGCTTACAGGTTAAGAAAGCATTTATGAACATAAGGTTTGTCATCCCCGTTTTGTTTACAATAAATAGATTGGAGTGTGTGTATACTTGTCTAACACAATTATATGTTGGTAGAGATATGTACAATTTATTACATATCAACTACATGTTTCGGCCCTTTTCTTATAAAATTTGCACACTGTAAAACATATAATATATATTAGATTATAATAGTTTATAAGCCAAATGTACAGGTACATATACCTCATTTAACATAAGATGATACCATGGATCCAACTATGTTAACCTAGAGCAGTATATATAGCAGATTTCATGTACCCATACCACCCATCCTGCACAACATGCGAGATCTCATTCCCAACCCCCCCCTCCCCCACTGTATATAAAAAGACCCACATAAGTCAAGTATAGCTGCTTACTGAGTGTTTTTAAATTATCAACCTGAAGATGGCCAATGAAAAAGGGCCGAAACATGTAGTTGATTTTATGTAATAAATTATACATATCTCTACCAACATATAGTTGTGTTAGACAAGTATACACACACTCCAATCTAGCATTTATGAACACCTATACTTTCTCACAGGCTGCCAGAACCTTTTGCATTACTGGCTGTGTGAGAAAATGTGTACTATTCAACCACATGTCACGGCCGATTGTTTACAGAATCTTGGGTTCGATTCTCAACCTGGGGCCTAGTTGTTTGAGGGTTTATATGGCGTTTTTAGGCGCGTAGGCAAAACTGCGAAAAGCGATTATTAGCTTCGTCTTGTCTGTGTACCCGTTCGTCCGTCTGTTCGCATGGAATTACTCAGCTCCCACAGGAAGGATTTTCATGAAATTTGAAATTTGAGTATTTTTCAACAATCTGTCGAGAAAATTCAAGTTTCATTATAACCTGGCGAGAATAAGTGGTACTTTACATGGCGGCCAATATACACAATTGATCATATCTCCTTCAAATTTTCTTGGAATGAGAAATATTTCAGACAATAGTTATAGAGAAAGTCGAAACACACATTTTATGTTCAATTACCTTTTTTTCGAAAATCGTGTCGTTTATCAGACAATGTGGAATTATATTGTACAGTCGGGCAGGCGATATATGACAATATGGCGTATGAGCATTGCACGCTGGCTACAATTACACACTCACAATATGAAGCATTTATTGGTTTTCCACTGCAACAATGGTTGCATAAACGCGCGTCACAGTTACGTTATAAGTACGTTGCCTGTCTAGGCAGTCCCTGAAGTCGGATGTAATCTTAATGTTACACCTTCGGAAAGAGCAAAATGAAAACAAGAAAACAATGGGTCATTTTTGTGACACATAGCAAACGACGTCGGATCTTGGGGAAAGACATGATCACGAACACAAGTCATGTACGATGATAAGCGTAAAAATCTTTCTTTCTTTCCTCTTTGCTCCACTCAAAATGAAAAATTCGTAAGGGAGGAAGGGAACAGACAACTGTCCGTGGGCTTGTGGTGGGGCACAACAGGCAGGAGGAAGGGGATTTCCCACCGCACCCATGAGACTTCATAGGCTGCTTCTTATTTCAGCCACGTGGCGCTGCCCTCACCTTCATTCTTGTCTCTCAAAATCATTCCTCACCGATCGCCTGTATATGTGCGTGTGTTTATGCCTATGTACAGGTGTTCAACTTAAAAGTGGACCGTGTTTAGTATTTACCAAGATTTACAACATGTTATATTACACAACTAACCTGAATTTACAGTAAATGTTGGAAATGATGTCCATTCATTTCAATGCACTTACCGACACGTTTCACCATGTTCCTCGCAACTTTTCTTAGCGTTCCTTCATTTACTTCTTCAATGGCACGATGGCTTGCCTTCCAAATTTTTCAAAAAACTTTGTCTACAGTGGAAGTAAGACATCGTTTTTAAATAACTTTCCAAAATAAATACACGTTCTTCCACTGTTAACCGCATTATGAAAGCGTAAAAAATGGCGTTGTTCAAACACCAGCATTCACTTTCGACTGATTCAACTGATACAGATGGCCAAGACCGGTTCCCTCCTCTCCTGCAACAGTCTTGCCAACTCCTGCAAATGTAGTAGTATAATGTCATACCAGCAGAACCATTATAAATAGCATCTGACGTGATATATTCACGTCTTAGTTAACGGTCCACTTTTAAGTTGAACATCCTGTATTATTCGTAATTTTTTTTTTTTTTTTTTTTAGAATCTAAAACGCAGAGTATTTTCGCTTACATGTTGGTTTCATTTTCTCGCTATTTTCCGCTTACATTTCTCATAAGCTC
>Ga0123355_10020685_pt1 | contig 10517 bp, 7 predicted proteins | sample TergutEmb28metaG_3_FD_89872 | JGI IMG/M metagenome (GOLD analysis project Ga0123355, IMG submission 89872) | Embiratermes neotenicus P1 segment gut microbial communities from Petit-Saut dam, French Guiana - Emb289 P1 | ecosystem: Host-associated > Arthropoda: Insects > Digestive system > Gut ... | reverse complement strand
GTGATGTGGGACAATTCTGTGAAACCAGGACGATTATACTTTCTGCATTTGTTTTTTTTTTAAAAAAAAACAAATGCAGAAAGAATAATCGTCCTGGTTTCACAGAATTGTCCCACATCACGAATTCTGTGCTGATGACGAGAACGTACTAAAGTTTGAAGTTTATTTTAAAACCCAGAATGAAGGGATGGAAATGAAAAGCAATATTGTGTCGACTTGTATTTTATTGTACACATTGTAGTCCCCTGGAAGTGTAAAGTAGTTACCATCGTTTACTGTGCAGAGAACGAAATTCTGCTCAACCCAGCAATAAATGTGGTGTAAGATTTGTAGCTGTCAGAGGCATAGCTCACACACAGAGTAAGTTTTCTTTAAAAAAAAAAAAAAGGGGCAGGAATAGTGTATGGGATGAAACAAAATACGTTACTTAAACCACGTAATTTCTTCATTTCTTCTTCTTTTTCCCCTTCTTTTGGACTTAATTCTTTCCTCCTCTTTCTTCTTCTTATCCTCTTCTTTATTCTGTTTTATTTTTTGTACTTATTTTTTTCTATCTTACCTTCTTGTTTGCACAGATATCAATTAATGTTCTGCTTAAGCACTACGGGTTCCACTGGTCTTAAAAGTGTTCATATGTATCTCAGTGCGGGAATATCGGACATTAGTTTTTCAAAGTGTAATGCACTAATAAGAATGACCTCCATGTAAGCTGGAAGTTACGATTTCCTTCAGGACCCCCCTCTCTTATTAAGTTAGTGACGACTGAATGGAGACGGCATTAACTGCTGGCAGTCAGCAGTCAATGGACACGCAACAGGTGGCACATAATGGGCCTCGTATTATACACGAGCCGGTTCTAATTTAAATGAACGTAGCGGCGCGGAGATTGTAACGTGATACGCAATAACAGACATGCAGCTGCCACTCTACTACGTTTGTGTATCAGTGGTCCACACGGCACTATTTGTCCGCTATTCATTTCGACAGTAAGGCTTTTCGATGAACTAAACATTTGACAGCTGTGTTGTTTCAGAAGATAAGGTAATCAGTCGATAAATATCCTAGCTTTATAGAACTGACAAGTTCCTGATCACGTTCGTGAGGTATTCGTTACACATGTATTAAGACATTTCAATCTATTCCATGTAATAAAATCGTAGGCCTACTTCCATTAGATCCATTTTGACATTATCTTTCCTATCCAAAGTGCTACAAGTTCTCTGCTTTTACCATTTCCTCCGAGTAACTAACATTTTTCTGCGAATCTTTGTAACATACGTTGGAGAGTACGAGTTATGAGTCTACACGTGATGTAGACAATTTTTTTTTCATTCCTATCTCTTCTCATGTTCCCTGACGGAATGTCTTCCTTGCCGTGTCCCGAAATTTGAAAATATAAAGGGAAGTTCTGAAGTGTGAATACTAACCAAGGCGAATGGCTACGTGGCAAGCAACTGCACGTTCCTGTGACAGAACCTGTTGCGCGCTACTCGCCCTTATCGTTATAGGACACCACATTGCAGTGCTTTTATGTGCTACAAAACTAGTGACTTTGTTCGGTATGAAACATTGTCGCATGAACCCATAAACACATCACTAGCCTACTTTCCTTTGTGGGCTTTCCAATTACCACATGTGAAGTGTTCATATCCTCACTGAACAGTTGAATCAACTGACCACTTATCGAGAAAATATGTATGGAAGACATACTTCTGGCGGCCATCCCAACTAGTATTTTTTATTTTCCTCTAATTGTTAATTAAACATGGCGAACTGTCGAATTGATGAGATGCAAACAAGACTAGCGCCTCTTACTTGTCGGCTGTCTGATAAGAGACCTTGGGAAAGTATGCAACATTTAATGGTATGTTTTGTACAATGCGATGTAAAACTAACAAAAGAGGATGCCAGAAATAATGCTGAATTGTAGACTAAACGGACGAAGACATCTTGTAAGACCTTGAAGAGACTCTTAGACGAGGCCGAAACATGTCTATCAAGGCCTAACTGGTGACGGACGATGATGATGATTATAACAATATGGACGGCATGAAAGAACTTTTATTGGTTTTCGTTTTCCTGCATGTAATTAATAAATCAGAAGATGTAGGTGTGTGAATGAGGGTTAAAAACAAAGATTGTGAAAAATACTGATTTACTGTTCGCGGATGGAAATGTTCTGAATCCAGTGGACTTAAGATCGGTTTCATAATATTACTTTTTTGTGACGGCGAAAGCACAGTCAGCTCTCGAAGCGTAGTGTGTGTTTTCTTTAACAACGAGAGGATGGAAAACTCAGGGATGTGTTTTGTTGCATCATTAATTGCGAGCGTCTAAGAACAGTGTGATGAGGAGAAAAAAGTGATCCAACAGAATGACAGCAACAGGCAGAATAAGAAAATACGTAGTGAGTTTTATTCGGAATTATTATGGCTGTAGCAGCAGGAAGTGTTAAGATGAACAACACATGTAGAACGCAAGGTTGTTTTTAACTTAACAAAAATTTTGCGGAAAGTCTCGAGGAATACTTGGAGTCCTACGTAGAACGTATGATTTTAAGGTTTCATATTATTCTATATCAGATCCAATGGCAGACCCAAGGTTACATGGTACATAGGCGTTGTTTAAAACACAGTTCAGGAAATTTCTGGCTTAGCCGAATGACTATTGGCATTCTTTCCACCGAATACTTTACTCCCAGTTCTAAAGGAAAATATTGTGCCCACACCCTTCAACGAACAAGCTACAAATTCCTTGTCGAGTACTAGATGGTGTGTGGTAGTTACGTCACTGTCGCACGAATGCAGCGATGTGCTGTTTCCACTGTGCGACGCCAGACTTTCCGGTAGGATCCTGGCAGGTGTTCGTTGTTCCGCTTCTGTCCATGCGGCACCAGATTTAAAGCTCAGATTTACCACACACAATCATTCTGCCTCCCGCCTACGCATTACGCTTCCTTTCACTAGATGGCGCTGACGTGCTTATTACAACTGCGCGTTACTAACACTGACAATGGAATGCCGTGCCTCATAATCACGCCACGAAGAGACACGAAGGTAATAAAGCTTGGATTCTACACCACTGTACTAGATGGAATTCGGTAGTCAGTTTCACGCTCCGGCTACCTTGTCATAGAACATAACTGTTTCTAAATTTATCTCGGAAAACTTTCTTATTTCAGTATGTCAAATAGTGCTAATGATAGTGAGTTGGTAGTGGTGTGGGAAGTCGCGTTTGTGCAGTTAGTGTTGGTCGGTTATTACAGTATTTGACTGGAGGCACTGAAGAAAACCACGGCTCAGGTTACTAAGTTTAGCCTTCTTCTGGTCCAGAATTGAACTCGGTCCAATCTGCACACGAGGATAAGGTATTGCTCGCAAAATCATGACCTTAGGAGAAACGTGACAAGTTCGAATGACTTAGTTTTCCTAGCTCGCCTAACCATGCTGTCATAAAATTAGATGACACAAACAGGTATTGGTATTACTAGATTTAAGATTCTCCCAACGGTGTTGCTGGAGATTAAAACTATCTTGGGTATTACGCCGTGTCGTGTGTTAAATAGTTTGCAAATTTAGAAGGATCAAATTTTCAATTACTTTTTTTAGGGCGCAACATCCCCTAGTGGGCCAGAGCCTCCTCATTGTCGAGGCTTCACGACCACGCTCAGACATACCATATTCGGTAGGACTCCTTTGGACGAGTGATCAGCCGGACGCAGAGACCTCTACCACACAACAGACGTCAATGACGAAAGACAGATACCCACGCCGCCGACGGGAATCGAAACCGCAATCCCAGCAAGCGCTCGGCCGCAGACCCACACCGTAAACCGTGCGGCCTCTGGGAATGGCTTCTTCAATTCATACAGTCTTTAATATTCGAATATGGAGATGTAGCCTGCACTTTAATTTTTATTGCAGCAGCCTTAGTTCGTTTCCCTTGGAACTGTAGCATGTCTAATGATGCGGTTGACCAGTAGTGCCAAATGCGAAATATTTTGTGTAATATACGGACACCAGGGAACAGTAAAGTTTGTTAGTTTCTTCAGAACGTGTTAGCAGCAACGTTAAGTTTCCGTGCTCAGGTAATGGCCTGTTTGTAAGAGTTTGTTTTACGTCTTACAGCAAGACATTATTCAGAGTTACTCTTATAAACGTGTATGCAGTTAGTTAATTATAATTATCTGAAGTGCATCACGAATCTTTGCATCATTAACAAACATTTGTAGAGCAGAAAAAGCTGGCGTAAACTTCATGGAGGTTAAGGTTATTTAAAACCACAAAGACAAGAATTAACTTGAATTATATTGAAAGACGCATTGCTTACCGCACAGTAAACACGCTACGTCTCGGGTATACGTTCAGTAATAAATAAATAATCCTTGTTTTTTCTGAGATCTATATGAAATACTTAAATGCACTTTGGACACAGAACGTAGTGTATTTGAAGTAAACATTGGAGCTTTTACCAATAGGAATGTTCGGCTGAAAAATCTGCGACATGCTTCTCACAGACAAGTTCGTGTGTGTGTGTATGTATGTATGTATGTATATAAGTATGTATGCATGTATGTATGTATGCATGTATGTATGTATGTATGTATGTGTGTATGCATTATGTTTGTATGTATGTATCTATGTATTATGCGTGTATGTGTGTATGTATGTATGTATTATGCGTGTATGTGTGTATGTATGCATGTATGTATGCGTGTGTGCATGCATGTAAGAATATAGAACTTTGTATCGAGGCTATTTTACGTGCTAACGCCACCAGTGACACATTTATCCTAATACTAATCTTATGACTGCATAATGTAAACAAAGAATTAGTCGTTAATTTTCTTTCCCACCACAGAAAACAACCTTTTATTTGGATATCATGTTCGTCTGTCTGCCTCTTAATACAAGCATCTAAACCGTTAGACAGATTTTTTAACCGCAAAAATTTGAACATTTTGCTAAACTTTTTCTGGCAGTTCCAGTTTTTAGCAATATTAATCCATTACGAAACCTTGTTTACTACGAGAACATGAAAGCAAAAGACGTTACTTTGCTAAATGAAACTTGGTGTGGATAGGGGTGGTAGGAGAAGAGGTCCTGACTGCGCAGCACGAAGTGGGCAGAACTTTTTAGCGCCAGTTAAGTCGTAACGTGCCCCACATTAGGGGCCATTGCTTTATTGTAATGGAGCCGGGCGCAGGTTTCTAGGTACTTCTTTATTTTTATTTTCTCTGACCTCTGGGCGTCCGCCAGCACAACAGACAAATGCAGTTCGTGAGGCGAGAGAAACGCGCTATGTGATTTTAGATGATGATTAGCCGAGTGCCTAGACTTTGTTGTGCGCACGTTCCGTCCATACGAGTCAACATAACAACATAACGGTAGCCTGACTGCGGAGGTTTGCCCTGTATAGATGACGATGATGTAGAAAGAAACCACAGGAAGTAGGGCTTCATGGCTAGAGGGAGATCTTGAGTCTAGCTCGGAAAATGCGTGCGTAAAAATAATAGCAACAACAATAATAATAACAACTCAGACAATACCTGAGCAACATACCAGGAAAGCAAAAAATTAAGGTAATACAAAAGCAACCATATTGGGCACTGCACACATATGGCGGAAAGTGTTAATGTAAAAGTACAAAACATATTTCACAGGCGTAATAACATTACGTGTAGCGCAAGTTGTAATTACAGAACGGCTGCTACACTGAATACCCTAAACACATGGCTTGTTTCAGGTATATAATTGTAAATACCCTGCATACAGGCGATGATGATGATGATGATGATGATGACGACGACGATGATGATAATAATAATAATAATATACTGTGATCTTCCAATGAAACCAATGAGAGTGCGTTTTTAAGAAACGTTGGACAAATTCTATTTCAGATCCCTAAATAAGGAAAATATGTTAAGAAGAGAGATGATAATAGTGACACATAAAAATACACAGGGTGCGGAAAAACTCCATGCCCAAACTTCGTGAGGTGATACGGGGACCAAAACAAAAATTTATTGTCAAGCAATTATGTCGGACGTGCGTCCTTGCAATGCCACGGACCGTCAAAGTGGGTATGACTAAGGCTGGTAATAAAGGAAAACCGCATAAGTATTCTGAAAAAAGTTGTAATTTGTTACCAATTGAGACCAGATATTCAGACGTACAGACACCGACCTCGATACACAGCCAACGCTAACACCGACGTAGCAGAGATTAACGTGTGCGCTCAAAAATGCCAGGTTCCTGCCTGATGGTTGCTGCTGCTACGGCAATTATCTTCAGAAACAACTGGTGATATGTGAATCAAGTTTTTCCTGTACGTAGGATTTTCAACAGCCACAACAGCCATGTCTGGCCAGAAGCAAACCCTCATGCTGCAGCTGTTCACCGGCACATACAACGCTTTGCCGTCAACGTTTAGGCGGGCATTGTGCATGACTTTTTGACTGGGCCTTACTTGTTACTCCGACGGCTCAGTGCACAGATTTACTGAGTGTTTCTTTGGGAAAAGGTACCAGAAACATGTGGCTCCAGAACGACAGGGCTGCCTACGATCGCTGGGTTGGACGAGGCGGTCCTGTAGCTTGGCCTCCCAAGTCACCGGACCTGACACATGATATGATATGATACGATATAATATGATATATTTGTTAACTGCAATTGGGTAGCCACCCGGTGGCAGTAGTACAGTACACATTTACACACACACAATACACAAAATGAGACAAAACAAACAATGCACAGAACAACATAACAATTTTGGAAGAGGAAGGTCATGCCCCGTGTTTTTGGGGTTTACCCTGGCATTTGCCTTACAACTGAGGGAAAAGCACGGAAAAACTTCAGTCAGGGTAGCCGAAGAGTGCCAGCTGGCACACCAATGGACTTCTTTCTATGGTGCCACATTAAAGCCTTGATTTACACATGGAAATTTGACTCTGAAGAGGATCTTAATTGCTGTATCGTTAAGGCAGTAGCAACCACCAGGCAGCAATGTGCCATTTTTGTGTGCACTCGTCAATCTCTTTTGCGTCTTCGTTGCCGTTGGCGTCGGTGTCGGCTGTGTATCGAGATCTGGGGTCCTGCTTTTGAACATCTGCTCTAAATCGGTACGAAACATAACTTTTCTTCAGAATCCGTCGGTGCTTGTTCTTGATTTCCAACCTTAGTCAGACTCACTTTGACAGTCCGTGGCACTACAAGGACGCATGTCCGACATACAGTTGCGTGATAACAAATCTTTGTCTTGGCCTGTCCTATCACCTCAGGCAGACTGGGGTTGTAGATTTTCAGCATCATGTTTGAAAATGACAGTAGTAATTAGATACATTCATCAGAGCGTTTGCAAACTTCTATAGAATATTACAGACAAGGAATTAAAGTGTATAATAAATACAAAAGAAATAACATATGAATAAAGAAAATGAGAAATAAATCATCCCATAACGTAAAACGAATTTGTCTGTGCTATTAGCAGAGTTGTCACACTTGGCTAAAACACAGGACCTTGCGTTATCGTTTATATAAAAGTAAAAAAAAAAACCTCCGATTACTTTTGTTAGCACACAAAGAATAAGACTATCCATGATATACAGAGAGAGAGGGAGAGAGAGGCTGTTTATTTTGTCCCCAAGGTGAAAATTAGCAACTTCAGGCTGCATTAATCAGCACAAAAGAATATGTAATTTTCATAATATCACGTTTGTAACTAATGTAGAGTGTGTGTAATCGTCTAACACAACTATGTGTTAGACGAGTACAGTTGTGTTAGACACTGTACAGTAGTTATTCCATAGAACACAACGTGGATGACGAACCTTATGATCACGTTTGTGTCTCTGTAGGATGTGTGAATCTACAAATATTTGCAGTTTTGTATTGACTTTGTTACTCGACAAATATTCAGGAAATTGACGAATAAGAAGAAATTTGCGTGAAGAATTTTGATATGTAGGCATAATTGGTCATATGCTGTCTAACAAAGAGATGCAACAAGATTATATGAGAAGGAGAGTAATGGGTGATAAGAAGTAGGGACTTTATTTCGAAGGATGGAGGAGGAGCATCTGTTTTCGAAATTTTCTCAGATTCCGGCTTCTTGTCCTTCTGACAGAGGTGTCACGAAAGCCAAACATTAGAAAGGTAAGAATAAATGCTTCAAATACGGGAAGATAAATTTTGGTTTGCCGGTTGATTCTAAAGTGGGTAACAATGATAGATCACCGTGTGGTATTTGAGTGAGGGGATCAAAGTAATTAGTTTAAATAGTAAGGGTTCATGAGAAGCATGCAGTAACAACTTGAACTTCAGGATCCATCATAGCACATGCTTGAAAACATACGAAAACCAAGAAAACCTTGGTTGAAATGCCGATTATAGGGCTTTCGAATTCTGACTGCTAGCAGGCAGGCCTGCAGTTTAAAGATGCCATCCATAAGTTTCAATAACATATCTGCTGCTGTATCATTAACAGTTTAAATTGTACGTTGTATATAGTGGGCTGATAATTAGAATTACAAGTCAAAACTGCAGTAGGCCTACGAATGTTTTACGGACTGGAACGAATTAATATTATGTCTTGGAATTAAATTATATCTCACAGAGAACTTGTAAAAAGCAAAGTAAATTTCACCGTAGACTTGGCCATGAAGTTTCAGAGGGGCAGTAGCGTTATAGCTCTGCCCTTTCTTTAGCATCTGCTTTAGACGGGGATAGTTGCCCAAGGCCACGCCCTGACCCCTTTATTCCCGTTTCCCACTGTGCAGTAAGGTTGGTTGGCCTCACGGCCGGCATGGACGGTTGCAGAAAATCTCCCCGCACGAGGACTCGATTCCCGGACCGTCCACATCGTAGTGAATCTCTGTACTCGCTCGATATCCCGGCTCAACAGAGAACATGTAGTCTCAGCGTTATGAAAACCAATCGATTATATCTCTTTAGGAAATAACGGCTTTTAATTGTGTGAGATATTGTTGTGAAAGAATGCATTAAGATTTTTATATCTGGTCATAAACACCTAACCGTCGAAGAGTTCAAATGACGCGCCGTAGGCTACCTTGTGGTAAACCGGACAACATGGGCTCAGACCGGGATATTCATGCGAAAGTCAAGTAATCACAGTATGCCAGGACATTGCGGACTCTCTGGATAACGGAGACAAGATTGACGCTATTATAGTTGACTTTTCAAAAGCTTTTGATTTAGTTCCTCATGGTCGATTACTAACTAAAACTGCAAACTCGGGCGTGGATTCTAGGGTAGTGGTGTGGATAAAGGAATTCCTTCTAGGTCGCGCGCAGAGAGTCAGGGTGGGAGGGCAACTATCTGAAGAAGTTAGAGTAACGTCAGGTGTACCGCAAGGAAGCGTATTAGGTCCTCTTCTGTTCCTAGACTACGTAAATGATATTTGGAGGAATATGGAATCAACTATTAGACTTTTTGCTGATGACTGTGTAATTTACAGAAAAATTATAAATAATGCAGACATGGAAAAATTGCAGAAAGATCTGGACAGGCTGGGGGAGTGGACGGTTGAAAATGCGATTAAAATAAATCCAAGTAAAAGTAAGGCAATTCACTTCACGAGAGCTAGGGTAAAGGATCCAATAATTTATTCGTTAATGGGCACATAAATACCGGAAGCGAGCGAGCAGTTATAAATATTTAGGAATAATTTTAAGCAGCGACTTAAGTTGGGCGGATCAAGTTAACTACACGGTGAGAAAGGCCTGGAAAGCACTATATTTCACAATGCGAATACTAAAAAAGGGTAATAGTAATACCAAAAGCTTAGCCTACATGTCACTTGTACGTCAGATTCTTGAATATGGGGCCACGTGCTGGGATCCGTACAGGGCGGGACAAATAAGTGCGTTAGACAGGGTGCAAAAGAAAGCGGGCAAATTTGCACATCATAGGAACAGTCCGAACTGGGAAACTTTGGCGTCGCGTAGAAAGCTATCACGCATATGTGCCCTCTTCAAAGCGTACTCCGGGGAACGCGCGTGGATGCCTATTGGTGACAGATTACAACGGCCACACTATCTGAGCAGGGTAGATCATGAAAGGAAAATTAGGAGTAGGAGACGGATATAGGGAAATATTCTTTTGTAAATAGGACCATCCAACACTGGAACCAGTTACCGGCAGAAGTATTAGGAATTCTTCAACGCAAACCAATCACTTTTAAAAAGAGGGTAAGGAAAGTGATAATTGAGTTGAATTAAAGTGAGTAAAGTATGCTGAAAATCATCGAAAAGTGTAGAGAAGCAAATTCTAGTGAAGTGAAAAGTTATCTAATGTGAAGTGTAGCGAAGTGAACGAAGCAAAGTGAAGTCGAATGAGGTAAAGTTAAGTGCAGTATAGGGAAGAGGGGAGGGAACGAGTCTTTACGGAAAAGGTTTATAGGAGTAGTAAGTGATGAGAAGTGAAAGACTGGGGTGAAAGCGTGAGTGAATTAATGACTGTAAAAAAAAACAATTACAAGAAACTGTACATAGTACT
>Ga0123355_10020684_pt1 | contig 10517 bp, 9 predicted proteins | sample TergutEmb28metaG_3_FD_89872 | JGI IMG/M metagenome (GOLD analysis project Ga0123355, IMG submission 89872) | Embiratermes neotenicus P1 segment gut microbial communities from Petit-Saut dam, French Guiana - Emb289 P1 | ecosystem: Host-associated > Arthropoda: Insects > Digestive system > Gut ... | reverse complement strand
GAGAATGGCCTATCGGTAAACGCATCGACGACCGTCAGGTCCACGAGGGCATCGTCCCATCTCTCCTGAGGGTCGGCAAACGAGATCTCGGTCCGCGCTGAGTACCATCCCTGCGACAGGCGACACACCATGATCGCGGAGCATGCCGATGTCCTCGACGACCGAATCCGGTTCTCCCACACAAGCCTCGGCGCAGATGCTGCAGATGCTCCACGCCTTCCTGACGGTGCAGGGGGTCCACGTGGCAGCGGTCCTCGGGATCGCCGACCTTCTCGCCGACGGACCGCGAACGGTGGATGACCTGGCAGAGGCGACCGGAGCGCATGGCCCGTCGTTGCAGCGTCTGCTGAGGATGCTCACCGGGCCCGGTGTCATCCGCGAGGAGACGGACGGCCGCTTTGCGATCACGCCGCTTGGTGCCACGCTCCAAAGCGGCAGGCCGGATTCGGTCCGTGACTGGGCCCTGTTCGCGGGGGCACCTGACGTGTGGGCGGTGTGGGCGGGGCTGCGCGACAGCGTGATGACCGGACAGGCCGGCTTCCAGGTCGTGCATGGCGAGCCGATGTGGGAGTACCTCACCGCCCATCGGGAGCTCGGCGAGGTGTTCGACGGCTGGATGACCAGCCAGTCCGGACAGCACAACGCTGCACTCGTCGAGGCCTACGACTTTTCACCCTTCCGCCTGGTGGCGGATGTGGGTGGTGGCCAGGGCTCGACGCTGGCGGCCATCCTCGCCGCCAACCCAACACTCCAGGGCGTCCTGCTCGACCTGCCGGAGGTCGTCACCGACGTGTCGGAGCTCGACCGGGCAGGGGTAGCGGACCGGTGCCAGGTGATAGGCGGGGACATGCTCGCCTCGGTGCCGTCGGGCGCCGACGCGTATCTGCTCAAGCGGGTGCTGATGGGCTGGAGCGACGACGAGGCAGTGACGGTGCTCGGTCATTGCGCCGCCGAGATGGCGGTGGACGGAAAGGTCGTCGTGGTCGACATCGTGATGGCGACCGGGAATGATCCGACCCCGGCGAAACCCTTCGACATCTTGATGCTGCTCACTCAGCCCGGCGCCCGGATCCGCACCGAGGACGAATTCCGCCGGCTCTTCGCCGCAGCCGGGCTGCGACTCACCAGAGTCATTCCGACGGCCTCGCAAAACAGCGTTCTCGAAGGCAGCGTGGAGGGCTCACCGCAAAACGGTGGCTCCCCGTAGGTAAAGACGACGTCGAAACCGAGCGTGTCCCGGTAGAACGCGAGGGCTCTCGCGAAGTGGGCCAGCGAACGGTCGAGCTGCGACTCCGCTGGAGTCCCCTCGGGCACGGGTCCCTCCTCCCTTGAGCGCCGTCAGGGCTGCTGCAGGAGGTGGGCGGCGTCGGGGCGGTGACGGCGGACCGCCTCGTGGTTGGTCGAGTCCGCCCCCATGTAGATCCCGACCTCCCACGTGCGCTTGAGGGGGTCGTGGACGTCGAGTGCCATCCTCCCGATTCCCTGGACCTCGATCTCGACGTGCTCACCGTCCTGCAGCGGGCCGAGGCCCTCGTGGTTCGTCCCGCAGGAGATGAGATCGCCACTGTTCAGCGTCATGATCCGGCTGGCGAACTCGATCAGCTCCGGGACGCGGTGCTCCATGTCATCGGTGTGGTAGTTGTGGCGAAGCTGTCCGTCGTCGAAGAACCGGACATGCAGGTCGTTGGGGTCGGGGATCTCGTCGGCGGTGGTGATGCACGGGCCGATCGGGCAGAAGGTGTCGAACGACTTGCCGAGCCAGCTGCCCTGCTTCCATGTCGAGCGGCCCTCGCCACGCGCCGAGACATCGATCAGGCTCGTGTAGCCGAAAACGGCCTGGCGCCAATTCTCCTGGGTGATCTCCTTGGCCGGGCCCCGCAGCACGATCGCCAGCTCCGCCTCGTGCATGAACATCCACGGCTCGGTGAAGTTCGGCAGTTCGATGGTGTCGCCGTCCCCGACGACGGCGTCGGGGTTCTTCAAGAACATGTTGAGCGGCCGCGGTTCGCGTTGCGCGTGCTCCCAGTAGTTCCCGATGCAGCAGAGGATCTTCCCCGGCCGCGGCAGCGGCGGCCGCAGACGCACCTCGGCCCGGTGCAGCCCGTCGGCGTGCTCGACCTCCTCCTCGAGGCGGGGGCGCAGGTCCTCGAAGTCGTCGATGAGGTTGCGCATCGTCGCCTGTATGTCGTGGCCCGCGGCGAGAAGACGAGCGATGGGCACGACCCGGTCCTCACGCAGCGCGCCAGGCTCCGGTCCTTCTCCCCTCTCGAAGACGACGAGCTTCACGGGTCCCTCCTCCTCCTCCGGCCGCTTCCAGGCGACCGCGGCGGAGACTACCCCTCCGTGCATCGATCCACCGACGCGAAGGCAGGCCCCCGTAGGCTCGGCCACTCACTGAAGGCCGCGCCCGGGGGAGGAGCTGATGGCCGAGAGCGTATGGATCAAGACCCGGACACCGGAATCTCGCGCGCTGTTCGACCGGGTCAAGGAGGCAACCCGGCTCTCCGCCCGGCTCAGCGGCTTCTGCCTTGAAGAGGGGGAGTCGATCCGAAAGGCGTTCGAGGAGCTGATCGGCAAGCCCGTCGGCGACGCCTTCACGTTGATCCCTCCCTTCTATACCGACTATGGCTTGAACATCACCGTCGGTCGATCGGTCTTCATCGGTTCGGGGTGCGCCTTCACCGGCCACGCCGCGATCAGCATCGCGGACGAGGTGATGATCGCCCACAAGGTCAACCTTGTGACGGCCGGTCATCCCGTCGAACCCGGGAAGCGGCGCGAGTACATCACGGGGGAGCCGATCACGATCGCTGCGAATGTATGGATCGGAGCCGCGGCGACCGTGATGCCCGGTGTTCGCATCGGGGAGGGCAGCGTCGTCGGCGCCGGTGCCGTGGTGACACACGACGTCCCTCCTGCGACCGTCGTTGCCGGTGTGCCGGCAACCGTGATCCGGAAGCTGTAGCACCGTCCGCTGCCATCCTGGGTTTGCTCGTCGCTATGGGAGCGCCCTCGCACGGGTCGTGGGAGGTCACCGGGAGAACACGGCGAGGATTAGGAATAGGCCCGTTGCCGTTGTTGCGACGCTATGGTCCGCTCCATGGAACCCTTCCTGACGACTCACACGGGCAGCCTTCCGCGTCCATCCGACCTGGCCGGTCTCCTCATCGAGCGGGAGGACGGCAAGACCGGCGGGGCCTTCGATCAGGCGGTGCGCCAGGCGGTGGAGGACACGGTGCGCCGCCAGGTCGATGCCGGCATCGACGTGGTCAACGACGGCGAGATGAGCAAGATCGGCTACTCGACGTACGTGACCCAGCGGCTCACGGGCTTCGGCGCAGCGCCCACCGAGATCCAGCGCTACCGCGCCGGGGTCTACGCGGAGTACCCGGACTTCCAGGCCTTCAGCTCCGGCTCGCCGGCGCAGGCCGCGGCGACGAGCAACGCCTGCATCGGCGACGTCACGCTGAAGGACCCCGACGCCGTGCAGGTCGACATTGCCAACCTGAAGGCGGCGGCAGAAGGGGCGGGGGCGCGCGAGGTGTTCATGAGCGCCGCATCCCCGGGCGTCATCAGTTACTTTTTGCCCAACGTCCATTACCCCACCCGCACGGACTATCTCGCGGCGCTGGTGGACGCGATGCGGCCGGAGTACAAGGCGATTGTCGACGCCGGGCTGATCCTGCAACTCGATTGTCCCGATCTGGCCATGACCCGGGGCGCGTACGGGAGCCTCGAGGAGTTCCGCCAGGTCGCGGAGGAGAACGTCGAGGCCCTCAACGAGGCGCTCGCCGGGCTGCCCGCAGATCGGATGCGGGTCCACCTCTGCTGGGGGAACGGCGAGGCCCCCCACACCCGCGACGTCGAATTGGCCGACGTGATCGACGTGGTGTTGCGGACGGCCCCGCTCGGCATCTCGCTCGAGGGTGCCAACCCGCGTCACGGTCACGAGTGGCAGGTGTTCTCCGATGTCGAGCTCCCCGACGACCGCTACCTCGTCCCCGGGGTGATCGACTCGGTCACGAACTTCGTCGAGCACCCGGACCTGGTGGCGCAGCGGCTCGGCAACTACGCCAGCGTCGTCGGCGCCGAGCGGGTCATGGCCGGCACGGACTGCGGGTTCGGGACCTTCGCAGGGTCGAGCCGGGTCGCCCCGAGTGTGGCCTGGGCAAAGCTGGGAGCGATGGCCGAAGGCGCCCGCCGTGCAAAGGCCCGGCTCACCTAGGCGCTCGGTCAGGCCCTCCGAACTTCTCAGGCCATCCGGACGGCGACCTTCAGGCGACCCCGCGCCGGCACGATCGCCGTCTCGTACGCCTGTTGGACGTCTTCGACGTCGAAGACGTGCGTGACGTAACGCTCCGGGAGGAACTCGTTGGCCTTCACGTGCTCGAGAGCGACCTCCAGGGCATGGTGGCGTGAGAGCGTCGAGCCGGCCTTGAGCGTGAGTTGCTTGCGCAGGAACTTATAGAGGTCGAACGCGACCGGCCTGGTCTCGGGGATCCCGAAGTAGTAGAGACGTCCTCCCGGCGCCACGGCGTCGATGGCATCCGAGATGGTGAACGCCTGATGGCCGATCGCCTCGACCACGACGCTCGGGCGATCCGCTTCGCTCAGCTGGCTCACCCAGCGTTCCACGGAGCCATGGATCGCCTCGTCGACGCCGAAATCCGCCGCGAAGTCGCTCCGATCGACGAGGTCCACACCGGTGACATGCGAAGCCCCGCGCGACTTGAGGACGTGGCTGAAGAGCATCCCGATCGATCCCTGGCCGAGGACCGCGACGGAGTGGCCCTCGACGTCGCCGATCTGGTCGACGGCGTAGATCACGCAGGCGAGGGTCTGGATGGGTATCGCCAGCACCGGCTCGAGGTCTTCATCGACCTGGACGACCTGGTCGCCATCGGTGACGATGATCTCCGATACGGCGTTGTCGTACTCCGCCCAGCCGACGACGTGGGCTCCCCGGGCATAGAGCGGGCTCCTCGACGCCAGCACCTCGCCGACCACCTCGTGCATCGGGTAGCCGGGAAAGTTCGCCGCATAGGGTCCGCGGTCCTGGGGCCTCGTATCGGGATGTCCGGCGAAGTAGCCGAGGTCGCTGCCGCAGACCGCCCCGGCCAGGGTCCGGATCAGGACCTGTCCCTCCTTCAGGTCTCCCTCGCCAGGCGGGTTCACCTCGACCCGTGAAAACTTCGCAGGCTCGGTCAGGCTGTATGCCCACATGGTCCGGCTCCCTTTCGTCTGTTTCCGACAACCTTGCCGCTTGGCCCCGATCGGAACCCTAACCGAGACGGTCCGGCAGACATCGGAGCACCGGCCGATTGCGGGGGCTATGGTCCGCGAACATGGAACCCTTCCTGACGACACACACCGGCAGCCTTCCGCGTCCCGCCGACCTGGCCGGCCTGCTCTTCGACCGCGAGGAGGGGACGACCAGCCAGGACTTTGACGGGGCGGTGCGTCAGGCTGTCGAGGATACGGTGCGCCGGCAGCTCGACTCCGGCATCAACGTGGTCAACGACGGCGAGATGGGCAAGATCGGGTATTCGACGTATGTGACCCAGCGGCTCACCGGCTTCGGCCCGTCGCCGGCCGGGCCTCGCCGGGCGCGCCCGGGAGACGCCGAGCTGTTCCCGGACTTCGCCCCCTTCACGGCGGCGCGCAGCTTCAGCTATGTGAGGAGCAACGCCTGCATCGGCGAGGTGAGCCTGAAGGACAGCGAGGCGGTGCAGGTCGACATCGCCAACCTGAAGGCGGCGGCCGAGGCGACCGGGGCGGACGAGGTGTTCATGAGCGCCGCCTCCCCGGGCGTGATCAGCTTCTTCCTGCCGAACTTCCACTACCTGAACCGACAGGAGTACCTGGCGGCGCTGGTGGAGGCGATGCGACCGGAGTACAAGGCGATCGTCGACGCCGGGTTGATCCTCCAGCTCGACTGCCCCGACCTGGCGATGACCCGGTATGCCTACGGGAGCCTGGAGGAGTTCCGCGAGGTGGCGGAAGAGAACGTGGAAGCGCTCAACGAGGCGCTCGCAGGGCTGCCGGCGGATCGGATGCGGGTCCACCTTTGCTGGGGAAACGGTGAGGCTCCACACGTGAATGACGTCGAGCTGCCTGACATCATCGACCTCGTGTTGCGGACGGCGCCTTCGGGAATCTCGCTGGAGGGCGCCAACCCGCGTCACGGCCATGAGTGGGAGGTGTTCGAGAGCGTTGCGTTGCCGGACGACCGCTACCTCGTCCCCGGCGTGATCGACTCGGTCACGAACTTCGTCGAACACCCGGACCTCGTCGCGCAGCGGCTCGGCAACTACGCCAGCGTCGTCGGAGCGGAGCGGGTGATGGCCGGCACGGACTGCGGCTTCGGGACCTTCGCCGACTCCAGCCGGGTTGCCCCGAGTGTGGCGTGGGCCAAGCTGGCCGCGATGGCCGAAGGGGCCCGCCGGGCGAAGGCCCGGCTCAGGTAGCGCCGTCCCCGGTCGGCTCTCCTACGCCTCTCGGCTAGTCGAGCTCGGCGACGGGCGGGCACCCCGGGTGGTAGTAGGCGAAGACCAGCTGATCCTCATGCCAGTAGAGGACCGCCGTGTCGTCGACCAGGGGCTCCCCACACCTGGCGCAGACGGTGGGGAACCCGTCCTCGGTGAGCGGACGCTGTGGTTCGATGATGCAGACCTTATGCGTCGGTGCTGCCGGGAGAGGGGTGGAGGGATCATGAAGTGGTGCAGGTTCGAGGCCGAGACCGGGCCGAGTTACGGCGTCGTCGGTGACGATGGGTCGGTCAGCGCCGTGGCGGGGAGCCCCTTCGGCCCGCATGAAGTCGAGTCGGGCTCTTCTCGTCCCTTGAGTGGGGTGAAGCTCCTGGTCCCCGTGATTCCTCCGACGTTCTACGCAGCCGGGGTGAACTACCGCCTGCACGTGACGGAGATGGCCGCCAAGAATGGGGCCGAGCCCGTCTTTCCGCCGGCGGCGGACATCGGCTATCGGGCCAACAATGCGTTGATCGCCGACGGCGAGGCGATCGTGATCCCTTCCGACGCCAGCGAATCCGTGCAGTACGAAGGAGAGCTGGTCGCCGTCATGGGCCGGAGATGCAAGCAGGTCTCCGAGGCCGAAGCTCTTGAAGCCGTGTTCGGCTACACGATCGGCAACGATGTGAGCGAGCGCAACTGGCAGCAACATGACCGCACCTTCTGGCGGGGCAAGAACACGGATACGTTCAAACCCATGGGTCCCTGGATCGTGACCGGGCTCGATCCGGAGGAGCTCTCCGTCACCATCCGCCTCAACGGACAGGAGATGTTCACCTACGCGGTCAAAGACGCGATTTTCGGTCTCGCACATTTCATCAGTCGGATGAGCCGATATCTGACGCTCTACCCGGGCGACGTGATCTGGATGGGCACCGATGGTGCGACGGAGAATATGAAACACGGCGACGTGGTCGAGGTCGAGATCCCCGGCATCGGCGTGTTGCGCAATCCGGTGGTTCGAGAGGGCGAGGGCGATCGTCGATTGAGCGTGGTCGGCTCTCAGCACCCCGGTTGAACGGCACGGGCGCCGAGAGCCGACCAGGGGCTATTCCATCGAGTCCAGGATGTCGTCGATCGCCTCCGCCGGGGCGTGGTAGGCCTCGAACCCGGCAAAGTAGAAGACCACGCCGGCGAGCAACTGCCGGATGTACTTCTTCTCGATCCCCCAGCTCTTTGCGAGCAGCGTGGCCTCCCGCAGACCCTCCACGTTCTGCTTCTGTGCGTTCAGCTTCAGCATGATGTACGGCACGACCTGCTTGGGCAGCGTCGTGATCGCCGCCTCCTGCTTCGCCCGGTTCGCCTTCACGAACTCCGGATGATGCTTGATCCCGAACTGGATCGACTTCGGGACATACCCGAGGTTCCGCTCGTACCAGCCCTCGAGGTTCCTCCGGTCCTCGGCGGTCATCTCCGGCGTCGAGAGGTCGAGCCCGGACCTGAAGGCTTCGGGGTCGGGCGCCCAGCCCTCGGGCCATACCGGCGGGATCCGGGGCGGTCCGTACACCGCGAGGAAGTCGCCGACGGCGCGGTAGACGTGGCCGAGGCCGCGCATCCCGGCGTAGGACTGGGCGAACATGACGATCTCCATCGTCTGGTTCAGGGGCAGTCCGTGTCGCCAGAGCGCGAAGAACTCGTTGCGTACGCCGGTTTCCCAGCCGATCAACATGTAACTCGGCAGGTTGTGGACGCTCCAGATGAGGAGATCTGGCTGGGAATATTCGGCATGTCCGCCTGCATCACAGTGGCGGACGGCCTTGGCGTGGAGCTTCACCCACTCCGGATTGGCGTAGTCGCTCGTGATCTCGTTGCACCACAACTGGTAGAGAGGTCCGCGGTCTCGCAGCGCCGATAGGAGGTGAGCGTTCTGTTCCTCCTTGGTGAGTTCGTCGAGCTTCGATACGTCGAGCCCCATCCTGATATCCGGTTGCATGACCACGTGCACCCCTCCTTGCTCGTAAGTAATCCGACCTGCGGCGACCGTACCTCATTGGCCGTCCGTCTGCTCTTCGATCTCAAGGCATCCCCGTTGTCGGCGTAGCTCGCGTAACACGCCGGTCCCCCTAGCATGGGCATGAAATGCGATGGGTGAATCACGGGGAAACCGTGCGTTACGACTCGGCGTGGGTCCGGCTGTTGACCGCCGACATCGAGCTGCCCGACGGTCGGCGGTTCGATCACCACCTGATCCGGATGCCGATGCCGGCGGCCGGCGTGGTGGTCCTCGACCCCGACCGCGGTGTCCTGATGCTGTGGCGACACCGGTTCATCTCGGACACCTGGGGGTGGGAGATCCCGGCGGGGCGGATCGAGGCGGGCGAGACCGCCGAAGAGGGGGCGCGCCGCGAGGTGCTCGAGGAGACGGGGTGGGAGCCCGGGGCGCTCACGGCACTGACCAGCTATCACCCGAGCGCCGGCATCTCCGACCAGACGTTCCATCTCTTTGTCGCCGCCGGGGCGGTCGAGGTGGGGCCGCCGGCGGACTGGTTCGAGTCGGAGCGAGTCGAGTGGATCCCCGTGGCGAGGGTGCGGGAGGTGATCCGGGCCGGTCAGATCGGTGACGGGCTCAGCCTCACCGCACTGCTGTGGTGCCTGGCCTTCGACGAGATCTAGGATGGTCGCGTTCAGATAGCAAAGGCTATGTGATCTCGAGGGGCACCGTGATCTCGAGGGGGCACCGTCGTGAGTCCTGCGTCGCACGCAGGTGAAGGCCATGCCGTCGGCGTGGGGCGAAGCGATGCCGCCCTGCCGCGGGTTGGCCGACGAGTAACGTTGTCGGCCAGAGGGGGGTGTGGTGGGGCACACCGCCGGGGTTTCGCGCCGGGGCTTTTGAACACCGACGTTGTTGTGATTCTCACCAGGCCGGTCTTCACCGTTCTGGACGACACCAGGCCCGTGCAGGAGATGAGGTTGCAGGGACCATGACGACATCACAGCAGGCCGGGACGGCACTGGCAGCCGCGCCGGGTGCGAGGGAATCGACGGTTTCGGGCGACGCGCTGGTGGTTGAGGGGCTCACGTGTGAGCTTCCGTCGCCGGCGGGGATGGTGCGCCCCGTCGACAATGTCTCGTTCACCCTGGGACACTCGAAGACGCTCGGTATCGTCGGTGAGTCGGGCGCGGGAAAGTCGATGTTGGTGCGGGCGATGCTCGGGATCAGCCCTGCGTCTGCCACGGTGTCGGGCAAGGTGATCCTGGATGGGGTCGATATCCGGGCGCTCCCGAAGAAGGAGCATCGGCACAAGCTGGGCGCGGGGATCTCCCTGATCTTCCAGGATCCGATGACCTCGCTGAACCCGGTGGTGCCGATCGGCCGGCAGATCACCGAGGGCATGCGCTTCCACCACGGCGTGGACCGGGGCGAGGCGAAGGACCGGGCGATCGAGTTGCTGCGCCAGGTCGGCATCTCCGAGCCGGAGAAGCGGTTCCGCCAGTATCCGCACCAGCTGTCGGGCGGGATGCGCCAGCGGGTCACGATCGCCGCCGCGCTGGGTTGCGACCCTCAGGTGCTGATCGCCGATGAGGCCACGACCGCACTGGACGTGACGGTCCAGAAGCAGATCCTCGACCTGTTGGGGCAGATCCAGGCGGAGCGCAAGATGTCGGTGATCATCATCACCCACGATCTCGGGATCGTCGCCGGCCGAACGAACGACCTGGTCGTGATGTACGCCGGGCAGGTCGTCGAGAAGGGTCCGACGAGGCGTCTGTTCAAGATGAACCGGAACCGTTACACCGCGGCCCTGCTGGAGGCGATGCCGGACCTCGAGAATGAGACCCATGCCAAGATGAACACGATTCCGGGCCAACCACCCCGGTTGACCGGCCTGGGAGCGAGGGGCTGCCGGTTCGCACCCCGCTGTTCGGCGGCGGAGGACGACTGTCGTGCGTCCGACCCGGAACTGTTGGCGGACCCCACCTCGGAGGTGCACCTGTTCCGGTGTTTCCATCCCGTGGAGTCCGCCGCGACCGCGAACGGGGGCACTCCGG
>Ga0123355_10020683_pt1 | contig 10517 bp, 9 predicted proteins | sample TergutEmb28metaG_3_FD_89872 | JGI IMG/M metagenome (GOLD analysis project Ga0123355, IMG submission 89872) | Embiratermes neotenicus P1 segment gut microbial communities from Petit-Saut dam, French Guiana - Emb289 P1 | ecosystem: Host-associated > Arthropoda: Insects > Digestive system > Gut ... | reverse complement strand
ATTTACAAACTCCAAAATTTAACATTTTTAAAAATTTTTAAAAAACCCCCCCCCCCCCCACCCTCAAAAAATGATAGTGGCACCAAAAAAAGGGAAATTTTACACGCATGAAATTCCGTTTTCTCTAACATACGAGTGATTTTTGTGGCATGTTGATTAAATCACACGATTATCAGTATCCACTTCGCTAGGTGTGTCAACATTCACTTAAATAGTACCGTGCCTAAGAGCTATCAATAACAAATAATGCTCACACTTTTCCTCAACCTTCACTTATTGGTCAACATTGCTTCAGTTTCTTAACTTCGTGGAGATAAGATAACTGAGAAATGTAGTAATATTGGCCTCTCTCTTTTACTACAAATATATATTAAATCTACACTTTCAAGTCTGTAACAAACAACACATTATACATAATGTCGACAGAATTATCTCGCAAATAAAAATGGTTATGATGATAATGAAAATAATATTGTTAATAACGACTACCTGCAATAAATCTCAAGCAACATGAGCTGTGGTTCAAGCTTACAAGAGCAGCTAACAGAAAAAAATAGACTTTTATTCCCAAATTTTAAATATACCTCTAAAGACGTATTTTGTAAAGTTTCTTCCTCTCTTTATACAATCAACGTATAAGTATGTCAAATGAGGAAAGACGTTCCTTACAAAGAAGAACTTTCTATAAAACGTTCAAAGACATAAAGAGTTTAGAAACTAAACTGAACTATTATTCTCTAAAAATGTGCAACACCCATAAAATCTGTGTATTTTACCATCAACGCAAATGTAAGTCTGCAGCAAGGCGTCCCTTTCGAGCGCGACCGGAGTGTAAGACGCTCTGGTGCCAAATCGGACAGATTCATAAGTCGTGCGTTAGCTTTCACTGCCCAGTTTTCATGATCGTTTATCTTCCACAGATGCCGTAGAGTCTAGACACGGTCAGCAAGCAAAATAAACCACCAAAACAAGGTGCACCCTCTCAAAATCATCGCATGAAGAAGATTTATTTATCAGTCTTTATTCATCTCCGCTGCACATTTTCTGTACTAGGCTCAAAAATGTGCACAGTTTTCTTAATTAATTTATTTCATTCTTGGTAAAGGTATAACAATATTATCATATATCAACTACGCGATTTATTAACAAAGATGTTTGCAAAAAGAACCACATAAATGCAGTTATGTTTCTTCTTATTCATTACATGATTAAAACATATTTACATTTTATATTATGTTCTTAAATTAATTTCCCTGCATAGGCCTGTACTAAAATTAATAAATTTAATTTTCTTCATAATTAGTACGCTCACCTGTAGTGCCGTCGTTTGGTATTACTTGTGAAATCTGGTTTGGAACGTTAGCTAGTTCATACACCATTACCAAAAGAAGCGGCTCTGTTCTGCGTAGAGTGCGTTGCTGTTAAAACAAAGAAAAAACATTAAATTTTCTATTCTGCCGATACAACTCAGGATCAGTCTCCTGACAGTAAGTTCTACAAATGTGTTTTATTTTCAGAGAGTTTACAAAACAAGTTACCATTCCTCCAAGATTTACTGTAATATTCTACTTACCTCTACATAGATATTTAATACAACTAACTAACCAACTAATTAACTAATTGCATAGAGCAGAGTCGTCCATTAGAAGCTAATAGATCCTCAGATACTCAAAAAACTCTCTGCATTTAATGGAACTTGAAGGTTCATTACCGCATTCACAACAGCCCGCCACCTGTCCCTATCCCAAGTGTCACATGCCCTACCCATCTCGTTATTCTTTATTTGGTCGCCGAATAATATTTGTTGAGGAGTACAGATCATAAAACTCTTAGTTATGCAGCCCTTTCCACTCCCCTGTTCCCTCGTCCTTCTTAGGCCCAAATATCCTTTTCAGCACCCTATTTTCGAACAATTTCAGGAGATATTTTATACAATTACAAATAATTCAGTATACAGTCAGAGTTTCTTAACACTTTTATGATACTTGTGTTCCCAAATTTAATCACAGGATGAGTGACGTTCTTAGCAATGCAAAGCAGCTTGTCAGAAAGAGGGTCATTTCTGTATATAATAAAGAATCGCCCAACACAGAAGTATGTTTTGATCGAGGCCTTCTTAACTCGATTATTAATTAGAGGTATAGTACTTACCTTCAATGTCTGGTCGATTAAATAGCGCGCCCATCCAACAGAGCGGCGGGTGGGTTTCCAAAGTCAGGCTAAAAGCGATGAAAAATGACCTTTGCCCATGAAAAGAAATACAGCCTTGTTGTTCAGTGCTCGGCATGTCCGTAACGGCTAATGACACAGTTATCCAACTTAATTTAGAGTTTCTTCTATGTAATTAATTTATAACGAAATATGGTGCAGAAATTTTGTCGGAGGAAATGAAGAGTTTGGGGCAAAGAATCCTGTAAACATGTGGGGTTACAGTATGAGATAAGATAAACTAAGAAAGTTAATGACATAATTAAGCAAAATGGCTTTTGTCACCCTGTGATAATGATTCCAAACTTAAATTAAAAGTATGAAACATCATTGAATACTATTATAAAATATTGTTATTTAATACCTACTTACAACATTTTCAACCTTCAGATCTTTGCACCATTCCGTCCCACGATGAAGCGTTGTGTTGAATGAATACGTGTTGGTTTTGGTGAAATCCTTGAGGACGAAATTAGCCCTTCCAAATGACAAATCAACTTGCATCGTCACTTTAGCCTCTGGTCAGAATCAATAAACAAGGTACTCAGAAATGAAGACAAATAGCGATATTCATAACATTTACATTAAGCGAAAGTAATTTTGTCCTGAATTGTTAAGTTTTAGGTACACAAAACACATTTATATCCAGCTCTTGAATAAATCAGTTGGTCCCATATCACACTATAGTAAAATATTGTGTGCAGACACATCAACTCCATGCAGCAACAATCATTGTTGAAAAACTAAGTAGCTAAACAAAAAATTCCCTAATTTTGTGGTGCCCGCCATCATTCACCTTTTTCACACACATAACCACACATTGCTTATGATAACAAAGAGCCTTACCCACGGTGTCCGGAATATGCAAGCCCGTGTAAGCAAGGCAGGCTGTACAAGAGAAGTCAAACATTTTATGGTTGACGCTTCTGGTGCTGGTGGTTAGAGCTGGTTTGAAGGTGATAACGGGGTGACTTCTCAGGACAACAGCGTGTCCGGACTTAAAAGCTCCTACAGCTATATCTGCAAAGGGGTGAAATATGTTCAACAGGCTTCTTTGTTCAATATTTTGTGCTTTATGTTTAAACTGTCATGTACTGCTCACGTGTTTCTGCAAACTATTAGTTCTACTCTTTCCTATATTAAGGCCAATTCTATACAACCGATAAAAAGTAATGTGCCATGCGTGTCAGAGTAGAAAAGGGAAAGAATATTTGGTTTTTAGCTATCATTAGTTCTAAATAAAATAAGCTAACAAGGAGAGCGTTTCAAGAAATTGATTCTCAGTACATTTCAGATGTAGGAATAATCTGTTCAGATAGCACATTGAAATTTGGAAAACAAATTAAAACTTAACGACTAACGGTAAGAATTTTAAAATCAAATATAGGAAAATATTTTGTAACAGTAATGTCATAAAATATCCTACGAAATTGGAAGTTTTCCTAAACATGCTTACTGTAAAAACAGAGCAAGAGAAATAAGGACGGCGTTGTTAGCATATCGCATGGAAAAGAAACAGGACAAAAATAAGAGGAGAAATCGTGTTTCTACTGAATTTTTAGCGTCAACGCTGATTTTGATTATTTTGTTTGCATTCAGCTGATCAGCAGAGGTCGCGAAGGACTTTTGCTCCACAAGGACAAACCTGCTTTTCATATAATTTAGGAGTTTAAAAGGCAAGTCTCTGTATTTGAGAAATATTGAAAATTTGTGTAGGCTTTAACCCTTATCCTGCTAACATGGAGAATAGAGTGAGCTCCTAATAATGCCAGCAAATGGCAGATGGGATTTAATTCGGCGTTTAAAGGGTTAAAAGATGCCAGCGATAAAAGAGACTTACAACACAAGCACATAAAACCAGCATCTCATTTGTGTACTGTAGAAGATATAACAAAAAAGAAGCTAAGTTCATTGTCTGGACTTTGGAGTTGATTGACTTCATTTCGTTATTTTCAGCATGCAGTGTGCGTGAGAGCAAAGAACATCGGTTTTTAAAATTGTGTGCTTTTTAAAGTGAGAAAGTTGGTTTGTCAGACGTAAAGGTTGATTCTGTTTGTCATATTCACAAAAGCACCAGTGATCTCGAAATTGGATATTCAAAATCTGTTTAATTTTAAAGCGTCCCATGATGAAGTAATTTGATAGTCTCAGGTGACATCGAACCGTTGTAAAATAGCACTTGAGAGATTCGATTATATTTGAAAAAATACTGAACAAGAATAGAAAGGAACACATAAATTTTATCTTCCCAGTGTGTTACCTTCGCTTCTGCTAAAATAATTGATGAAGATCTTCAATCCAAACTTAAACGTGAACCGGATTAAAAATATCACGAAAAGAGTTATAGAACGTTACATTTCATATAAAGTTACGTTTCTTTAATGCGTGTGATGAGTTCATGTAAAATTTAATACATACAACTTATTATTACTAACATCTTTAATCTAATGCTTGGCATCATTCCCATATAACACAAATTTAACACCAAAATCTTACTAAATATAGTGCACCCTGCAGACGTTAATTTAATATGTTATAAAATGTGGTTGTATTGAATCGATACAGAATAAAATAAAGTCACTAAAATAATGCTTGGATTTGGTGAGATATGAAATTCTCAAGATGCTGAGAGTGGGAAGTACAGTGGTCTGAGGTAAGTTGTAAGGATTTACCTATTTACGCTGATAAATGAAAGTAGCAGATTTCCCCAAATCATTGCTACTCCCCTGTTAGCTACACAGCGTTACATCCTGGAAGATAGCAAACTTGAACTTTTATAATCGGATCCTGATGCAAATTTTAATAAAGATTTTGACGGTCACGTGATCATGCATCGTGATATACTCTTGTAATAAAACCAACTAGATGCACCAGTTTCTCAAATTTATTTTTGAAATAAAATTCTACGTGTTTCGGACAGTTACTCTGTCCATCATCAGAATTTTTTCACAGTACACACAGCAATGGTATATGTCATACAAGTTTGCTGACATATACCATTCCTGTGTGTAAAGTGAAAACTCCTGATGATGGACAGAGTAATTGTCTGGAACATGTAGAGTTTATTCCAAAAATAAATTTGAGAATTAGTGTATCTAGTTTGTTTTATTACAAGAATTTAATAAGGATGTTGCTTGATGTAGGTGCTGCAGCATTCTTACTGTTAGAATTGGCCAAAGGACACGCCAGTTACTGGTTTGTGTCCTGTGCTTCCTTAACAAGAATTCTTTGTAAGACCATATTTATAATTCTATACAGCACATATCTTATCTTTAGCAGGTCCAATATATTTACGAACAGTTAAGTTCAGCCTGTTCACTCTGGACATTTCCTCTAACACACAACACTTTTTGTTTCCATTTTATCATCATTTACCCAGCATGCGTGTCAGCACGTACCGTTATAGTGGTTTTCATCAATATCTACGCCTTTCGACAAACCAATCCCAAATCCCTTAATTCGTTCATCGATTTTTTCTGCTTGTATGATCTGCGCTGGCTTGTGTTTGATGCCCTCTGCGCTGCCATGATAGACATACACAACGCCATTTTCCTCATAAGGCGCACCAACTGCGATATCTGAAACAGAAAGAGAACTGCGAAATGTTTGCTTCTCTCAACAGAGTAGATGAAGGTTCAAGGCTTATAAGCTGTTACTTTCATCTTCAGGGTCAAGCATCTTTTTGGACTGCTCCACCCTCAAGATGGTGATATTACGTTCCCTCGAAATGTCGGTAACTATTTACCTGTCAACGTGGCATAACAACACAGAACACTTGAATGCTTAGAAATTTAAAATGCGACGTTCAGAGGTATAAGTCTGTGACGTGTACTATTGGTATTAATTTTACAATGGTTCTTTTTTATAGAAGAAGTATATTCCTTTATCCACATCCCATGTTCTCAATCGCATTTCATTTAAGTCGCTGTTCCTGCTGTTCTTGCTGCTGCGTCTGCTGCAGTTTCTGTGGCTTTTCTTGTAGGTATGGCGTTACATCACCGTGGCTTCTGCCCAGCTGATGAGGAAAAATGTTTAGAACTATTTTTCTGAGAAGACTTAGAGAGGGGGAAGGTTAGCCACGTTGTCCAGACGACTGGGAGACTTGCAAAATTGACCAGAAACTGTCTGCAGAATCCGATTCGTGGTGGAGCGTGGTATTCCTCATTTGCACTATTTGCAAAATTGTAGTCAAGGATAAGGATGATAGGGAAATCATAATTATTTGGCATGCAATGAGTGTCTATTTTTTACTTTCGAAATTTTCGAAAGTAATTCAAAAGAATACGAAAATATATAAAACTCAGGTATAAATGTGCCACTAGTTATACTAGTAATGTATCTGTTCATTATTTGATTTTTTCCGAATTACAAAAGCTACCTTTGTTAAGTGGCCCCATTATAAATGTTGAGACTTATTGGCAAAGGATTTATCGGAGTCGATTCTCGAACACGCTATCATCATTATTAATTTGTTACCATAAACATTTCTGTAGAATGTTTATAGTCGTACGGTGAAAGTAATTGATCTATGTCAATTTTATTCGTACAAGTACAAGTACAAGGGTAAGGAATGGGGTTTTCGTAACGCCTTATATTTTCCCCCGTGTATATATATATATATATATATATATATATATATATATTCCCCCAAAGCAGAAATATGAGTAAACATTGTCAAAGAAAAGCATTGTGCAGTCAGCAAATAATGCGAAAGCCACAGCTGACAGTGATAGCAGTCGCGGAGACCAACCTTTGTAACTCCATTGCTTACCTTCGTAGCCGTCCAAGTTAAGATCTCCAACATTAGCCACAGCTGTACCAAACCGAGCGCCATACCGACGACTTCCCATTATCATTGTATCCCCTGTTATCTCCTTAAAGTTCCCCTATAAAACACAGAATGGGAGAAATTAAAATACGCAAGTAGAGCATACAGGCTAGCGGTGAATCAAAGTCAACAGTACAAAAAAATGGGAAAATTACCTTTTACTTCTTAATATTTTTTTTTTAATTTTCATATACTCATTGCGCATCTGTAGGAATAAATTGTAGTGAAATTGGAGTCTTCTAAGGCAACTAATTTTCGATATATCGCACCTCAAATTTTCATATCTTATGAAATTTGTCCCGTGCTTAGCACCTTGTAGATAAATATCTCCGAAAACGTGCAAGGACTGTTTAACGCCAGTATAACGCGTTTTACACCAACAGACATCGCGTTTTAATGCTTGTATTAATAACGACGTTACAACTAATTATTTTTAGTATCCTTTTCGTATTTTTCTCCAACATCAACCTTAACGACAAATAACTTTAGATTCCTTGTTCCTTATCACACGAAATTCTTTAGAATAGAATGGACGAAGACTGTAACTTGCTTTTGGCATTCTGAGGACGGTGCTTCGTGATATATTCGTATGACAGAAGCCAACAAGATGTACCACTTCTCAACTTTATTTTGATATACAACTCTACATGTTTCGGACAGACTTACTATCCATCAACAGGAGACTTGATACTGTATTCACAGCAACTAGTATCTGTCATACTATTTATGTTGACTGTCTGCTTTGAATACAGTATCAAGACTCCTGACGATGGACAGCACGTCTGTCCGAAACATGTAGAGATGTATATCAAAATAAAGTTGAGAAATAATACACCTTGTTGGCTTCTATCATACGAATATTGTAACTTGCTATCTGTCCGTTCTCATTCGGTACTTTCCCATCCGCAGAGAATAATTCAAAATGCAACTATGCAATAGTTACTACCAACTTGTGTGTAATTGTGCCACATATCATAATGTTTAGCATGAAACTTCTTTGCGGCATTGAACGAGTTATTTCCTCAGGAACCACGAGCACGTAAATTTGAGAATAATCGTAGAATATTGGTTTCTCTCTGTGGTTTCAAGCAGGATCGCCCACGCATGCAAGAATCTGTGCAGTGAACTACACCAGAACGTTTTGTAGATAAACATAAAGACAACAAGACAATTCCAAAGAATAACGGAACTTACAGAAGGTATTTATCTTTTCCGTCAGGGAGCATAGAAAGTTCTCATTAAAATTAATTTATAAACTGGAACGTCAAATATCGCAATTCTAAAGGGTTCTGAGAATGGTACATTACACTTACAATAATTAATTTTCTGGACTATGTTCGTAGCCTAAAATCCAAAACGAAAGATAGCGTTTCAAGAAGTGTTTCTTTTTCCATCCTTAATTAAATTATTGACTCTAACAGAATGAAATATTCCCAGACACGTAACTAACCCTTGTGTGCACATAGGATCGGGTTTTGTCAACAGGACGATCCAAGGACTTGCGTAATTGGACCCAGTGTTTGGCTACTTGCGGGCCAGTAACTACTGCTTCTAAACACAGAATCATGATAACAGCGAGCATGTAATTGACGGTTTCTTTTTTCGAAAGTTCTTTTACAAATACGACTCTAAAGACGATAGATCACAAGAGTAGATTACTCTAATGTTTCATTTAAATTTCATACAAGCAGTGTAATTCACGATTAGAATGAAAAGAGAACATGGCCAGATGGATTGTCCGTTAAGAGGTGGCCTGACAGCATGTGGGCTGTGTGCACAACTGCAAACTTCTACTTACGTCATCGGAGTTAACGTAGACATAAATGCGACCCTCGTCTCCCACGAGCTGACCCGAGTTCGCTGCCTGAAGAGAGAACTGTGGTGCTGCAATGACCAAGTCATCTAGATGGTCCCCGTTCAAATCCACAACACACAGTGCGCCCCCGAAGTACTCGCCCATCTGCGTGCCGTCCAGAACTCTTACGAACTGCAGATCTTGATCCTTTCTAAGTGGGAAGTCGAACACATACACCTGCAGCATTTCACTGTACTTTACTGACTCTGAGAGAAACCTTAAGTCACAATGGCGGCTGTTTTGAAAGGAAATTCAATTTAATATTCTAGTGTTATTACATTGCAAGAAATGTTTAATTTTATTATTTTTATTTTAAGCATTCAATGCATTAAGCCACAAACTAAAGCCACTTTGTCTTCTATTTAAGCAAACCGGCAAATTTATCATCGGGGTAAAGTCCTGCAACGTGAAAACGCTTACTCATTTACATACAGCGCTTGTAGATCTCTACCGGAGTTTCGAGATTCTCCTATAGATGTCAACAGTGCATTATCGCATGAATGACGAGAAAGACTTCTTCGAGAGACCCCACTGGCGAAGTGCAAAACTTTGACCGTCCTATCTGGTCGTGAACATCTCATTCAGATACTCGAGTACGAATGAGCTGGTACTCCAGAATGTTGAAACCGCGATTTATAAGGATTTGTGTACTAAAATTGTGGCACAAACTATTCTCGTAATTCTTGATTTCAAACTTTCGCCGTGTTCTGAATATTGTGTGCTTTCTTCTGGGTAATACCCCGGCGTCTGAATTTGATATGTCGACGTTTCGGAACACTGTTCCATCTTCATAAGCAGGTACCTGCTTATGAAGATGGGACAGACAGACTTTCGCCTTGTTCTGAATGTCGTATGCTTTCTTCTGGTTAATTTCACAGCGCCTGAATTTTATATGCCGACGTTTCGGAACACTGCCTATTCCATCTTCATAGGCAGGTAGGTATGAAGTATGAATGGATTGAGAGAAGTTGGAGTATTTATACTCCAACTTCTCTCAATCCAATCATACTTCATACCTACCTGCCTATGAAGATGGAACAGAGTGTTTCGAAACGTCGGCATATAAAATTCAGGCGTCGAGGAATTACCCAGAAGAAAGCACGCAATATTCTCGTAATATTGCCCAATCATTTTGTTTACGTTCCCGTAAAATATTTCGCTGGTAGAGCTACCACCATAATAAGGTGCGGCGGTCTTATCTCCATTTCTTTATGGTAACAGGATTTCCCAACTCCACATGTAGAATGTCACTTTATATTTACCTTCAAAATGTGCCATATCATCATCAATCAGTGACAGAAATATAGAGGATAATGGTAGGTATACGTAACATACAAGGTGGTTCAAATATGACCGGGACTGATTTTTTTTTTGTAACCATAATTGACAAACACTTACTTGTACATGTCAGTCTTCAACGTACTCCCCTAACCCGAGCAGGAGGGAGGGTGGAGGTTGTGGCTTCACTCTCTCAAGGTCGCACAGCTGCTGCGCAGTGCGACTTGTTTACACACAAACCAGTCCCGGTCATATTTGAACCACCTTGTATATAAGAGGTTGTGAAAAAATATTGTTGAAGTGCATCCTCTCCGAGGAGCGGTATACTTTTTTAAATTACTTACTTTT
>Ga0123355_10020681_pt1 | contig 10517 bp, 4 predicted proteins | sample TergutEmb28metaG_3_FD_89872 | JGI IMG/M metagenome (GOLD analysis project Ga0123355, IMG submission 89872) | Embiratermes neotenicus P1 segment gut microbial communities from Petit-Saut dam, French Guiana - Emb289 P1 | ecosystem: Host-associated > Arthropoda: Insects > Digestive system > Gut ... | reverse complement strand
GAAATGTTAATCGGTTCTTAGATCAGCCTGATGATGACTGTTACAAGTCGAAACATGTTGCATTAATGTTATACTTTAAATGTTAGTTGTGTTGACGGAAACGTATTGTAATAAAGTAAATATGCAGTTAATTCTTTTACATCATGTCGAATTCTTTATATAATTGTCAAAAAGACGTTTTGTAGCAATTCGATACACTTGAAGAGCTAAACCGTGTTTCATAGCTATAGACTACGTGAGATTTGAGTTCTGAACGTGGTGACTGACAAACGCTTACTGTATTCTGGGGAGTGATGCCCCCACAGCCTGTTCGCAGTTTAACAACTTTTCGAAAGGAAACTACTGCTTTCAGTTTAAGGGCAGACGAATAATTGGTTACTTGGTGTAGGGAACAGGACATGCACAAGAAACAGGAGCGAACGTAAACCGATACTTCGCAAGAATTTTAAGTAAATACCAACGCCTTAAAAATTACAACCTGCAGTAACTTCGGCTACAAATGCAATCCGACGAGTAAACACCAAAATTGAACATAAAATCTTGTAACGCCTACTTACCGGTTTCAAGAGCAATGACGCTCAACCAAAACACAACAGGCAACCGAATATGCAAGCCACAAAGAAACAGTCAACACAGTTTCAGTAATCTTAGGAACAACAGTGCAAATACATTATAACCAAAAAATAGCTATAAATATACACCTCAATGCTACAACTTCGTCAAGTTTTGCAAGAAATTAATAAGATGTAACACATGTCAAAACACCTACTTGCGTATGTATTTATCTATTAAATCATGTATTTTAGTGCTTGATGACCGAAACATGTAGGATTTATTGATGACATTATTAAAATTTTGCGATTGACGGTCATTTATACACCAATATTAATATGTCACAGAACAACGGGACGAATTCCTTAAAAAAAAGAGCTAACTTTACCAGACTACACGGCGTCGTGCCCCAGAAGAGGGCAATCATCATAATCAATGCGCTGAGAATCTCTTTTTCACAATATCACCCTAATATGCTAAGACATAGATCCTCAAAGGTCCAATAAAAAATATTTTCTAAACATAACTCTTAGGCTAACCTTCGGGTGAAAGTGCCTATAAACTGCTGGCAGAAGTAGGCAGAAGTCCTACAACCCAGTCACGATGTTGGGTACCTTTCACCAGGGCTACGCTGTGTGTGGTGGGCGGAATAGCGTCGTCGGTATAGCGACTTGTTAAGAGGTGGACGGTTCTTCATTCCAACCCCGGCGGAGGCTTTATATTCCACGTAAGTCCAAAACGGCCCTGAGAACCATCTAGCCCCCAGTAACTTACAAAGGATATCGACCCTCATTTTTTAGCGTAACGCGACGGGTGGGTGGTGGCGAATACCCACCCTGATCTAACGCCGATGGTAAACACGGGTAGAGCTATAACTCTCCATCATACCTGTGTCACCAATGGCAAGTTACGAGATGACCTGAACCTTTATCGTTACGATGCATCTGGCAGAAATAGAAGCTTAGTTGTTATTATGAATACATCATATGAAACTAGCGTCGAATAAAAGTATGAATCATAAACAGATAATGGAAGCATTGTACAAAAAGGAGCTCCTGGTCTATTTTAAAATGAGTTACTAGTCCATTCCATGGGGTTTGTAATGACAAAAAAGTACTTGTCACTATTTATCTTAGTAATTAACCAACTTGATGCAAAAAATTTGTTTTACAATAAGTTTATTTCATGCCTCTACATGTTTCGAGCACCATGTGCTTATCATCAGGAGGTCAAAATTTTATTATACAGCCTCTGGTATCATCACACCTGTAGGTGTGATGATACCAGAGGCTGTATAATACAATTTTGACCTCCTGATGGTAAGCACCTCTGCTCGAAACATGTAGAGGCATGAAATAAACTTATTGTAAAACAAATTTTGTACATCAAGTTGGTTAATTACTAAGATAAATATACTGAGATGCACGGTCAGCAAAACATCAGAAGTACTGGTCACGTCTCTCCCGTTTTTAACTGAAAACACTAATATTTTGAAACATTCAAAGGGTGAAACTTTGAAGTTACCCATATACACGCCATAGGCACGGCGGAGTCACAGCGCCTCTTATTCCTAACCTCGACACTAGATGAAAGTGAGTGGTCAGCCTCAGGCCCCGACTTGTACCTAATGAATGCGACGCTGACAGTTTTACTTGGACAAATTAAAATAAATCATCATGAACAAAACACCACTTGAGGTCTCCACTTTCGTTAATTTTAGATCATTCACAAGAAATGTGAACACGATGATCTACGAACTTGTAACTTGGGAACTTAGTTCAGTGTCCTGAATCTATTTTTCCCCTTTATTTTCTTATTGGACTGGTTTCTACACAGGTATTCATTTACCGTCTACCCCAACTCATATTTAAACTGCGGTATTGCAATGTGTCAATAGACCAACGAAGGACAAGGCCTAGTCCATTCCGTTCATGAAAAGGAAATTAAATGTAGCGACATTACCTCATGTTTTTGGCACGAAAAAAAGTGGATTGGTCGTACGTACTATAGCAATTAGCTATCTAGCTATCAATTAGCTCTATTGGCTCTAGGTCTGCCTGCCAAATTTTAAGAGTCTGCCCAACGATTTGGAACCCTAAATCACACAACACCAGTAGTGAGTGCCTTCATTACCCGTATTATGTGAAATCTGCATTCCATATTAAATTTATTGAGATAAGGAAAGTAGTTTGTCGGGATAGCTCAGTAGGTATAGTGACTCACTACGGGCTGGATGGTCCAGTGATCGAATGCCGGTGGGGGCGAGGTTTTCCCGCCCGTCCAGACCGGCCCTTGAGCCCACCCAGCCTCCTATACAACGCGTACCTGGTCTTTCCCGGAGGTAAAGCGGCCGGGGCGTGACACTGACCATCCACCTCATCTGACGCCGAGGTTAAAGAAAGAATAGAGCTGTACCTCTACTCCACCTCTGGGTCTTCGTGGCCTGTTATAGGGCGAACTTTACCTTTACGTGAGATAAGGAACGTTAATCTAACAAATCAGTCAGTCTTAGCGGTACAGTTAAGATCACCAAAAGTTAAGCGGGTCTGCAGGTGACTGAGGGGGAATGCTTATAGGTTTGTATCCTTGTTGAGCTGATAAAATGGCGGGCCTTCTACCTGTGTGGAAGACCAACCAGACTGAGAGTTTTTACAATACTTCAATTAAGGTATCTTATCATTAAAATTGTGTGAGATGAGTCTTTATCAGATATTGGCGTTATACTGGAAAGGTGAAATTTGTAGACTAGCAACTTTCTAACTCACCGTGGTGACGATCTGTACCACATGCATTAGCGCTTAATGAAAGACTACAGATTTGTGCCCAAACAGACTTGGGCCGAGATTACGTGCTCTTTCCTTGAATCAGTAGGCCTAAACATCGATTGCTTCTCCGATTAAAACATAAAACTTGTTTTGTTCTCTTAAATGAGCAGATTGAATTATGAACCGTAACTTCTTATGTTGATTATGTTTTAAACGCACAGAGCACTGCATACTTGAAGGACAAATTTTCCTCTATCATTACAGCAGGTCTAACGTTACTTCAATAATTTAGAATTCAAATTGGCGGAAATAAGAAAGACAAAATGAATGCGATGAGCGAAACATATTAAAAAATAATGAGCAGTATCACTTAAGAAATATATATGTATGTAGAAGGATAATATTAAAACGGATATTAATTAAGTTGTGAGGAGTTGGACTGGATTCCAGTGGTTAAGTGGTTCAAAGAGTCTAGTTCGCGTCTATCAAGCTAGGCGATTCTTAACTTTTTAAGATGACTGTCCTTCATAAAGTTAATTGGAGAGTAAGAGAAAAAGTGAGTAATTCTGAACCGTAGTCATAGTCTAATGGAAAATTGCCTACAAATTACTTATTGTAGGCTAAGTAGGCTAATGACATTAGTAATTAGTGGTCTAACGATTATCTACAGCTCTGTGCCAATGGTTGGTTCATTACACGAAATTACATAAATGCCTGTATTGTGCACCGTCCATTCTTAAGGTGTATTTAATAAAGGACTACATGACGTTTCGGAATTTCTTTCTACTCCTGTCTTTAGACGAGTTATTGCTATTGTAAGAGCACTGACAATTCTATCGGTATCCTAAACTGATCTCTCTTTCACAGTGTGCTCGTGTAGAGTGTTAGGTAATCAGCAGATAGGCTACATATTGACAATTGAGCAAGATGGGATCGACGTAAACTTTTGGAGAAATGCAAACTTTTTATGCAATTTGCAGCGAGGAATGTCAATTATATATTATGCCCTATATATAGCCTACAAAATAATGAGAGTAGGTTCATTCATTACCATATATTGAAATTTTGTTCACGTCTGAGACACGACCGTATTTGATTAAATTGTCACAGACTTCTGTGAGACAGGTGGATATATTACATACACCCGAACAGAGCAAATGCAGTCTCCATGAATCAGAAACCCATTTCTTTATGGTTATGAGGTATGACAGTCCTCGTATGAACACACATTTTTTCAAGAATGTGAATATCGTAAATTATGCAGGTTTTGCGTAATTGTGCATTAATATAATGTAGTCGAATTATAAAAAGAAAATACAAGCAACAGGCGCTAAAACTAAATCGCTGTCGTCCTCATTCTTACTGTAATGCAGCCTACAAATCATCAATCATTAAGGCGTAGGGTACATCAGTAGCTTCGTGAATGTAGTGAAGTCGAGCATCGTCATCTTTTTTAGTCTGTTACGTCGATGTAACAATACTGGCTACCGCCCTCGGTCTACAACGAAGAATAATGCGTTTTATCGCGGTAGACTTATGGAAGTAGATTTGTAGAGCCTGCACTAATGGAATTCTTCGCATCAAAAATTAAAGGCTATGAGATTCGAAGTTTTTATGGCAATCGTATCCCATCAGGGCTCTGACTTCCTCGAAGTACAATACTAATGTCTACCGAAGTTTCGGAATGACCTGTTGTCTTAACCTTCGGGAAGAAAGAAGAGGCTGTTCTGTTCCCAACACAGAGGAACCTCGTTCCTCCGACAAGTTATTGGTAATCTTCTATGCTTTCTTCTGGATAATTCCCCGGCGTCTGAATTTTATATATCAATGTTTCGGAACATCTGTCTGTTCCATCTTCATAGGCAGGTAGGTAAGAAGCATATGATATATGATACTTCATACCTACCTTCCTATGAAGATGGAATAGACAGAATGTTCCGAAACGTCGGCATATAAAATTCATACGGCTGGGAGTTACCCAGAAGAAAGCATAGAATATTCAGAACACGAAGAAAGTTTGAAATCAAGAATATTGGTAATCTCCTACCAAATTACAAATCATCATTCCTTGCAGAAGCGCTGTCATAAATGGCGATAATATGTCAATTATCTCTAGGTTTATTGGATTAAGGTATACTTTCTGGAGTCTTACAAGGGTGCTGATAAGTCCTCAGACCGTCCATGAAGGAAACAAGCTAATGTTACTGTCAGAATGGCGTGAATTTCCTTCGGCGCCTTGCCTTGCAGGACAACAAACTTGATGACAGCTCGCGTCTCGATGTTGTTGGAATCGCGCGCGTTCCTTACATGCTGCTGAGCTTGTTTCCTTCCTGGTCAGGCTAAGCACTAACCAGCACCCCGGGTACTTGTTTAGATGTAGACCTAGATTTTTGGCACCGGTATCTCAAAATGCCATCACGTACACAATGAGTAGACTGTATTTTCTTTTAAATTTAATATTTAATTGCGTGCTGAAAAAAAAATCTGGACCTAAAAGAGAGGCAGAGAGACAGAGAAAATGGCAGAATGATGACATTAATAATCAACAATGGAAATAAACGATAGTGGAATGGAGGTTTTGGGGTATGAGATGGGCAGAATTCTGTTCCTTGCAGTTAGATAGTCTCATCTAATTATTTGGGTAGTTAATTAGTTGGTTGGTTAGTTGGACTTTTGGGTGTTTAGTTATTTACTTTCTTAATTTGTTAGTTAGTTTCAAGTTTACCTTCAGCTGTCTTGGGTAGGCCTCTGTGTAGATCGCAGTAGCAGAGTAATGTGTGAATAATGAATTGGAGGGAACGAAAGGAAGTGAGAGGAACCGGCCGTAACTAAACTGAAGGAGCTCACTTAATCACCTGCCTAAAAGAAATATCAAGATTTTGACTTGACTTAAGTTGCAGAGACATTTCACGTAGACGCGTGAAGTATAACAAATAAATGTTTTGCACATTTTAAACTCAGAGGAAGTGCAAAAACTGCCACTCCATCAAATTAGCAAAAAACATTATTACAATTAAAATTACAATTATTATTCTTATTATTGTAGGCTGTTGCATTTTTTTCTTGTATTTTGTTCTTAGGTTCTTTCACAAAACAAATGCAAAGAAGATACATTGAAAATTGATACTTAATGCATATCGATTGTCCTATTCATCTATCAAACCAAATCAATGAAATTTAAACAAAAGGTTAAACAAAACATTATAAGTTAAAATGGTTGTCTGGAGTATGGTTCTATGGGGTGAAGTGTATAGAGGGTTTATGATTCACTGTACAAACGATACCTTCACTCACCAATCTAAATCATAAACCTTCTACACACATCAATCCACAGAGCCACACTCCAGACAGCCATTTTTAACTTTTAACTAATACTTTGAACTTTAAACACATCTTATATTTGAAGAATGAAAGACCAACTTGATGTCACTTGCTATTTTATTTCACTTCTTATAAGCTCAACATGTTTCGGCCATTACTATATCCATCATCAGGAGCTTGCGACTATTCTGTTGAATTGCCACATTGGTCGTATTGTTCTTGGTTCGATGTGTGTTGGAGTTTCGGTGTGGTTGGGTTGGAGTGGTATCCATGTTGCAGGCTTCAGCCTGAAGCCTGCAACATGGATACCACTCCAACCCAACCACACCGAAACTTCAACACACATCGAACCAAAAACAATACGACCAATGTGGCAATTCAACAGAATAGTCGCAAGCTCCTGATGATGGATATAGTAATGGCCGAAACATGTTGAGCACATAAGAAGTGAAATAAAATAGCAAGTGAAATCAAGCTGGTCTTTTATTCTTCAACTATCATAATGATGCACGGTCAAATAAACATAAGATTCACATCTTATATTTGTATAGATAATGTAAATATCTTAGGTCTCTTACAAGAGAACGTATTGATTACAAACATAAAATGCAGATAATGTAGCCGATAGACGTGCACAATTTTGTTTGACAAAACATAATTAATTTTAGGCTATGGACTGAAAGACAGAGGAATCGGTGTTCGATTACAACAAGGGCAAGAAGTTTTTTTTTCTATTCAACTCTCAGACAGGCTGTAGATTTTTATGTAGCTCTCTATAAAGCACACACTGGGGGAGCTCATTCTTTGGTGTTAATGAGACTGGGTCTTGAAGGTGATCGCTCTCCTCTATAAAGTACCGAGATTTGAAAATGTTTATTGTTATAGAGTATAGCCACTGCTCATTCGTCTTCATGCCATCGTGTTGAATTAAACATCTCGGAAAGTTTTACATTGGCAGCTTCTGGTTCCAGTTATTTGCAAGTGACACAAGTAATTACAACGAAATATATAATTGAGTCTAAAAGATGAAAAATTTTCAAGTGACAGAACGCTGCTAATATAGCGTAGTGTTTCAGCGGACAGACTGAACTGATCTCCAAGTAAAGAAACGAATTTTTAAGAACATATATTTGGACTACATTCGATTTACACTGAACTATAGAAAAATAGAGACATACAGCTTATAAACCCATCTGCCAGTGACTAGAGAAATTTAGAAAAAAAATTGACTTACACCCTACAGACTGACCGAATTTCAAATGATTATACGCCAGTAGAATAACATAGACTTAGCTTATAAAGGGATTTTATAAAAGCTAACATTTTAGTGTCAATCTTTCATCGCGATATGTCGGTGGTTTTGACATCCGCATAAATTATATAGTCCTATGTGGACATTCTGTGCAGATAATTTTTTACAGTGAATTTACGTTCCACTCTTCGGATAGTTTAGAGTGTTCTTTTTCAATTATAGTTATTTAGGCCTACCGTAAGGTTCAATTTGTTTCATTGTTTGTGTTCTCAATTTTTGAAATATTGTGAAGTCCTTATGTTATTACGAGAACGGAATTGTTATTAAAGGTACTATTGTTACTAAAGATACTATTGTTATTAAAGGTACTATTGTTATTAAAGGTACTATTGTTGTTAAAGGTACTATTATTATTAAAGTTACTATTGTTATTAAAGGTACTATTATTATTAAAGTTACTATTGTTATTAAAGGTATTACTGTTATTAAAGTTACTATTGTTATTATCACCAAAATCGTCATCGCACTTTTTGGAGGGAAAAAAATACGAGTATCAAGTTTAATCAGTGACGGGTTTTATAAAATGAATTTTGCCAGATATTGCTTTTGTCGGCGTATGTATTTATTTTAGGTCAAAAGATGCTCTTTCCTTGTCAGATTCAAATGTAAATAAAATGTTTTTGTGGTTGGTTTATATTCCTCGAAATATCACCTTAAAATCTGTTACTTTTTAAAAAAAATTGTTACTATAGAAAAGGGATTTTAGAATCGTATATTATGCGGTGCTTAGCGCTGTTATTAAATTCCTTTTCTTTTAATACCCATTAATTCTTTATTATATCGCTTTTTCCAAACTTCATTTATTTTAATTCCCTCATACATTCTTCTTAAACCCTTTCTTTCAAAAACAACCAGCTGCTTAGCAATACCTTTTTTCACTGTCCAAAATTCTGCTCGGTATTTTGCTATTTGGTCTTATTGTCTTATAGATGGCCTAACATTAGAAATATGAATTTGTAATATGACATGGGGGTGTGTACTGGATTCACCTGAATGAAAATATGATCCAGTATTAAGCTGCTGTAGACATGAAAATAGACTGTTTGTTCTCTGAAAGAGGAAGAATTTCTCGGAAAGTGGAAAGGCTTTTAACTTCTTAAAGAACGGTCCTATTCCTTGAAGTTATAAAACTATCCTGTCTGTGTAACTATTTGGTGGTCAAAATATCATAAACTGTGTGCTCCGCCGGAGGTGGCTTACATAAGACTATTTCTGTTCTTGTTTATTCCCTTAAGCCAGTAGTGCCTATTTTGTTATTAAAAAGAAGCATTTTGCTACAGACTGTGTTTAGACCCTTGTTTTTCTTAAGGTTCTCACAGTAGCTATAACCGTGTACCTGTAAGGTATTACCCCTATATTGTTTTGCTTACTTTCAAACATTCTGGTTACATGAAATTCCTGCTCCGTAGAACAGAGAGATACATTATGTTATATTTCTTCTCTACATGTACATTATGTTCACATTTGTCGGACAGTTCGCAGGACGGCAGTTCAGGCTAACGTGGGAACTGTCTGTCGAACCTGGAGCAAGATGACAAGCAGTTATAGCTAACAGCTAATTGCACAGAATTTTTTTTTGGTGTACCTGAAATGCGTAATTCAAAAAGGCATCAGAAACACCTGCAGGATATTCATTCCATTGGATGCTTCCTGTATAGGCTGTATCTGCTAGCCACGCCCCCTTCTCAACTCGCACCTCTGAAATAGCTGACGTCAGCGTGTGAACAATGTCACAGGTGTGTCGTAGTGCCAATCAGCAGTATGCTTGGTCACTGTCATATGGTGTGAGTGAGCACTTCGTAATCGCTGATTATTATCGCGATGATGAAGATGATGATGATAGTCATAGTGGGATTAGAAGTAATCAATAATGAAGGTTACGATAAATATGTCATGTAGCACTCATATTTGTCGGTAAGTGAAAAATGTACTTCTGGTAACTGGAAGTTCCTGGAGGTGAAACACGAATATAGGAAAGTATAATATTAATAATAATAATAGCCACACATTATAATCCTGATAATGAAAAGGGAACATGTATGTTAATAGACGTTACAATTTCAGGAGACAGAATTATGATTAAAAAAGAAGGCGAGATGATTCTAAAATATAAAGACCATACAGTAGAAATACAGCGCATGTGGAATGTAAAAACAAAGGTGATACCAGTAATAATTGGGGCGACTGGGACTATTTCAACGTCATTCAGAAAATACGTGAGCAACATACCAGGAAAATATGAAGTCAAGGAACTCCAGAAAACAGCCACATTGGGCACTGCACACATACTTCGGAAAGTACTAATGTAAAATTACATTAGATTCAACACCGAAACTGACGATATAAGCATCATGAATAGTAACAACAGAATAGCTGCAACACTGTATTCCCTAGGGACAAAGTTTGTCTCAGGAATATAAGTGTAAATACCCTGCATGAAGGAGATTATTATTATTATTATTATTATTATTATACGATATGGATGTCTCTTGTCACAGGCTTTTTCTTCCCGGTACTTCTCTTGAACCAGCGGTGATCCCCACCGCTCAGGCTTCAAGCTTCACACT
>Ga0123355_10020680_pt1 | contig 10518 bp, 6 predicted proteins | sample TergutEmb28metaG_3_FD_89872 | JGI IMG/M metagenome (GOLD analysis project Ga0123355, IMG submission 89872) | Embiratermes neotenicus P1 segment gut microbial communities from Petit-Saut dam, French Guiana - Emb289 P1 | ecosystem: Host-associated > Arthropoda: Insects > Digestive system > Gut ... | reverse complement strand
ATAATATAAATTTTTTTTGGTGTGTGTTTGTTTACAAGGGGGTTCAATTTAAGAGGACAAAGAAACCCCCACCCCTGGAAATTGTCCGGCCCGGCCACAATCCCCCCCCCCCCCCATTTGATGTCGCCCAATAGTATTCTTCCGCCGCCTTCGTCTCACCGTGCTTTCATTTCTGCAAGGAAAAATTCGGCCCGTCTTTCAGAAATGTTGTTATTTCTGTTTTTTCTTTTTTAAAAATTGTCTAAGTCTGGAATTTCGGAACATGAAACTGCGTAAGTTGGTTGGGGGGTGTCTCTACCGTGTTTACAAGAGCCCGCCCCTGACCCCTGTCGTGACGTAGAAGAATAGATCAACATCGTCTTTAAAAGAATAATTTGTCCAAAAATATGTTAGATCTGATGTTCTCACGGCGTTCATCCTCAACTGTCTTGCTGGGGTGTGATACAGTGTAGTTAGCTAGATAAGTGCGAAGTGCCACAGTACCTTGCTGCTTCCATCTTTAAAGACAATGGAAGCAACAGGTTCGTCCGACATGTCGGTTCCTATCTACCAAACTACATGTCGTATTCCAGTCGTAATATTCAACACGAGTAAGTTCTTCGAAATGCACAAAGAAGTTTGCTAACCAGACTGAAGCTTCTAAGATTGCCGTTCATGCCCTAAGAAATGTAAAACTGTATCGGAGACGAATGGGAGACCCTACACACGGTATGTGGCTCTAAGATAATGCAAGCCGTTTACACTCACCGACTTACGCAATTTAGAAAAAGTAAAAGTAATTACATAACAAACTTTTTAATGCGCGCCGAATTTTTTTTCTTGTGGAAATGAAAGATCAATGAGACGAAGGTGGCGGAGGAATACTGTTGGGCGATAACACAGACCGCGGGGCCGTCATGCTGTAGCCGATCAGGTTCCAGTTTGTTGGAGTTTGGGTTTCAAATCGACGCGCTTGTACGTACGTACAGATATGATTGATTGTATGAGTAGCCCATTCAGACTTGTGCCGGACGGTCAGGAACGTGGAAATTGTTGAAGTATGCATCTCTTCCATGCGCGCTAGGACTTGCCATAATTAGACATTGGTCTTGTCAGTGAGAGATCTCATTGCAACTGATCGATCGGATTATAAACCCCTCTCCCTTTATACCTGAAGATGCAAGCAGGTCCAACATCCGAAACTTCACGTTTTGATGTAAAACATACGCGATATAAAAACTGGACTCCGTCAATGGTATTAGTAAACGTGCGTTTAGAATTCGATAAAATTTTAGTTTCGTGGTTAGTGTTCAGTTTAGTGCCGTAAATTTTCAATTTGCCTTAGAACATAAATATTTTGGTGCAAATGAATTGTTAGATTGAGTAAAGTTGCAGATATTCGTTGCGTATTCATTTCTGTCCCGAAGGAAAGTGTACTGTTCCACTCATTCTGGCAGTCGATGCAAAGAAATGAACTCGTTCGAGAAACATCCTGTATGTGGTTGTGGAAAGAAAGATTGGTGTGCTTCTTGCGTAAAATGACGTAATCTGCAGCAGAATGTTTAGAGTAGTTTAGGGTAGTCAGTGATGACTTGCTTAAGAAATTTGTACAACAAACTGCTAAAGGTACATTGCTGCTGCCTGTGGACACGGGAGACACTCTAGCCATGTTACCCAAAACCACTCGGTTTGTGCGGGAAATGACGCCGTGTATTGCAGTGGGTAGATGGCAATGTGTCGTACGAAAGTGTTGCCTCCATCTTCAGGGAGAGGAGTACATAGGTACATTAATTAACATAGGGGTACAAAAATCTTCCAAAAACCTGTGGACCACCTCAGTACTACAGGCGCCACCATCACTGTGTGCACAAACAATTGCACATAATAAGATAGAACTCATACGTAAGTCGTACAAAAACTCCTACATGTTTCGGCACCGAGGTGTCATCTTCAGGAAGTTACAAGGACAAATGAGTATAAACTCAACACAATCTAATATTAAGAAACATCAAATGCTAAAAATCTAAAATATAAATTGATAGATATAAAATTACAATATTGTTGATATTAAAAGTATGTAAGACTCATGTGTGAGTTGCGTGTTGTTGTGTGCGTGTTATTGTGAATGTAAGAAAATGCACGCTATGAATCGCATCAAATTAGATGTCACCGTACAAAATATACTCACCCTGGCGCCCGGAATTTGTGCGCTCCTAAGTGACTCATTTTTCTTTAAAAAAAAAAACTTTATTTTTGTGTTTTGGGATGTGACATTGACTCCATCTTCAGGAACGTTTTAGAGTAAGCTGATGTGTCTTATAAATATGTAAATTTTCGCAAGACTACACAGTGCCACATCCCAGCACACAGTATCCTTCATGGTCAGAAGCCATTTCTGACTAGGTGTTGTGAAATAAATATATTCAATTACCATTTCCCTTTTGCTGAGCGAGTACTAGTTTATCTATAAACAGCAATACATTTCTAAATCCAGTTGTTCTGCCTAAACAGTCCAGTACATTTTGTCACATCATAAACACTTCTAAACACCAAACATATTTCATTTGGACCTGTTTTGCATGATGGCTAATTGATTAAACTTGTGGAGCAGAGTCCTTCTTTAGAAGTTAGTAGTTCTTAATCTAGCCACTACAATTCCTTGCGTTAGGCGGAACCCGACTTTCCATTAGCATGTCCACAACAGCCAGCCAACTGTCCCTGTCCTAAGCCAGATGAATCCTGTGTACCCCTAGGTCTTCAAAGTGGCTTCTTTCCTTCACATTTCCCTACCAAAACCCCACATTCATTCCTCTTCCTTCTCATACGCGCAACATGCCGCGAACGTCTCATGCACCTGCATTTGCTCACCCTTTTGATTCTATCTCTCTCAGCACCCCTTTCTCGAATGTCCCGAGCCTGTGTTATTTCCTTAATGTGAGAGACCAAATTTCACACCCATACAATACAACAGACAAAATGGCACACATATCTGCTTCATGGTACCCTGTGTAAATATTCCATCACACACAAACCATTACCCACTGTGAAATCCTCTAGTTCTACATAAGGTACGAGTAGTTATACGCAGTACTCCATCCGTAAACTACCAAATTACATTCAGCCCACCATGGCGTCAGTCGGAAGTTACCATAAATGCAGAGCCTACCATTGCTACAGTCTGTACACGTCGCGAGGCATTGGGGCACAATTGTATACGTGTTTCATGGTACTGAAACAGTTTCGGATATATTAAGTGCGTACCATGAAGGTATATAAGGGAGAAGGGGCATAGCTCCACTCGTCCTTAGCCGCGGTACTAGTCATCTTTACCACCGATCGTTTTACCTGGTGGGAAAGAGCTCCCATGTACTCAATGATTTTACTTCATCATCTTATTCAAAGAGTACCAAGAGCGTCCTTGTAAATAACCAAGTTGACGCACAGTTTTTCGTGTATGTTTATATCTATTCTCTACGTGTTTCGGACAGTCATGTGCCCATCATCAGGATAATTATTGTATCAATGCGACATCTGGTTTATGTGACTCTGAAACAAGTGAATAGTTTAAAATTACAAAAAGTTATGCCTTAAAATGAATAGTGTTGCTTATAGATCATTATAAAACCTTGGTAAAATTCTTATATAAGTGATATTATTAGAGTGACTTGTTTTGGTTTGTAATTTTTTGGTGTTGTTTTTAAGTTTAATGGGTGTATTTACATTTTTGTCGTTGTAGAAATCATGGTTAAGAGGTTCTTTCAAATTCCTTAAAATGATCTCTAGAATTGTCTGGATATGTTAATTTTATAATTATTGGAGCTACAGAAAATGCTGCAAAATTATTGTTGGTATAACGGCGTGCTTGTCTGTGCAGATGACCGTCTGGTATGCAGATTAGGATGAAACTGGTTCGACTGGGTTGAGGTGGAAGTATTGATTGAGTGTCAAGTGGGGTGTGGCGTATGGTATCTGTTGTGGAGGAGTTGAAACATAGGATTTGCTCATTTGGGTCTTGTTCTGAAATGAGTTGATTATTGTGGTGGAATAATTGTATATACATGTGTTCATATGGGAGTAGGAGCGATGGTTTGTTGATGTGTTTCAGTAATGTCATGGTGTCACTGATGTTGCCGTATTAATGTCTGCAATTTAGGATATGTAGGGCGTAAGGTGACTGGGGTTCGTTGTGTTTAATATAGCGTGTATGCTCTTGATATCTTAATTTTAGATTGCGGATTGATTGTACTATGTATGATCTATGGCATGTATTACATGTGAGTTTGTAAACTCCACTTTTTTCGTGGTCTGGTGTTTCATTGGCATTTTGGGTTTTGTGAGTTGATGTAATGTGGTTGCTTTCCTGAAGGCTATGCCTATGTGGGTGTGTTCGAATAAATTGGTGATTTTTCTTACCTTTGGGCTAGTCCAGATCTTTTTGTCTTTTTCTTTTTCTTCAGTTTGTGTGTGGTCGATTTTGTGTTTTATTTGCCGGTTTAATTTCTGTAGAAGGTTTTGTGGGGAATTGTTGTTTCTGGCTATTGTTTGTATTATTTTCCATTCTTTTTGTTTTTTTTTCGGATCTAGTGGAATAGAGTACATTCTAGAGATGTGATATCTGAAGGCTACCATTTTGTGTTCTGTGGGGTGGTTTGAGAGGAGTTATTGTTGTGTCGGTGGTAGTTGGTTTTCTGTATATGTACATTTCGAGATTTGTTTGTTTGCGTGTTATTGTCAAGTCTAGAAAGTTTATAGACCTGTGGTTTTCATGTGTGGGTTTGAGCTTTATGTTATAACGTATTTGATTTTTTGTGTATTGATGGCTTGTGGGTGGATTCTTGTTGCGTCTTATATGATTGGGATGTCGTCTACATGTCGTGTGAATAGCGGTGCGTTCTTTGTGTCATAGAGTTGTTTTATGTGTATGTCTCCATAGTGTTGCAAAATATTTTGGCTATTAAGCTTGAAATCGGGGATCCCATGGAAACGCCTTGTTCTGGTTGATAGATTTTGTGTTGAAATATAAAGTAATTTTGTGACATGGTTACTTTCAATAGTGAGAGTATTTGTTGTGTTATTTGTATGTTGGTTTCTAATAGTTTAGATTTTGTGATGTTTGTGATGTTTCATGTCTCATCTATGGGGATGTTGACGTAAAGGCATAACTCTTTGTAATTTTGCACTATTCGCTTGTTTCAGAGTGACATAAACCAGATGTCTCATTGATACAATAATTACCCTGATGATGGGCACATGGCTGCCCGAAACATGTAGAGAATAGAAATAAACATACATGAAAAATTGTGTGTCAAGTTGGTTATTTACAAGGATCATACCGGGATGCACGTTCAACAAAACATAAAATTACCAAGAGCATCCAAAACGTAAGAAAGATAAAGCAAACCCATTACGGGCCTGAACAGGCCACTAGTGCTCTATGAGGTTGAGGCTCTTTCCCGGGGGTAAAGCGGCCAAGGCGTGGCGTTGACCACCCATTGTCATCTGTCTCCGAGGCTAAAGAAAGAGTCTGGGTCTTTATGTCCTGTTACAGAGCGAACTTTACTTTTATATCACCACACAAGTGAGCGATTTGACGTTTGAACCTCCAGGAAGATGGCTGTTCAGTATCTTTCATATAAGCGAAGTATTTATGACGCCGATACCACAAGCCAGCGGTTTTGTGACTCAGCCAGTAAAAGTCACTCGACTAGTTTGATCAGCCTTTCTGGTGGCGGTTGTGATGGTGGTACTGTTTTATTACGTTACGACCTAGCACATACCTGTAGGTAGCGCCGTTCTCCTGCAAGGGCACCCTCCACCTGCAGTGGCAGTGAAATGAACCCGACCGACCGACCGCTGAATGTGACAGAGACACGGGTCGACATCGACTTCGGAAGATCTTGTTATTATGTACACTCAGCCCTGCAGTGTTCAATGCCATCACACTGGCTGATCTTCTTTGACAGTCTCCGTCACAATATATTGAAATGCACTTTGTTACCTCTTTGAAGACAGAGATTCATCTAGATTGTACTTAAATATACATAAAAATTCAGAAGTACGGTATGGATGTCTCCGTCTCAGTTATAATGACCAGCCTCTGAATGCTGCTTAGTGAAGTAATCGGTATTTACCGTGAGGATCACTCGAAATCCATAACGTTGTTTTTTTAATGGTGCACCAAGTGGTACGTAGAGGGTGATACAGGAGGAAAGTTCAGTATTTTGGGAGGTGATATCTGTCATTGTGAGAAAAAACTTCGCATGAACATGTGTCTAATTCTGATTGGATCCCGAGATAGAACTGTCTGAATCTACAAATAGAAAGGGTTTGTGAATTTAATACAGATAAATTACTTACTGTTAATTGTAATTTATTGTTTACTGAGTTCATCTTCACGTTCTGTATGCTGGCAGTAGCATCCAAAATACCAAAAAACAATTCGTCTCTTGTATCAACATTTCTTTTGTAGGTTTCGCCCTTCGTCCATCTCCACAAACAAAACTCTAGTAAAGAAGAGTGCGCGCCAGATTCAAACAGGTCTGTCTCGGTAACCATTCAGAACTAGACACAAGTTCACATGAACTCTTTTTCTCAAAATAACCGATACTATCCACTTCCAACATATTGACCGTTCCTCCTAAATCATCCTGTATAGTAGCCACTGGGCTTTGGACGATTAACTTTAAACTTTTCACATATTAAATTCAGCTAATCAACTTTTAAAATCACCTTTACTCCCCTGACAATGTTGGTTGCGTAGTCCTCCGAAATGTTTATACTTCCTTCCAAATTAGACGGCATCACATTGCGCCTCCGTAGCAAATGGAAATCGATTAAAAGCGTGTAGGGATATATAATTTCATTAAGCAGCACGCCGCTAGGGGAGTGGAGTTGTAGCTGCTGGCTTTTAAACGTTCAGCCGCAGACGAAGGTGGATTGTAAGCTGCTCGACCCGTTAATTTTATCTCGGGTTGGAGGGGGCGGTAGTAGTCCCCGGTAACCCTACGACATGAGATTGGGTGATTCCCAGACCCGGTCTGGATGCGGTGGCGAAAAGAATCTGCGCCCACTGTCGGAAATCGAATCATAATTCTCCGACCTGAAGCCTGTCTCCAAGTAACTACACTGGCTGAGATACCCGGCTTTGATGTAGGGATATGAATGGTGCATGTTCCGAGAAGCACATAAGACGCCTACGTGTACTGAGTGGGTAAAATGCACAGTTTTTAGGCGCGTTGGCAACTACTAGCTTCGTCATGTCTGTATGTCTGCCCGCATGGAACAACACGGCTCCCACTGGACGGATTTCGTGAATTTTACATCTGAGTATGTTTCGAAAATCTGTCAAGAAAATTCAAGTTTCGCTAAAATCTGACAAGAAAGACGGATATTTTACAATGAAGGCCAATATACATTTATGATCATCATATCTCGCTCATATCTTCTGATAACAAGAGATTTCTCAGAAATAAATTCGTAGCGAATATAAATATACACATTTTATTTGTTTATTATTCATACCAGCAAATGCACAAACATATATATTAAAATATCTTATAAGTATCCCACATGTTACAATGCTTCTGTACATCCTCAGGGAGTCTTAACTTTTTGCTTGCTAAAGATACAAATTATTAAAGTTACTAAAATTACAATTCAATAAAAGCAGTGGATCGTTGTACGATAAAATCTTTAAATGTTAATTAAATGTGGAAGTTGTTTGGTGGTTGCATGTACAGTGCGGAAGTTGTTTGGTGACTGCATGTACAGTGTGGAAGTTGTTTGGTGGCCATGTGCAGTGTTGAAGTTGTCTGGTGGCTGCATGTACAGTGTGGAAGTCCTGTATTGTTGTATTTTGTATGTAACTAGCAAGCACAAAGTTAAGACATCCTGAGGATGTGCAGAAGCACTGAAACATGTAGGAATACTTATAAAATATTTTAAAAACTATGTTTGTGCATTTGTTGGTATGAATAATAAACAGTACAAAAGGCTCGGCATGTGCATCAAAATACACAGTTTATATTTAATAACGTTTTTTCGAAAATCGTGCGGTCTATGAGATAATGTGGAAATATGTTGTAGAACCGGGGCAACAGATGACAATATGGCGCATGCGCATTGCATGATGGATACGTTAGTCTACAAACAAACACTCAGAATATGTAATAATTATTGCTTTTATACTGCAACAATGATTTGCACGAACGCACCTCAGTGTTACGTTATACATACATTGTCTTGGATAACCTTAAAGTAGGTCACATTTCTACGTGTACGTTTAGTTAGCACTGTGCTTTAAAGAGTTACAGCACTAAAGCTGTGCCCACTGTAACCATGTATTACGAAAGTGAGATACGTTTTAGTACTAGGATTATAAGTGTGTTGTCTGGTAGATCGTCTGTGTGATAACGCATGACACACTGGCTCATGTGTCCTTTGTATTTCCGAAACTGTTGTGTTACAAAACCGATAAAATATCCCGAAATAATCTAATACACTTCCGTGTATTATAAAGGAATTAGGAAATGTACGTATAAACTGACAATTCGAAGTCCTTCACAGAGTTTTGTTATCCCTTAAGACTGTGGAAGAAGCGTAAATATAAAGTAGCCCCTAGCGACGTCATGAAGGTGTATGGTGGAGTGCAAGCATAGCTGTACTAGATGGGATGAGTGGTCGCGGTCACGCCCTATCCGATTTGGACCTCGGGAAATAGTCGCCAGTTTACGTCGAATAGGAGGCTTGGTTGGCTCCACAGCTGATCTGGACACTGCAGCTGGGAATCGAGCCACGATTCTCCGGACGTCCAGCATTTAGGTGGAGTTTATCCGACATATTGTATATCATTTTTGTAGAGTTTTTTTAAGAAACATTTTTAGCTCCAATGTCTGTTTAGCGAGATACGCTCGCGGTGTGCACGGACACGCATGTACGTCTCGCATGTCCGATATTTTTGTCCATTTTAACTAAAACTTTAATGTGCTGACAAACCTTGTTATCTTTCTCTAATGTACAAAATTATGAGAATCCTTTCACCTGTTTTCATTTGTTTGACCTGCTAGGACAGACAGAGAGACGGAAATTTATGGCAAAACGAATAGTTTTTTTTATTTTTTTTTTTTAATTTTGCAACCCTTAGTTTAGATTGCGCTAACGGTTTGAACTAATTCCTGAAGTAAACATAATGAAACCGCGAGGAACACTTGCATACAATTTTCAGCTTCACTCTAATTAAGAAAGCCTCCTGTTACTTGCATTGATATCTGTGGGTCAAGGTACAGAATGCTGTGCTGCTGTGTTGTTCGTAACTTCAACAGCTCGGTTCGTAGAAACCAGAGTGTAAGGTACGTAGTACTCGTGCATGACGTGATCAAAGCCACTCCCTCTCAGTTCCCCCTGACAACGTATTAATCGTTTTAAGTGCATCCAAAAACCCTGCATTTTCCTGCGTAATATATTTATATGTTTATGTGATTGCTTAATATTGTTTACGTTGGAGACGTGACATGTTTACTGTGATACAGGAAATGAATTTGTAGATACAATTTAGATGAATTTCACACACTTTAAACGCAGAGGTTGTCATTCAGTCCAAGATCAGTCGTTGTGAAATTGCCTATGGACTGAGTGGCGCCGGGACGGGTTTTTATTCGACTACATCGGTTTTCCCCAGTCACTATCATCCCACCAGTGCTCCATACTCTTCTTCATCTTAATACTGCCATTACCAGAAGGACAAGCGGACGAAGACTGGGAACCCGATATCCGAAAGACGATTGCTTTATTAACAATGAACTTTCGGATAGCGGCGCATTGCTTTGTCAGAAATACTCTTTTGCATATCGAAGAGCACTGACAGAAGTTTTTTTTTTTTCACACTTCTAAGGAATACAGTTTTTTTCTTTTCTTTTTGCACAAAATTTCATGAATGTTTATAAGATTTGAGTTTTACACTACAGTGAAGATTCTCTTCACGGTATTCTGAGTTTTAACACCGTGTGGACCTTGTGGGTGCTTATTAGTGTTTCGTAAGAGCGTACTGTGTGCTTCTTCGGGTTTGAAATGTGCATATGTTTCGTGATGAGGAGACTGTCATTTATGTCGGGCATAGTAACTAAAACACCGACAGCATATCGCTCATGAAACAGCATATTGTGTGACCCACCACCGACACTTAAGCATGTTATGTTTTTGCGAAAATGTAAGGACAAGGAATTTTTTGTGGGCACAGCATTTGGACAGAAGGTGTGTTAGTAACACGGCTGTCCAGTAAGGTGATTATCTCATTTTGCTGAACTGTGTGGGTTATACCAATTACTGTTTCATGACCGATATGTTTCCTAAGCTCATGTTCCCCAGTGCACTTTACAGTTCTCTCTAACCTTTAGGCACCACGCATCCTATATATAGGATAGACGTACCGCTACTCCCCAGAGTACGCTTTTTATATATTTAGTCAACAAATATATTATTTAATTATTTTTTTAGACTTTCACCATCTTCGTTTATTCCTCCACAAAATGTCGTGTATTTCCT
>Ga0123355_10020679_pt1 | contig 10518 bp, 8 predicted proteins | sample TergutEmb28metaG_3_FD_89872 | JGI IMG/M metagenome (GOLD analysis project Ga0123355, IMG submission 89872) | Embiratermes neotenicus P1 segment gut microbial communities from Petit-Saut dam, French Guiana - Emb289 P1 | ecosystem: Host-associated > Arthropoda: Insects > Digestive system > Gut ... | reverse complement strand
CTCACAAAAAAAGAACGCCAAGAAAAAATCTAAAGAGCGTTCTCGGAAAGGCAGTAAATGCAGTTCTTGACGCTATTTCATTCATAGTTGGTGTCGTTTTTGACGCCATTTCATTCATATTGGATCTTATTAGTTGGCTTTTGGGATAACAACTAAATTTCGACTGACTTGAGAAGTCTCTCCAATACAGACTCAGGCCAATGTTTATTTTTGTAAACTTTGGTTTTTTCATTTTCTTTCTGAAAAATTAATGCAGGTGTATCTGAATTGTCGTAAATTGATATTTTGTCGCACAATGAAATCAGTCTCGGCAAAAGCATCAATCCTCGGTGATAGCGTAAACGGACTTTTTCTTCGGGAATATCCAGCCCACCCGCCGCATGTCGCGCTTTCACACGGGCAACGTTTATATTTTCATCACAAGTAAGAACATAAAAGCACTGAACTTCATATCCCTGAGATTTAGCACGTTCCAGCAAGGCTAAGTTTCGCTCTGTGAACAGAACAGTTTCAAAGGAAAAGTCTTCGTTCAATGTTAGCAGGGTGTTTCTCAGAGCTTCTGCTTGTTTTGCCGCATCAAGGTCTGTTAGATCATACTCAATTTTGAAATCATCAGCATCTACATGTATGCCGACATGCCTATCCAGACCACGCCACAATGTGGTCTTTCCGGAACCATTTGGCCCGGCAAAAACCAGCAATATTGGTTTTTGTGCATTTTTATTTGCTGACATATTCTCGTTTCCCATCAGTATACTCCAAGTAGGCACGTTTTGTTTTAACATCATATTTAGCTACAGGAAATCCGCTTTTCTTTTGTGTTTGCACTTCGTCTTGCACTGCGGTTTCAAATGCCTTTGTGGCTTCGTTTACAGAAGAATCATTTTCAAATTCGCTCTTTAACGCTTTTGGCGCCTCATTTATATTTGCGTCACTCACTATCCCGCTCTTTTTTGCACTTAGTGAAAAAGGAATCGCATCTTCTGCAACTGCTTTTCGCAAAAACACATTAAGTGCTGTCGTCATATTGAGCCCTAAACTGTCGAACAATATATCTGCCTGTTCTTTTAGATCTTTATCAACACGTATTGTCACTCTTACATCGTTTTGTGCCGGCATTTTATAACGCCCCCTTTTTGGTAAAATGCTACATTTTTTCTTTATTATACATGCGATTAGTCGCCATGTCAACCAATGTGCGACTGTTGGCGAAGTTTTTTGTGACAATTATTGTGTCAAGTTTTCAATGTTTTTGCATAATATGCTCCATCTCGGTTTCCTCCCAACATACATTGACTGTCTTGACCAACTTAGAAAATCTTCACGTTCCCAAATTTGTTCACACAAATTGAGCCATAGGTCGATTATTTCTTTTGGTTGCGGCATGATATTTCTTTCACATGGAGATGTGATTCCCTCTTTTCCTGCTTTTAAAAACAAAAAGTGTTTTGCACCTTAGCCGCTTCATTTTTATAGTGTTATATTCTATCAATACTTCTATAAAAGGCAACAACTTTTTGCTTTTGCATATACCTCTGTATTTATCGCATTTCTTTGATGAGAGGCAAGTAGTGATGAGGTAACTGTTGGTGCTACGTTTATCTTACTGCTCATCGGCTATCTTGGCCAGCTACTTATTAGCTTCATGAGTTCCCTTGCATTATCTTCATTTTCTACATTCCACATTTGCAAACACAAACCTTTTGCCGGCAGATTTTCCATTAGGAATTTGAGCTCATCCACGTTTTGTGGATATGCCATGACAGATTTGCCTGCCGATAGGATTTTCTTATAAACATCAAGCCATGAATATACCTGTTCCTCGCCTGCACCCGGCACCCATTGTATTGCATTTAGTTCTTTTATTTCTAGAATTGAGTCTAAATGACGTAGTGCACCTGGACCGTCCAGGTGATATATACTTTTTTTATAATGGCGACACTCGCCTCGTATGCCCTCTAAGAAAAATTCATCAAACATGTCTTTGCTTATCATGATAGAAAAGTCGTTTCCTGCAATATACATTGACGTATCGGAAGTAAGTGGTAGCCATGTTGCAATCGGCATACCTTCTCTTTTTAACCAATCAACATAGAAATCAAAAACAGCGTAATATTCTTTGTACGATGATTCCAATTTTGCTTTAACTTCATCAGGATATTCGAGCAAGTCCATAGCCAAAATTTCGGAACTGCGAAGTGCAGCAACATGGTCGCCACCGGGATGAAAATCTGTTAGTCCGACAATAAAATTGCCTTTTGCCACTTCTAAAAGCATACTTGTAAATGCTTCCAGTTTCTTTGCAAGCGGATGGTTCTTGTCAATTATTGCAGAATCATCTTCCCAGTCCGGCAAGCAGGGTTTAGTCCATGCAGTATGTTCACCAAAGTAATATGGACAACCTGCCCATGCAGAAATTATTTCAGGCCCTAAATCCGGCATATAAACAGGCATTGTATCTGCATAATATATTGTGTTTTCCATATTATATTTTGTAAGCTCAACACGATATTCAATATCCAGCCAATAAGCCTCGTGTGAGTTATGCTTTTTATTTGGCCCCGGCTTTCTGTCCGCCTTTCCAAATGCCATTAGAACAAGCGGTCTGTCTGTATCTTCATTATGCCAAAATGCATCAATTCTCTTTTGAGCATCTTCGTAGTTTGGTTTACATGCAAACATATGGTAACTCCTTATTACAATAGTTAATGTGTATTTGCTTTAGATTTCAGTCGTATTTGTCTCGCCGATTGCTTAGTTTTTGTCGATATAGTTATCATATATATTTGACATCGGCATTTCAAGTTGCTGTTACTCTTTTACACTTCCTAATACCAAACCTGTTATGAAATACTTCTGCAAAAATGGATACAATAGTAGTATTGGTATTGTTGCAATAAATAGTTGCGCAGCTCTGAGCGTATGGTTACTTATCAGCATTAGCATTGCGATGAGATTCGGGTCTCCCTGCATATCTCTCATAAGTGTTGCTGGGTTAATCAAAATTGTCTGCAAGAAGCTCTGGAGTGGGTAGTTTTCGGGGCGATTCATGAATATAATACCGTCAAACCATGAGTTCCAATGAAAAACTGCTGAAAATAACACTATAGTAGCAATAGATGGTTTTGATAGCGGTATAAATATCTGTAAAAGCGTCCGAAAATGACCTGCTCCGTCCAAGGCGGCGGATTCTTCTAATTCTTTTGGTAAGTTCCTAAAGAAATTGAGCATAACAATGACGCTGAATATTGGCAGTGCAGGTGGTAAAACAAGAGCCCATATACTATCTAAAAGCCTTAAATTCATAACAACCAAAAAGTGTGGAATCAAGCTTGGGACAAATAGCATAGCAAACATAAAGAACCACGAATAGATTTTCCTTTGTTTAAATTCCTCATTGCTCTTTGACAACGGGTATGCACACAGTAGAACTACAATTATATTTATAGTAACTCCAAGAAGTACACGTATTACTGATGTCGAAAATGATTGGAGAAATCTTACTGATGTAAATACAAAGTTGTATGATTCAAAGTTTAGCCCAATCGGAATAAAACCAACCCGTCCCGCTGCAACATAGTGTCCTGCGCTAAGTGATACTGCCAGTAAGTTTAAAAACGGCGCAACACACAAAAATGCGGCAAATGATAAAAATATGAAATTAAACACACGAAAGACCTTTACACCAAGTGTATCTTTTATCATATTAACCCTCCTAAAACACTCTGTACCCGATAAACTTACCGGCTAGCCAATAGCCCGCAGCAACGAGAATAAATGAAACCCCCGAACGAAGTAATCCCACTGCAGCAGCAGGTGCAAACTGTCGTTGCTCAATACCGAGACGGAATACAAATGTGTCTATTATATCGCCTGTAGCATATACAGCAGGGTTATACATAATGAAGATTTGTTCAAATCCGGCATTAAGTACGTTGCCAAGATTTAGAACACACATAAGCATGATAATAGGCATCATTCCAGGTATTGTGACATGGAGCGTTTGCCTTATTCGACCTGCCCCATCTATAGCTGCCGCCTCATACAAACCGGGATTTATGCTTGTTATTGCCGCAAGATATATTACCGTCCCAAAGCCAAAGTTTCTCCATGCATCGGTAACAATCATTGTAAACGGAAACCAAAATGTGTCTCCTAAAAAGAATATTGGCTCTATCCCAAACAGCCCTAAAATGTTGTTAACTATTCCTGTTGATGGAGATAAAATATCAATAAATATTCCACCTAAAATAACCCACGACAGAAAATGTGGCATGTAAACAAATGTTTGCACTATCTTTTTTGATTTTTTACTGCGCAGTTCGTTAATAAGCAACGCAAAAATTAGTGATGTTACAATACCTAAAACAATTTTACCAATAGCAATATATAAGGTGTTCCAAAGTATTTGCAATGAGCCGGGAATTGCTGCAACAAAGCGAAAGTTATCAAGACCTACCCACTCAGACTCAAAAAAACCCAATGTTGGTCTGAAATTTTGAAATGCCATAACAGAGCCTGCCAATGGTAAGTATGTAAATAAGAGCGCCAAAACAACACCGGGCAAAAGCATTAGGTGCAACGCACCATTTCTTCTTTTGCCACCTGTATTTCGTAATCGTTTTCCAATATTGGTTCTATCTTTTGTAATCGTACCATCCATATGGGTGTCCCCCTTTGCTTACCGATTTGCACGATGTTATGAAGTCATCTACTAGCCGTATAAAATGGTTTAATTTAATTTTCAAAGCATTATTGCTGTCTTTTTAAATCGTACGAAATGGTTTCGGGCAAAAACCATTTCATACGATTTTACTGTATACTTCCTGCTGATTTTTAAGTCAGCGATTAGTTATATAATTCGTTTACTTCTCTTGTTCCTGCCTCGCCACCCATAGCAAGCCAGCTTGCTACAAAGTCGTCAAATGCTTCAATCGGATCGCCCATTATTATGCGGACAAACGCCTCTTCTTGGAAAGTTTCAAGTGACGGCCATGAGGCCGCTAAGCCCGGCGGTTGAGGTCCTCGCATTGCCGACATCAAAATTCTGTCATTTAGCAGATATTCACTCAACACTCTATAAGAATGCATCATTTGAACATAGCGACCGAAACCATCGGGTAATCTCTCATCTGCCCATTGCAACATGTTGTAATAGTTAAACATCATAGCCGGAGGAACATTTGATGTGTCTCTTGTTACAACCGCTTCAGAAAGCGCTCTAAATGCAATGTAATCGTCTGACGGATCTTCAAACCAAACAGGGCTCATTTGCCAACTGTCCATCATTTGGTCACGCCAATCTTCGGGGAACAGGAAGAAGTCATCGCGTAAAACTTGGAACGCATTAAGCATCCTGATTACTGCATCTGCATTTTCGCTGTTCCTGTTAACTACAAGATAGTAAGTTACAGGCCAATGAGTTTGCATACTTACAGGTGTGTTGTCGGAATTCGGAACAGGGTGAGGAATCCATATAGCATTTTCATCAAGGTGTAATGAGTCTCCGAGAGGCCACCAACCTGACCAGTTCGCACCAAACATCATACCAACTTCACCATTTAGTATATCTTCATTTACTCTGCCTGTGTCACTGACTGCAAATTCAGCACTCAAGAATCCATCAGCATACATTTGTTGAAGTCTTTCCAGTGCAGTTCTAACTTCCGGCTGAATTCCACCAAAAACAATCTCGCCTCCTCTTTCAACCCAGATTGTTGGATAAGCGTGATATGCATTGAAGATACCCAAAAGGTTGTTAACCCCTCCAAAGAGCGAATTGTCTACGGCCAAGCCGTAAGATGCACCAAACTCATCCTTAAATACATTTGCCAAGTCAATCATTTCATCTATTGTTGAAGGGGCATTTCTTCCCGATGCTTCAAGCCAGTCATTTCTAATCCAAAGTAGTGAGTTGGCTTGTGACATTACGCCGAATCCCATTTGAGGTATAGCCATAAGCCTACCATCGTTATCACGAGCTGAATCAAATCCTTCGGGGAAGAATTCTGTAATTTCTCTAACTCTAGGAGATGCATAAACAGCGAAATAGTCCGATAAATCAGCGATTATACCATCTTCAACCAGCATTGCAAAAGTTGCAGAGTCTGCATAAAAGAAATCAGGAATTTCACCTGATGCTAGAGCTAAACTAAGGCGTGTATCATATTGTGATGTATCAACAACCCAATCATACTCAATTCTTATGTTAAGATGCTCATACATAAACCTTGTATAACCGTTATCAAAAATATCTTGACCATCAGGATATGACCATCCTGCAAGCTCGCTTCTGACACTTGTTACAGTTACTGTTTCGTCAAAGCGTTGACTTTGAATCCAAGCAACGGGGTCTGCGAAGTAGTCGAGGTCATTCCAAGGTTGCCCTGTGGCTGTATCCGCTATGCCACCACCATTATCATTGGTATCAGCACCGCCATCAGTGCCTGTGTCTTGTGTTGCCGTGCCGTTTTCATTAGTAACGGTTTCATTTCCACCGTTATCATCTGCACAAGCCGCGACGAGAATAAACAGCATTGCAAATACGATTAGCAGGGATATAACATTACGCAGTTTCATTTAGTTTCCTCCTAAGATTGTTTGATTTTTTCGTGCAACATGTACAAGTTGCACTAGGCAATCATACCCCCCCCCCCATCAAATTTGTCAATACTGCCAACCAACGATTTGTTGTCGCAAAACAACGATGTTTTTGTCTAAATTGTACACATTTGTCACGCTTATATCGCATTGTTGAATATCATAATTTGGTGCAAGCTGCGTCAGAATATAGCTCGGCATCACTCACACGTGCATCAATCCCTGATGATTAATGACGGCTGCAAGTAGTAACGAGAAGTTATTGACTTGCCCCATTTTATAGTTTATTATGCGTATATCAATTCTAAAGTCGATGCAAATTGGGGAGAGGAATGTAACTCATTATGCTTAAAACAAAAGTCTTTGGGCGAATATCATTTGAATTGCCGTGTGAGGCAAAACACGCTGAAATCAAACTGCCGTGTGGCACGGTGGAGAACATGCATGTTTTTGACAGGCAAAAGGTTAGCTATACCTACGACCATCATGGATACGAAACCGTTAGTAAACATGGAGACGTTTTCAAAGAAGCTCGTTTTACTGCAAGAAATGTCGGCATACACGAGATGACTTCCTATGACACAGACGGAAAAGTGTTGACAACCGCTTCCTTTGAAGCAGAAAACCACCAACTGCCGGGTTATGTAATGGTCAGTGAAGATGACCCTCGCTACTTTGCTCTTTCCTGCGGAGACTCTTATGTTCCCATCGGTCTTAATCTCGTCGAAGTTGACTATGACCCGCAACCTGCCGGCATGGAGCATTTTGAAGCATCAAAAACAACTGCCACAATAGGGCTGTCCCAGTGGAGACGCTGGTTCAAACGACTAAAAGACGCAGGGTGCAATTTTGCCCGCATACGTGTTTCCCACGACTATACCGAGGGACGCACAGAAATCATGGGTTTACATAACCTCGTCTCACTAGAACGCTTTGACGATGTTGTGGAACTAGCCCGTGAACATGGTATACGAGTAAAACTTTGTTTTGAAGTATGGCGTACATTCCAAGACGTAGACAGAGAACATGTATTCTACCGCAGGTATGTAGACCCGGATACAGGTAAACAACTGCTAAGCGAAAACACATGGTTTGAAGATGAAAAGTGGAACAATCTCTGGATGGTAGACATTTCCCCCTATTTCGGACGCTATCACAACGACCCAGTAGTATTTGCATGGGAATTATGGAACGAAATTGACGAGGGAAACGCTTGTTTTGATGCGGTATCCGGCTTTACACAAAGAATGTTAAGGCATGTTAAATCCATGTCACCACAAAACCTTGCAACAAACTCACTTGGTAGCTTCGACGACGAATGTAAACAAATAAGATATGACACATTCAGAGATATGCCCGAAATGGACTTCCAACAAGTACATCGATATCTAGACCAAGGTGCACCAATGGAAATATGCCACACAGACCTAATAGCATTTTCCAAAGAAGCAATTGAACGCAGCCGCCACGAAAAAAAGCCCTGTATTCTCGCAGAAACAGGTGCCGTTGATGATAGACATGTACAAGAATTTCGCTATTATGTAAACGACCACTTAGGTCATATATTCCACGATGTAACCTACCCCGCCTTTTTCGCAGGCTCGGCAGGAAGCGGACATGCATGGCACTGGAACTTATATGTTGAGGCAAAAAATCTATTCCGTTTTTACACACCTCTTGCAAAGCTTCTTGAGGGCGTGGTTGTACACAAGGAAAATTTCAAGCCGTCCGTCATTGAACATAACGATGCCTACATACTCTTACTTGAGGGCAACTCAAAAACCCTTATTTATGTACGCTCAAAAGCAGACCGCTGGGATTATGTACTTCGAGACGGCTTGATACCTGCACCTGTAACGAATCTAACTGTTCAAGTCAAGTGTAAAAAAGCAGATGCGTTTTGGATAATGGATGAAGCCCCCGGTGAAGTCACCGTATCCGAAAAAGGAATTACACTACCAACCTTTGTACACGGCTGTGTAATTCGAGCAGAAAAATAATTATAGATTTGGAGCTAATCGATTATGACAAGACGAGAACGTGTAATTGCTGCATTGCAGTATAAAGAAACTGATTTTATTCCTTATGAAATTAACCTGACAAAAGTAGCCTACGAGAAAATGGTTAACTTTTACGGCAACGCTGATTTTGAAAAAGAAATAGGCAGCCACATTGTGTCATCCTACTACGACGGAGGAACAGCACCAATGCCGGGTAGACCGGACTATTTTCAAGATGATTTCGGTGTAATATGGAATAGAACTGTAGATAAAGATATAGGTGTTATAGAAAACATTCAAATTCCTGAACCGGAGATGGGGGATTATAAGTTTCCCTCTGTGCCTATAGAACGCATTCGTAAGCAATGCGAAGAAACCCTTGCAAACGCAGAAGATTGTTTCACCTGTGCCTCTATCGGGTTTTCTCTTTTTGAACGTGCATGGACATTAGTCGGCATGGAAGATCTCCTCGTATACATGCTGACCGAGCCGGATTTCGTTACAGCGCTTATGGACGCAATCGTGGAATTTAACCTGCAAGTTATAGACATATATCTCGAATACGACTTTGACTGTATCTTTTTCGGAGACGATTGGGGGCAACAGCAAGGATTAATAATGGGTGCTGAACTATGGCACAGATTCATAAAGTCTCCACTTTCCAAAATGTATGCTGCCGCAAAAGAAAAAGGCAGGTTTGTGATGCAACATTCTTGCGGCGACATTCACGAATTGTACCCAACCCTAATAGAAATAGGTTTGGATGCTCACCAAACTTTTCAACCTGAAATATTTGACATTCATGAAACCAAAGAAAAATATGGTGGAAAACTATCTTTTTGGGGAGGTATAAGCACGCAACGTATGCTTCCCTTTGAAACACCAAAAGGAGTGGTAGAAAAAGCAAAGGACATCATGGCAATCATGGGAAAAAACGGTGGGTTCATCGTTGCACCAACTCACTCTGTCCCGGGCGATGTGCCTCCTGAAAATATCGACGCACTTATAAAACTATTTCAAAACCAATAAGTTATGAATTGCTCAAAAAGGCAAACAGTACACATACGGAAAGAGAGATTTATTTAGTGTTGTAATAGCGTTTCGCTATCTTTTGCCAAAGGAAGACTTCTTTGAGTTTGAGGGTGAATTAAGCATAGCTATGGAGCGACGCAGTAATGGTTTGAAAATCGAAGAAAACCGCCCATCAAGAGCGGGGTATGTCCGGTAACCACATACAAGTTTGTGCGTTGCATGATAAAATAATTAATTGACAAGGTCTATTTGAAACTGTATAATTACATCACAACTAAATGGGGTGCTGTCGTCAGACGGCTGAGAGAGTGTGAAACGCCACACTAAACCCTTATAACCGGAAGCGGATAATGCCGACGTCGGGAATAAGAATGTTAAACGCACCTCATTTCATTAAAGAAAGAGGTGTATTTTTATGAGCAACAACAAATCACGAGAAAATCTTCGCGCACTGGTCGAATCCGCAGTACTTATAGCAATTGGTTTTGTACTAAGCTACATAACCTTATTCCGTTTCCCCAATGGAGGCTCTGTCACGCCCCTGTCAATGCTGCCAATTTTGTTAATTGGTATCCGACACGGTTTAAAGTGGGGGCTTGCAGGTGGCTTCGTTTATGCTTGTCTGCAAATGCTTCAACAATTCTGGCCTCCACCAACGGCAACGCCTCAAGCATACATAGCGGTGGTCATGTTAGATTATGTAGTGGCTTTTTCCGTACTCGGTCTTTCCGGGCTATTCAAAGGCAAAAAATTCGGACTGGCAATCGCCGCGCCAATTTGCCTAACGTTGCGCTTTGTCTGTCACTTCATCTCAGGTATAGTCGTATGGGGAGTTTTTGCAGAAGATGCACCTGTATGGATTTTCTCCCTAATATACAACGGCTCG
>Ga0123355_10020678_pt1 | contig 10518 bp, 10 predicted proteins | sample TergutEmb28metaG_3_FD_89872 | JGI IMG/M metagenome (GOLD analysis project Ga0123355, IMG submission 89872) | Embiratermes neotenicus P1 segment gut microbial communities from Petit-Saut dam, French Guiana - Emb289 P1 | ecosystem: Host-associated > Arthropoda: Insects > Digestive system > Gut ... | reverse complement strand
TTTTGTGTATTTCTGCTAGTTTTGTATGTGGTACCCCATAGGATTATCCTGAAGCTGAATTTATGCGCGTGAGTGATTATGATGAACCTTGTCATAGTCGCCTACGCGCTTTTATTATTTGTTTGATTTTCATTTTCCTACACCTTTTAATATAGTTTTTTCAATAGACCTGTCCGCTAACCTATTTTCATTGGATTTTCGAGAGTTTTTTGTCAGGCAAGAAAAGGATGACAACGCAAAGCCAAAGCTTTTGCCGGTAATCCTTTACGAAGTCTTGGCAGAAAGCAAGCCGAAAAAACAATGGAATGAGGTTAGCGGGCAGGTCTATTATGTGAAGGATCCAACCGGTAACAAAAATACGTTTATTATTACTCATTATTCTTGTAGTTGCCTATTCCATTTTTCGTTTTTAGTTTGCCTCCGGGCAACCCAACCTAAATCGAGATCCGCAATGGTAATTACTGTCTCAAAATTTATTCCCGTGTGTTTATAAAATTTGTGCTTGTACATGACCGAACGTTTATGCTAAAATAAAGTTTTGGATTTTAGGTGCATTTGATTTTTGAATGTGTTATAATACTTTCAAACAGTATCATTTGCCCCATTATTCAAGAGCAGAAACACCGCTTTTTGCATACTTTTGATAACCACGTAATTTAATAAATACATAGAGAGATGGTTTGAAATGACAACAAATAATTCGGATATAACAATCCGCACGGCAACACATGATGATGTCGATATTACTGTTAAACTTTTAAAAGCTAACTTTATTAACGATTCGATTCTTGTATGGATTATAGAAAATTTTGACAAACGAAACATAGCTTTTGATGATTTTTTCCACATGTATGTAACAGCAGGAATTAACTGCGGAATTGTAAATCTCGCTGAAACTCCAAACTTAGGTGTGGTTGGTGCCGCTGTATGGCTTCCTCATGATGTGAATACAGATACAGAAGTGGAAACCCTTGTAAACACATATACTGCGGAGTTTCTTAACTACTCCGATATTATGCACGAACATTATCCGCCTGTTGAGCCATTTTTTCAGTTAGCAACAACAGCAGTAGATTCGTCTGCTCATGGCTGTGGTATCGGCGGCGCATTAATCGCCCATCAACTAAACGAATACGATAAATTGGGTATGCCTACTTACTTGGAAGCTACTACCCGCCGTGTTGCCGGTGGGCTGTATTCACGTTTAGGTTATCAGCCGATAGGACAAACGATACTTTTTCCGAACGGTGCAGAAGCGTATCCTATGTGGCGGCCGGCACAAGAGCCTAATTCTGTTTTCGCTTCGCTGAAACAAGTAAATATTACTCAAAAATACCCAATGCTGGATAGCGTCATGCAATTTGGCAAATTCGATTGGCGTGTAATTGACGTACAGGATGACAAAGCATTGTTACTATGTGATACAGTAATCGAATCCGGAAAATTTCATGAACAGTACGAAGCCGTCACTTGGGAAAACTCCGGTTTGCGAAAATATCTGAATGGTGATTTTTATAACACTTTCAGTTCAGAAGAAAAATCTAAAATACTCCGGCTACCAATATCAAACTATTCTAATCCGTGGTTTGGAACTTCAAGTGGTGGCGAAACTAAGGATTATGTATTCCTATTAGGCGTTGACGGTGTGGTAAAGTATTTTGGAGATAGCAAACAATTAAGATCTAAAAATGCGAACTCCAGCTATTATATTAATGACCATTTTAATGATGCCAGGAAAGCTGTAGATACAAACGGGATGTTTGCTTGTTGGTGGCTAAGAACATCCGGAAATCTTCCGGAATTGGCTACATTTATTACTGCTGATGGCAGAATTTCAATGGGGGGCGATTTTGTTAATCGCAGTTCCAAATATAGTGCAGGGATTCGCCCTTCTATATGGATTAAACTGAAAGAATGAAATCGTACCGGTACTCAAATGTGACCGAAAATGTTCGATAGAATTTTAAATTCTCCGGAGGGTTAAAACGTATGGAACAAACAAAAAACCATACAGCAAAGCCCCAATTGCTAATTCAAATAATTTCAATCATTGTGGGGGCTATTGCTTTATCTACTATAGTTGCAATCATTTCAACACCGCTGGTTGGTGCGATTGTAAGCATTGTGGTAGCTGTTATCGTTATTGTTATTTTATATGCCATAATGAATAGGGCAATATCGAATAGCAGACATATTTCTGACGCTCACCACCGGAACAATATCAAAGCTATAATCAATGAAATCAACCGTGTAGAAAAAGCAATTGGGGGAACGGATTGGTATGCCCGTGGCGATAAAACTGTCGTTGGTGATGAAGGGAAAACAATAATAGAGGGACTTAATCGGGTAGTTGATACTGTATTCAACTACCTATACAATGTTCCTTGCGTTATTAGTGTTTTTGACGATAAGGCTCGCTTTATATACACTAACAAACTTTGCCAAGAACAAGGATTTGACCCAAAAATAGTATTGGGGAAAACGGTTTATGAAGTTTCGCCGGATGCTACTACTAAATTGATAGTTGAAAATGCTGAAAAGGTAGTGCAGATTGGGAAAGAAATACACTTTCAAGCATCTTTCACATCCCCTACAGGACAAGAGCTTGTAGAAGAACACATAGACTATCCTATTAAAGATGCCGGCGGTAACGTATCCTCTGTAATTATTGTTAATTTTGACGTTACAGACATAGTGCGAATGACAAGACAAGCCGAAAAAATAAGCATTTATCAAGATGTTGAAGCAGAGAATATTATTGCAAAACTTAGTGAAGGACTTGACAAAGGATTTTTGCAATTTAGATATGAACCTGAACCCCATGACAAAGATACTGCTGTTGCCGCATCTGCTTACAAAAAAATTGGCGATACAATGCAACACGTAGTTGCTTTTATAAAAGGGTATATTGATGAAATTAATGATATATTATCTGCCATTGCCGTGGGCAATTTAACCTTGACCATAACTCGTGAATACTTGGGCGATTTTGATTCAATCAAGCATTCAGTTAATTCTATTGTGGCACGGCTAAATGAAACTGTTGTAGATATTTCGCTTGTAGCTGATGGCGTATCTAGCGGAAGTACACAACTTTCCCAAAGTTCAATGAATTTATCTGAAGGCGTTTCGCAACAAATGTTATCTATGCAAGAGATGACCGAAGGGATTGGCCTTGTAGACGAGGGGGCAAAAGGTAATTCTGACAATGCACAAAAAGCGGCAGACCTGGCACTAACATCAAGAGGAAATGCAGAAGCAGGCAACAGCGAAATGAAAAAGTTGTTAGATGCTATGGAAAAAATAAATGTGTCATCCACCGAAATTTCAAAAATAGTAAGCACGATAGAGGGTATCGCTTTCCAAACAAACCTACTTGCCCTAAATGCGGCAGTAGAAGCTGCTCGCGCGGGAGAACACGGCAAAGGGTTTAACGTGGTAGCCGAAGAAGTACGTTCTTTGGCGGGGCGTAGTGCAGAAGCAGCAAAGCAAACGGTGAACTTAATTCAGGAATCCATTGAAAATGTACAAGACGGCAAAAAAGCAGCAATTGATACAGCGGAAAGTCTTGAAAAAATCGTCCAAAATGTACTGGATGTTTCCGATGTTATTCACGAAATATATGAATCTTCGGCCGGTCAGACAGGAGCAATAGGTAACATAAATAACGATTTACGCCAAATTAGCCGGGTAGTTCAAGCAAGTGCCGCAACCAGCGAAGAAACCGCGGCAGCAGCAGAGGAATTGGATAGCCAAGTAGCGATATTAAAAAATAAATTATCTTTCTTCTCAACTAACCTTGCTACATTGTCCGTTAAAAAAGTATGGGACGCAACAACCTCAGACCGCATAAATGCTGCTTCGCTTAAAAACGTACAAGGTGATCATAAAAAATTTGCGACCGGTGATGTGATTATTAAAGAAGGTGATGTAAGCACAGACACAATGTATTTTGTGCTTGAGGGTAGTGTAAAGGTAGTAAAGAGTTATGAAACATTAAACGAAAAACTTCTAGCCATATTAAAAGCAGGAGATTTATTTGGAGAAATGGCACTCTTTTTGAAGGAGCCTCGCACCGCTTATGTTGTAGCTTTGAGCAATGTAACAGTAGTAGAAATTCACCGAAGCACCTTAGCGCAGTTTATGGAGAGCAGTCCGGAAGCCGCCAATGCTATCATAGAAACTTTGTGTAAACGGCTTAAAAATGTGCTTGCAGATTTAGAATCTTATTAGGGTGTTCCCCAATTTATCACAAAAAAGATACCTTGCTACATAAGCAAAGTATCTTTTTTTCGCCTTAGGCAACGTCCTTAGGCTGTAGGCTATAGGTAATTATTCAATTTTTAGGGTGCTATGTTAACTATGTTGATGTTAGCATAGCAAGTTTTCAAGTCATCGGACTCACCTCCTATTGCCTAATTTATATAGGAAGCTGTATTAGAGCCTGTTCAAACTCTGAGATACGGCCTAAGAAGCTGTATTCAACCCATTGAAACAACTTCTAAAACTATACAAAAAAGGCGTACGGGGATCCTGATCCAAAAACGATCAACATCACCTGCACGCCTGAATATTTTAACTAAAAAATTAACCTATTCAAACCATCCATTCGCATAATTCAAATGGATAAACACATACTACACTATACGCTGAAAGTATCCTACTGAACAAAACAACTAACCTTGCCCTTGTAAAAAAGGCAAAACTAAGTTATACTGTTGCATACTACAGCGACAGAGTTTCTGTGTTTGCAGGGTGATGTTTGTTGTACATCCCCTCATGCGTCGGTTGTTGCCCTTGCGAGGCGCAACCGAACGTTGTAATTGTAAATGTTACTTTTCCATTGTAGCATTGTTAGATAATTTTGGCAATGGGTTTTGTAAATTTTTTGATTGTATTTTTTGTTTGTAAAATTTTAAAGCCAAGCAGGATTACTTTAACCCTGCCTGGCTTTTTGTTTTATAGCGAAATAGAGTATTTAACTAACACTTTTAATGTCTTTTATACCATGCAATACACGATAGATTTTAATAATTTTAGCCTCTTCATCCACATGATAAAATAAGTAATATTTGTATGGTAGTACTATATGGCGAAAGTAAGTATCATCCTCATAAAAAGGAAACATCAGTGGATAACAGAGTAAGGTTTCTGTTAATTTTTCAATACTGTCTGCAAATTTATCTGCGGCCGAGGGGCTATGCTTGTACAAATAAGCATCAATTTCCATGACATCAGTTTTAGCAGAAGGTAAATATTCCAGTTTATACACTATCTCCTCGCCTCCCTTTGTGTTTTAAATTTGTTCATTACTTCATCATGCGTTAGCCATTTGGTATTAGAATCGGCAGCTTCCGGCTTGGCTTTTTCCAGTTCGGTTTTGACATATTCCTTATAGGTGGCTTTATGGTAGGCTTTTTCGGTTTGCAGATTAAAAGGGATTCTTTCTTCTTGGATTATTGTTCTTAACAATAGGTCTATAGCGGTAGTTAAATCCAGGCCAATTTCGCCTAAGATTTTCTGCGCATTTTGCTTTACTTCGCTATCAACATTTACAGATATTCTTGCTGTTGACATAAATAATCAGCTCCTTCATTTGTACTCAAATCATACATCTGTTACGCACATATTGTCAATATATGTTTATAATTGACACCTGGCTGTAGGGGTTCAGTGTTCAGCTTTTATGCGAACGAGACGGCCTTTCTCCATAATATTGATAGTAATCAGTCTTAATATTGCCATTAAACAACTTGCGCTTGGCATTAGCTTTTTTATTGTATGCGGATTCAAAAAATTCGTCTGATGTAAGTACATAAACCGACCATGTAGGATCTTTAAATAAGCGACCCATATCTGCATATAGCTGATGGACTTCTTGCATTTTCCCAAGCCGCTCGCCATAAGGTGGGTTAGATATGGCTACGCCATATTGGCCCGGCAAAGTAATTTGATCCAGCGATTTTTGTTCAAAGCTAATGCAATCTTCCACGCCTGCTTCTTCTGCGTTAGATTTGGCAAGCTCTATAGCAGCAGGATCAAGGTCTGAGGCAAATATCAAGGGTTCAGAATACGACGTATCTATGGCGGCATATGCTTGTTTGCGGGCGTTTTTCCATACTTCGGCCGGAATCTGAGTCCAAAACTCGCTTATAAAAGAACGACTTAAACCGGGAGCAATATTTTTAGCCATTAATGCCGCCTCAATGGGGATGGTGCCTGACCCGCAAGTAGGATCCAAAAGAATACGACCCGGCTTCCAATACGATAAAGAAATAAGTGCCGCCGCCATGGTTTCTTTAAGGGGCGCAACCGCAGACTGTGCGCGGTATCCGCGTTTATGCAATCCCATACGGTGCCCGGTAGTGTCAATGGTTAATGTTACTACATCTTTGAGAAAAGCCGCTGTTATAGTATATTCCGGCCCTGTTTCTTCAAAATGTTCTATATGGTAAGTTTGTTTAAGTTTTTCTACCACAGCTTTTTTAACAATTGACTGGATATCTGATACGCTAAAAAGTTTAGAACGGACAGATTTAGCAAGCACGGTAAATTTGCCGTCTTTTGGTATCCAATCAGCCCAAGGCAGGGCTTTTGTTTGCTCAAAAAGCTCGTCGAAGGTATAGGCGGAAAACTGTCCCATGCGCAACAACACTCTGTCGGCACAACGTAGCCATAAATTAGCGGCAACAAGGGATTCAAGATTGCCTGAAAAATTTACGCGCCCATCTTGAACAGCTATATCTTTAATTTCGTTAGATCTAGCCAAAGCTTCCACTTCTCGTTTTACAATAGCTTCCAGACCAAATGAAGTGGTAGCAATAAGTTGTAAGTTATGCATTTTGATATCATCCTTATAATTTATGTCATTGGTATTTCACTTTCACATGGTACCCCAACTTGGCATTTTCCGCATCCGTATCGTGGATTATGCTTTTCAAATACTTTATTCAGGAAGTCGCTGCAAATTGAAGATTCTTTCCCATTTTTAGATATGGCATTAGCGGGACAGTGATCAATACACACGCCGCACATATTACAATATTCATAAATATCGCTGTAATTTCTGCTGTCCTTGGGCAAGTCAAGCTCTGTCACGATGCTTCCAAATCTTCCGCTCATGCCCTTTCTTGTAATGATTCCTTTAGATAATCCAAAGGTTCCCAGCCCACAAACATATGCAATGTGCCGTTCAGACCAATTTGATGTATGCTTAATATTTTTTTCTTCATTGCTTACTTTATATCGTTGATCAAGGGAAGGAGCTAGGGATTTAAAGCCTGCTTCTGATATGGAATTTATAAGATATTCCAATAATAGCTTTAAAAGATTTTGCCCCTCATATCTTCCATGAAGCCATTCATCAGCAGGCCGGCAACAATCTATTGAGTTAGCGGTTTTTATTTTGTCGGTATAGGGAAGAAAAAATGATATTACCGTTTTAGTATCCGACAACCATTCGATAGGGCTTAAAAAGTGGCTGCCAATTATGTCAAAAGATTTATATTTGTCGTAAAGTTTGTCATCCGCTGACCCAAAAGCAAATATAGGAGCTTCATATATTTTCATTCCTACGCATTGCGGGTTTAGGGCAGATTCCTCAGTAATATAGTTATTGGGAGAGTTATTAATAAAATTTTCTGCTAATGTGATAATATCAGCTTTTTGCATATAGCAGAACACCATCCTTTTTCAATTCCAAATCAATTGCTCCTCCCGGGAGAATATCGTCAGCATACAAAAAATCTACATTTTTTCCTAATTCATTGATTACTTTGTCGGCAATATCGCAAAAGTTTAGGATGGACATTTCATCATCAACAAGAGCAGCTATGTCAATATCACTTTCTTCTGTGGCTTCACCTTTTGCATACGAACCAAATAAAACTGCTCTTATAACGCCATTTTCTTCAAATATCGGGTGTAGCTTGTTTTTAATTTCTTCAACAGTGTATAGCATAAGTGAAACCTCCAATTTATAACTTCGTCACTATGCCTTAATTATACTTCATTGGATAATACAAAACCACTTGCAAAAAATAAAATAAATTTTCTCTTGACACAATATGCAATTCATATTATATTGAACTTGTTGAATATGAAATAAAGGGGTTATAATAATGTCACTAAAGCATGGATTGCTTGGCCTATTAAACTATGAGTCAATGACAGGCTATGACTTGGATAAAGAATTTAAGCAAACGTTAGCTTACTTCTGGCAAGCTAAAGCAAGCCAAATATATCGCGAGTTGGACACAATGGAGCAAAACGGATGGCTTACCAGTAAGCGGGTTATCCAGGAAGAAAAGCCAAACAAGCGGGTTTATTCAATCACAGAAAAAGGAAAACAAGAACTTTTAAATTGGCTTTCAGCCTACGATCCGGTTAAAAACTCCACCCCCTTTAAAAGTGCGTTTTTGATGAGAATATTTTTTGGTGGAGAAATAAGTAAAGAGAAAACTTTAGATTTGTTTCAGGCACTTAGAGAAGAAACTGTTACGCATGTTCAAGAAATGGAAAAAATCATGGCCTTGTTTAACGAATCTGACCCCAATATTATTTCAAAGCCGAATATAGTAAAATATTGGAAACTAACTGCTATGAGTGGCGAAATGCTAAGCCGTACACAACTTGAATGGATAGATAAATCCATAGCATTACTTGAAGAATACAATGATTAAAATGATTAAAACAAATAAAAAGCATCAGGAGGCTAACAAAATGAAGAAAAAAGTTATTATAATAGGTGGCGGCATTGCCGGATTAAGCTCAGGAGTATACGCCCTTAAAAATGGATTTGATGTTACTATTTTAGAAAGCCATAGCATACCCGGGGGCAATTGTACTTCCTGGAAGCGAAAAGGCTATCAGTTTGAAGGCGGTATGCATTGGCTAACCGGCTCCGGCAAAGACACAGAGCTAAATAAATTGTGGCATTATGTGGGTGCCCTTGATGATAGTGTTGTCATTCATAACAAAGAGCCTTTCACAGAGTTTGACTTCAAAGGCACTGCTATCCGTCTTTATCGGGATGTAAATAAAACACAAGAGCATTTGACAGAGCTTTTCCCGGAAGATACTGCTGAGATAGAAAAATTGTGTAACAGCATTCGGCAGCTTGCAAATAATGAAATGCCTGACGATGTATATGCAAGCAATTTTAAAAGCGAAGGGCTAAAAGAGTTATTTAGAAGTTTTATTGGCGATTACCAAGGCCCTATTCCGATATTCTTCTTCTTTACCTTTGGCACTTTTGCCATTGGAGACGGAGGATTTCCGGAAGGTGGTTCCTTACCCTTTGCGGGTCGGATAGCCAAAACCGTTACAAGCCTTGGCGGAGAAATTCTCTACAATACGAAAGCAGAGCAAGTGATAGTTGAAAACGGAAAAGCCGTTGGCGTACTTGCAAATAATATACACTCAAATACAACTACAAAGATGGATGCCGATTTTGTAGTTGTAACATCCGACACCATGACGATAGATATTTTATTTGAAATTCCTGCAAAAGCTTTATGGATTGATGAAATGCGTCGGGTGACACACCCAACAATGTGTACATTTATATCCCTTGGAATAAATGCAGACCTTAAAAAGTACCCAACCCAGTATGTATTTAAACTGACCAAGCCAATTAATTTTGTCAATCATCCGATGGAGTATCTCCATGTTAATAATTATGCAGATGATCCGAATTTTTCACCCGCCGGCAAAACAGCCATGACTGTTATTTTAGGCGGAGATACTTACGATTTCTGGCGAGGAGCCAAAGAAGGTGGCACTTACGAGGAAGAAAAGCAAAAGCTTGCTGATACAATAATTGCAGCAATAGAAAAGCAGATACCGGAAACAACAGGTAAATTTGAAGTCATAGACGTAGCAACGCCTTTAACCTATGAACGGTATTGCGGAACTTGGAAAGGCTCATATATGACTGCGATGACCCCGGAAGTTAAAATGGAGCCATATCCACCGGTGGTAGATAATATAAGTAGGTTATACTTTGCCGGACAACGCATGATGCCACCGGGAGGATTCCCTATTGCACTAACAACCGCCCGTACCGCAATAGAATATCTTTGCAAAGATGCAAATGTTGTATTTGCAAATGAAGGCGCAAATGTAGATTTGCAATTGATATAAGACCAACAAACTTTTAAAAAAATTTGATCAAAAATTCATTTAAAAATCGCGCAAATGTGCGATTTTTTTGATATGTATTGATGGTCAATTGTACTTCGTGTTTATATACGGTACAATTACACTTGAAGGGATGATTTTATTGGTCTATGCTAAAGATAATCCGCATGATAAAAGACACAAAGAATTGCTTTCCAACAAAAAAAGCTTCCTTAGTCTGCTTAAAGATTGTGTTAAAGAACCCTGGGTTTATGAGTTAGACGAGGATAGCATTACTAAAACTAACAACAGCTTTATTTTACAGGATTTTTCTGAGAAAGAAGCAGATATAGTATATGAAGCAACTTTAAATGGCAGGACAGTAATATTTTATATTCT
>Ga0123355_10020677_pt1 | contig 10518 bp, 4 predicted proteins | sample TergutEmb28metaG_3_FD_89872 | JGI IMG/M metagenome (GOLD analysis project Ga0123355, IMG submission 89872) | Embiratermes neotenicus P1 segment gut microbial communities from Petit-Saut dam, French Guiana - Emb289 P1 | ecosystem: Host-associated > Arthropoda: Insects > Digestive system > Gut ... | reverse complement strand
GTACATTGTCCTAGGTGGTTTCTATCCATGGGTTCGCGGAGGCTGCATAGCATGCAGTAGGGGTCAGGGCGGATTCCAATGCGGTGAAGATGTGTGCCCAAGCAATCATGCCCAACGCACAGTCGAAATTCTGCAACTGCCTTTCTTCTAGGCCAGTCTGGTATTTTGGCTATTTCTTTTTTCCACGGTTCATGGGATAGTCTTGTCTCTAGTTCGTGTCTGCATACACTTAGGAACACCTGTTTTAAATGTAGTTTAATAGAGCGGTAGGATGTTTCTCTAATATGTGTTTGTGTAATTTTGGCTCCCTTCTTAGCCAGTACATCAGCTTATTCATCCTCTACGATTTGACAGTGTCCTGATATCCACTACAGTGCAAATTGTTTGTGGTTTGCCGTAAGTTGTCGTATTAGGTCCTGGCAGTCTCTGGCTTCTGTTGATATCTTAGTTCCTGTTGATCCCACAGATAGTATTGCAGCCTTTGAATCAGATAAGATAACGGCTCTTTCAAATTTGTCCTGGTGTAAATTCAACAGAAAGAAATCTAAAGAAGCAGAATGATTTTATACAGAAAGTAACAGAAATAAAGACAAAACTTGAGCTTAAAAGCAAGCCCCAACCATTGCACCAACGGCGAAACCCAGTCGACATTGAACAAGTTGAATATCACCTACACCTGCAACAAAACATAATAATGGGAGATAAAGGAACAGAAAAACTTAGACACCTAGCTCTGGAAACAATGAACACCAGGTATCCCCCAAGACAAGTGGTTGGTTGCACAATTTTACAGATGGCTCCCAAATAGAAAGATATACAAACGCTGGTACTGGCATCCACTGTGAACTTTTCTCCTGCTACATACAACTGGGACAACATTCGACTGCCTTTGATGGAAAAATTGAAGCTATACGTACTGCACTACGTCTGCTGAACTAATGCAGTCGCATATATATATATATATATATATATATATATATATATAAGACGTTAAATTGTTAAAAACTAATTAAACTTATAAAAGCCGCTCCAAAGTGTTTCGGTTCACGCAGGAACCATCATCAGCGAGTTACAACCAGTGCTTAGCTAAAATTACAGGTCTTGTTCAACAGTGCGTGTCGGTGTAGACGTTGTCAGTGTTATGCCGCCATAACACTGACAATGTCTACACCGTCTCGCTGATGATGGTTCATGTGTGAACCGAAACATGCTGGAGCGGTTTTTATAAGTTTAATTGGTTTTTAACAATTTAACGACTTTTATATATGTGAGTGAATTAGTTGCACATTAAAGCATTTGTTTACACAAAATTTAGTTCTTATTTTTATATAAAAACGAACTCCTCTTCCCTTAGAAGACAAAGAGGTTAAAGATTGATTGCGAAATATTGTCGCTGATTGTGAGATGTTAATGACACTGGCAAATATGCCGCGTGAGTAAAAAGGGAAATCTTTTAATATCAAGGCAGGGGGTTTATATGAGTTGCAATTGTGAATTAAAGAACTAAACATTCAAGCAACTATTTCTCCGGTACCATAAACCAGATATTCTGCACCACTACAAATTCATCCGTTCTCCATCTTCAGAGCCCATCCCTCAGATATTCGCCTTAATGTTCGCTGATTTTCTCCTCGACGTAGGAAGTGACTTCTTTCCAATACATTCCCTTATCAAAATTATACGAATTTCTGGCTTCTCTAATCCCGTACGAATGCCCAGTCTTCTTTAATGCCCTTGATTTTAGTAAGCTAAATATATTAAATATTTGATACAAATTAGAGATCTTCCTTAAGTTATGTAATATCAAATGTACTGCTATGATATATTTACGTCAATTTCTTTATTTTCAGTAACTAAACTCGATTTCTTTTATATCAACGATTTTTATGTATCGGCATCTGAAAATATTCTGGCAGTTAATTGAACGTTAATCTCTCTGTTTCTAATCAAGACATATTGAATTATTTTAATATAATACAATAGAACCGTATTTTTGAATCAGTCTGTATTCTCGCGTTCAGGTTTTATCTAGCTTCTGGGGTTGGACGTTCATCTCGTGCTGGTAATGATAGCTATTAAGGGCTAATACCTACTTTGGGAACATAGCAATTTCGACCCTAGTATATCCTAATCATCCTCAGCCTACTAATTGAGGGGTACGGAAGGGCGGACAGACGCGCGGTCGAGGAAAAGGGAGGAGGTTTCCCACTTTGATTGCCTCGCAAGTTGCATTAGAGATCCCCTAAACTTCTAGTCGCTTTTGGCTTTCTACCACCTTTTTTATACCTTTCTTTGCTCCACTTCTCCTTCTTTAAGAGAAAGAGTAGGCAGTACAAAAGAATAATTAATTTGTAACTGTACGGCACTCACACTCGCAAAATTAATGAATTGTATTTTTCATGTAATAGCATTACGTATTGGGGAGTTAAGAGGACCCTCGCGTTGTTACGGTGCATTTTATTCATCACTCTCAATAAAGTATTCTGGTGGTTCTTTAACGGTCCGCCGTCTTTTTGGTACAGGAAGCAACTTCGAAGATATCTGAATGCTATGAAACACTTCATAGCTGCTTCCAGCCAGTAAGTGAGAAAACCATGTTCCAGAAGAAATTCATAGCTTCTACCTTCCTTGAAGTGCCTCTATCAGTAGATGTTTAGGAATGGTTATAGGCCTAACTGTACTCTCTAAACACGAAATTCTTCTAACAGATATTTCGAAATGGAATAGTTGTTTAACATTAAGCACTTACTTAAGAGCCCCCAATAAGAAGAAAAAGCCGGTTAATGTAGTGTAAACCTATAAATAAAAACATAACTTTAAGCTTTTTCCCCCCTACCGCGGATGTAATAAATAATATTCAAAGTTATTTTGAAATGTATTCTGCAATGTTACCTATGTGCCCATTCTGTGAAGCCAAAGTCTTTAAACAACGACATTACAGAGTTTCTGTGACGCGACTGGGATCATCTTTCCTAGTATCTTTTAATTAGAACTTATTTTAATTTAATAACTTTTGTGATATTGACACGGGAAGCAAACATGTCCCTGTCGGATATAGGTTTACATACTTATAATGAAGCAGATAATTTTGAAACACCCGTTTCCTCTTGAAGACAGTAGAAAACTAATGGTGGAAGCACGAGGCTGACAGCTTGGTACGTCACTTCCGAACATGGAAGTTATTGAGGGCATAAACATTTGTAAACTCTTGTAAGAGATGGAATGTCCACATTGTAAGTTGTACACTGATTACATACGGGAGCGGATTTTTTTTACACAGATGGATCAAAAGTCAGTTAATCATATTTTAATGTACAGTTTACTAATCGGTTAAGTTAACGGTACTTAATGCACATTTTACTAATTGGTTAACTGTTTTTTTGGTCATTCTGTAATGGAAAGTTATAAATTTTTGGTGGCCCCCAGAATAATGAGTGTGATGTTTATGAATTGAGCATGGTCGAACGCTACATGAGAGGAATGCTGTAGCACCTTAGAATTTAAAAAAATAAGTCTAGGCTACGGGCTGGACAGACCGGGTTTTGCACCTCGGTAAGGGTATGAGTTTTTCTTTTCTCCAAATACGTCCAGACGGGCTCTGGGGCCTACCCAGCCTCATATTCCATTGATACCGGCGTTTTTTCCTGGGGGTAAGGCTGCCGGGGTCTAAATTTAATCACTCGCCTCCATCTAGTACAGAGGTTAAGAATGAGTGGAAATGTACCTGTGCTCCCCTATCTGCCTTCATGTTGTGGGCAGTGAAATCGTTTACTCAACACCTGCGTGCAGACCGAAGAATCTCCCCTCCCCCTCCAACTAAAAAATATTATGTCGAGGATGTCGCGGTTGCAGATGAAGTTTTGGACCCTACGCTCTCTACCAGTCTTCCGACAAAACATTTAGGAGTCCTATAATGTTTATGTAACACTTGTTCTGTCACTTTATGGATGGTAAAATGCTTGATTTGTCAAAGGCATACCACATTTATCGTCTATGTACGTCACTGTAATTGGTGACATTCCTTGCAACCAATTATGCAAAAGAACTTCATATAATCACTTCAGCACCTACTATGTAGAAGTATTTACCTAACCTTCAAGATGGAGGCAGTAGATTTTTTGATACAGCCTTCAGATTATTCATGCGGTTTAAATGATTCATGGGTTCAGTAATTAAAGTTTTCCCTGTTTACGCACCTACGAAGAGTAGGGCATAACTCCACTTATTCCTAACAGCGGCACTAGATGGAGGTAAATAGTTAACTTCATGTTCCGGCTGCTTTATTTCCAGGAAAGAACCCTGGTATATATTGAATAGCAAGCTGGACGGGCCCGAGAACCGGTCTGGAAGTTTCTGAGGAGAGAGAAATCTCTTTTCCCCAACGGGATTCGAACTCCGAAATGTCCAGCTTGTAGCCTAGGGCTATACGGGCTACGCTACTTCGGTTCTGTTCAGTAATTGACAACGGATATTATTTAAATAAATTATGAAGTGGCGAAAAATTATAAATATTTATGGTTTATACCTGCTAACAAAAAGAAAATCTCGAAAAGATGGATAGACTTCCGTTTTTTGTTGTATGTTACAAATGAAATGTAGGTACATTGGCAGATGGAAAATATTTGTGTTTACTCTGCCTCTATATATAATTACCCAATAAAATCCATTTTTAATCCTCGCACTCAAGGATGTGTACATTAATCATATTTACCAGGACCGATAAACTTGAGAACAAGCTACGTAACTGCTAGGTTGGGACCAAAACTCCGTCCAACACAAGTATAGCACACAGGGCCACTCATTCCTGGGTCACTATTCCTGTAATTGAAGGTGGTAAAGTGTGAGTAGTTCAAGCGTCATATTTCAAGGGAATCAATGATATTTCGGAAGATGAGCTCATGTAAAATGTGTTTGTATGTATCATTATATATTGCGCGGACACAATAGTGACCTTAAAACCCAACTGGCATGTCGGATCGCGTCATTATAGACTTCTCGTTTCGTTTCAAAACATTAATTGGGATGTAGTTTTTTAAGTGGTCACAGTAAAAGAATGTTATGGCAGTTTTATATGTGGATTATTTTATGCATGCTGTACTTGTGTGGGTTTCTGTTTTGTGTTTTGAAGAGTCTGCAGCTTTGTAATGAACAGTGAGTGTCGTGACCACTTACAAACTTCTAGCCATCATGGAGTGACCGAGGCGCTTCCTGTGGCGAGTGGAAGAAATCACTAGCACACGCGCGCCACAGTTGCCGGCTGCAGACGACGGCCAAAATCAGTTTCGGAAGGACTTCCAGTAGTGTTGGATGTGTCACTGTTAGCTCCGCATTGCCGATGCTGGAACTGTCAAATGGGTACATTTTAATGTAACAATTGACGACTAAAGATCTTAACTATTATAATTTCGTGTGGAAAATGAAGTGATTATAAAGGAACAAGAGAAACCTTCGATAAAAATTTGTGATTCATATTTGAGTTATTCCGTAATTGGGACGTTAGAATACGTGCATATTTAACTGCTTACGTACGATTAGCTAATTGAATCTTGTATGTTTTAGAAATTGACATTTGCCGCGTGTTGGCAAGAAGGACCGTGTCGGGTTATGTAAGAAATCTACTTACTTCCCTAGGTAAACTGTAGTATTATAGAAGAATTTTGAGATTATAATAGGTGTTACGTGTTCTTACTAAATACAAAGCACAGCATATACGTTATGCTATTTAGTTCTGTGAGAAGAACAAGAATTTTCCGTTTGGAAAGGGGAAGACCTGTGGAATAATTTTGAAACTTAAATCTGACCAATCTTTAGATAAACAGTTGCCGAATATGAAGTAAACTTGAATTCATATCGTGAATTAATTTCATCCGTATTATAGCGAACAAGGAAAGTCGTCGAGGCATCACAGTTATGCCAAAATTATTAATCTGTTCACCTTGTTTCTCAACTTACGTGACTGACTGTAGCTACCAAACGTTACGGTGTTTAGGTATCTAATATAAAAGTAATTGCATGATTATAGGCCTACAAATAACAGAACTGCATAAACGAAGTTTGCGTGTGACTGAAGACAAGGAAGACGGTATTTTGGCCGAAGATACTTGCCTACACCATCTTGCAACACTGGTAAGTCACTGGTGGGCACATTAGACAGTGCTTTTTAAACTGCTTGTTCTTGTGGCTTGGAGCTTTGAGCTTTCAAGAACGTTACGTCTGATTACTTTTTAAACAAACTCTGTTTTATTGATTGTCTGTAAAACGCCTCAACCCGTGTTGGAGATCAGTGTTTCTCAGCTGCTTGTCTGTGGACTGTTAAAGGTCCGCGGCTTAATTTTGCGACCCACATATTTTGATTATAATTAGGCTGGTATTACACGTTATTACAGCTCAAAAATTCTGCTTTATAACTTTGAAATTACGTTTCCTGCCTACTTTTTGCCATTACATAATTGTGCTGAACATTATTTAACTTTTTCCCATTTGCAATTTTGTGGCGTTTAATGTGCGCAGGGAATGTCTCTTTTTAAACGAAGTAACGATTCAGTTTTCATACAGAATTGCAAAAACATGTGAGCCACATTGAAAGTGATTCATACCAGCTTTTGAAAATATGAACGCAAGAAACGTAGATCAAAAAACAAGTCCATAGTTATTTACACTGGATGCTAAAGAATGTAAAATAGTACTACAGTTTTGTGGCATTATAATGATGGTTTATCAAATTTGGAATCCTTTAGTTTTTAGACCCTGATTATCTTTTATTGTTAAAATAAATTCATTGCATTTAGGGGAAGGGGCCTGTCCCCGACCTCTGGACATAAATAAATTAAACGGCTAACCTCTGAATCCTAAATTTGTAGTATCGTTAATATCGGGCCCAAACTAAGTATGTGTTAAGTTTATTTGTAGCCCGTCCCTGAAACATATTGTCCTTATTGTTAACCCGGGACAATGGACACCACACACAAAGTACATGCACGTGATTCCATATAACAGATAATGTTCTTTCGCGGGGGCTAGTAGCTAGTTGCTCCCTGGTGATATGTTACGCTGCCTTGTAGGACACTGCGGGATGTGTGTGTGTGTAAGATTGTTCCACTATAAAGATGTATGGCGGGGAAAAGAAATTGTAGTGAGAAGCGCGTAACCAGAACGTTCAGGCCGCCGATAAGTATGGCGAATAGTACAAATTCTATAATATTACTCAATTTGTTTTCCCTTTTTATTACACTTTTAATCCGTGAAGTGGCAGGAGTTGTAAGGACATGAGATCAACATGCTGATTTTGTGTGTGCGTGCACGCGTGCGTGTTCGTATACGCACACACACTTTTATTTTTAGAATTATTTAACAGATTTTCACAAAGCTTCATATTGAGTTGATACCACTGAGGTGCAACCGAAAGCCGTAAAAGTTTGATTTCCTACAATATGTAAGAATTATAATTATAATTACAACATGGCAACCGCGCGAACCGGCCAGACGTTATTTGATGTTTCCAAAAAAAAAAAACCTGCTGTAATATTTTTTGGTACCGGGAGGTTTGTCTAGAGACAGGTTATGTTGGAACTTCTAGTAGTTGCAAGTTTAAGGTACCATGATGTGAAACTTTCATTGCCGTCGTATGCTTGCATGACAGATATGACCATAGAAATACGTTTCACCTCCGTTACTAATTATTCTTCTGCCGTCCTGAGATTCAGAATTTGTTCTCAAACTATGAATTTCGATCTACTTCGAAGACACACTGTGCTGAAGACCGTTGCATCACAAGGCTTTAAGTATGCAGGACAGCAAAAGACGAAAACAATCGCATGCCTCGATCTGAATTTGAACCCGCAATCCCGGTGTTGTAGCGGTCAGACCCTGCGTGGGACCCACACAGCATAGCGCGGCGGTATTCGACTGTGTTAATTGTGTTTTGAGAATAAATACCTTTACACACAGTGTATAATGCGGTTGAAATTCTTTGTGACACTTAGTGGAAAACATAAACGTCTTGACGTTGAGAATTCTTAGTATTTTCTACAATATACCACCCGTAACTGGAGTTTTTTTTTTCGAAGACATACTTGTCGGACAGTTTTAAATAGAAAACAGATTCAGGGTATGAACTTCAAGAACGTAGGCATGAGACGAACTTTCTTTGCAGTTATAGTCTTTTGTTGTTATAAACGTGTATTTTAAAGTTAATTTTCCCGCAACTTTCCCTTACAGATTATTCATTGGTTAATGAAACTTATAGCTATCGATGCACTAGGTGGTACGAAATGCAAGAGTACACATGCTACAACTCTTCACTTTGACGATGACGATCGGAATGACATCACCTGCCAAGCAGTTGAAGGGACATCCATTTAGCTCGGTCGCTAGCTGAGTGCTCGCTCTCTACGCAGGGTACAGTGGTAATGGGTAGCTGAAGGCTTGTCCTGCGGGTCAAATGGGGCTCTCTGCCTAACTCAGAATTGCCGCTGTACATTTGCGCATGGCAGTTGTTTTTTTCTGTACGCTTACGTATACTATTGCCTCCAGTGATATGAGACTCTTCTGTTTGTGCACATGATTGTGTTTTTCTTTACTTGTTTTTATCTTGCTTCTTTTCTCATATAGGGGAAACGAGAAATTAAAGGAAAATTTTAATCAGAAAAATTGAAGAGAATGGACAATTTTGGAAACCTAGGCGTAGATGGAACGATTATATTGTAAATAAAGGCAACTTGGTGCACAGTTTTTCTTACTATGTTCATTTCTTTTCTCTACATGTTTTGGGCGACTACGATGTGCCCATTATCTGGAGAAAAAACTGTATCTATGCGACACTCGATACTTGTCACCATCCATACCAGACACTCATCAATACAGAGTGACAAGTACCAAGTGTCGCATAGATACAGTTATTTCTCCTAATGACGGGCACATAGTCGCCCGAAACATGTAGAGAAAATAAATAATCATACTAAGAAAATTTGTGCACAAAGTTGGCTTTATTTACAAGATTACACAGGGATGCGGGTCAACAAAACATGAAATATGTAACGATTATATTACACTGAATTTCAAATAGATATTTTATGACTTTGAGAGATGAATTCATCCGGCTTACGAGGGGTGGTGATAAGTCCTTAGCCAGACAAGGAAGGAAACAAGCTACAGCGACCAAACTCGGTATTTATTCAACATACTCCCCACGAAGCTCAATACACTTCTTGGACCGTTGCTCCAACTTATGCAAGTCAGTCAAAAAAAATTAGAATGTTGTCCGTCCAACCAGGTCTCCGTGGCAGCAGTGATCTCCGCGTCGGACGGAAAATGACCACCTTTCAATTATTTTTTCAGTCCAGAGAACAGGTGGTAGTTCGACGGGGCCAGATCCAGAGAACAGGGTGGGTGATCAAGACATTGGAAGCACAGGTAGGCCAGTTTCTTCTGGGTTGAAAGTGTCCGGTGAGCCGATGCATTGTCGTGCAAGAATAAGACACCCTTGGCGATCTTCCCTTGTGGGTTTCCCCTCAAAATGTCCTTCAATTGCACCAGCAGAGATGAGTAATACTATGCGTTGATAGTTTGGCCGTTTGGAAGATAATCAATGAGGAGGATGCCGTCTTGATCGAAAAAGAAACGAAACGAAAACATTTCCAGCGGATTTTTGCACTCGGAATTTTTTGGGGGCGGAGTAAGCCGCTATGCCGCCACTCCACTGATTGTTACTTTGTTTCTGGGTCATAGTGATATAACCAGGTTTCGTCCATGGTCAAAAATCGCGACAGGAAATAATTTGGTTCACGCCGAAAAAATTCCAAATCTTGCTCACACGACTGGCACCGTTGACGTTTTTGATCCGCGTTCAGGCATTTCGAGACCCACTTCGCGGAGAGCTTCCGTATGTCCAAATCTTCATGAATGATGGACCCAACCCACTCACGTGAGATGTCCAGTTGCTCAGCGATTGATTTAGCCGAAATGAGGCGGTCTTCCAACATTAGCTCGTGAATTTGATCAATAATCTCCGGGGTGGTCATTGTTTTGGCTCGTTCAAGACGAGGCGCATCACAGGTGGAAAAATCACCACGTTTAAACTGGGCCACCCAGTTTTTGAGGTTGGCATATGTTGGTGCATGTTCCCTTAATGTTTATGTCAGAATGGCGTGAATTTCCTTCGGCGCCTTGCCTTGCAGGAAAAAAAGAAACGTAATGACAACTCGTGTCTCTATGTCGTTGAAATCGTGCGCGTCGCCTGACACGCTTCCTTACAGCCTCTGTAACAGGAAAAGACTTGCAATTCGGCACGTGGAACAGGCCCCTCTTTACAACGACACTATCTATTCCGTCCTACGACATCGGGAAATCGATCGGGCTAAGAACTTATCAGCACCCCTTCGTATATTGAGACCATTGGTGTGTTCTTAAGATCGCTAAAGATCACACGGTTTTCATAACGTGACCAGGATTTATTCACCAAAGAGCAACTGCCAGCTTCTTAACAAGGACTCTCATGGAGTTATTCCTTCTTTCTTCCGT
>Ga0123355_10020676_pt1 | contig 10519 bp, 5 predicted proteins | sample TergutEmb28metaG_3_FD_89872 | JGI IMG/M metagenome (GOLD analysis project Ga0123355, IMG submission 89872) | Embiratermes neotenicus P1 segment gut microbial communities from Petit-Saut dam, French Guiana - Emb289 P1 | ecosystem: Host-associated > Arthropoda: Insects > Digestive system > Gut ... | reverse complement strand
TGTGCTTGATTTGCCTGAAAAACTATGTAAAGAACGCAACGAAAAACGCCCCGACCGTGATTTTGGAAGTCATGTTATCACTCGGCAAAGTGAGCAACTGCGCCGTTCAATCCGTAATTTGCAAAAAGAGGGGTTCCGCTTCGTTTATAGGTTAAAAAGCGAGGAAGAAGTTGCCAACGTAGAAATCGTTCGTAAGCCTTTATGGAATAACAAAAAAGGCGAAACCAATCCGTTTGATATTATTGGTGATATTCATGGTTGTTACGATGAGCTTTGCGCCTTGTTGGAAAAGCTCGGATATACAGTTGAAAAGGATAACTGCACCGCACTGCCTCCAAACGGAAGAAAGGCAGTATTTCTCGGCGACCTATGTGATAGGGGAACAAAGAACGTGGAAGTACTGCGACTTGTGATGAATATGGTTAGAGCAGACGCTGCCTATTGTGTTTCCGGAAATCACGACGCAAAATTGCTGAAATATTTGCGTGGTTCAAATGTGAATTTGACCCATGGGCTCGATAAAACAGTTGATCAATTAAATACCCAAGGTGAGGATTTTATTGCAGAAGTGAAAGCCTTCTTAGATGGCCTTATCAGCCATTACGTATTTGATGGCGGGAAATTGGTTGTCGCCCATGCAGGATTGAAAGAAAAGTATCAAGGTCGCAGCAGTGGCCGAATCCGAAGTTTTTGTCAGTACGGTGATACGACGGGCGAAACCGATGAATATGGTTTACCAGTTCGCCTACCGTGGGCTAATGAGTATCGTGGTAGGGCGATGGTGGTCTATGGTCATACACCAACACCTTATGTTGAAGCAATCAATAACACTTTTTGCATAGACACTGGTTGTGTATTTGGTGGCAAATTGACTGCGTTTCGGTATCCCGAAAAAGAAGTTGTGCAAGTTGACGCAAGGCAAATGTATTATGCTCCGGCAAAACCATTACTTGATAGGAATGTTGAAAATGACGATGTATTAAACATTGACGATGTGCTGGGAACGAAATATCTTGCAACTCGTTTACGGCGCGGCATGAAAATAAATGCTGAGAATTCCGCAGCCGCACTTGAAGTGATGAGCCGCTTTGCCGCCGACCCTCATTGGCTGATTTATTTGCCTCCCACGATGTCCCCTTGCGAAACGAGTAAACTTCCGGACTACCTGGAATACCCGACTGAAGCCTTTGATTACTATAAAACTCGCGGTGTCGGTAAAGTTGTATGTGAACAAAAGCACATGGGTTCGAGAGCAGTTATAGTATTGTGCAAGGATAAAGAAGCTGCTTTGCGGAGATTTAAGGTCAACGATAGTTTTGGTATCATTTACACTAGAACCGGGAGACATTTTTTTGATGATACGGAAATTGAACGTACAATTTTAACACGGCTTCAAAATGCGCTTACAAAATCTGGCTTTTGGGAGGATTTTAGTACCGATTGGGTTTGCCTTGACTCAGAGCTGATGCCATGGTCGGCAAAAGCACAAAAACTATTAGAAGAACAGTACGCTCCTGTGGGACGCGCTGGTCGAAGCGGGCTAGCCTCAGTAGTTGAAACAATAAGCAAGGCTAACTCTACTCTTAACGACAAACCAAATGAAGAAACTCAATCCGAGCAGAAAGTTGATTTATCATCATTATTAGAGAGGTATCAATCACGCGTAGATGCTCTTAATTTATATACAGACGCATACAGACGTTACTGCTGGGATGTCAAGAGTATTGACGATTACAGAGTCGCGCCTTTTCATATCCTTGCTACCGAAGGCAAGGTATGGAACAACGAGAACCACGATTGGCACATGAAAACCATCGCCAAATATATAGCTGAATCTGACTCTATATTCATGGCAACAAAATATCTGCTTGTTGATTTGCTTGATGAACAGAGCGTATCAGCTGGGGTAAAGTGGTGGGAAGAATTGACTGCTTGCGGCGGTGAAGGGATGGTAGTCAAACCCTACGATTTCATTGCACATAAAGGAACCGAGCTGCTGCAACCCGCTGTTAAGTGTCGCGGGCGAGAATATCTTCGTATCATCTACAGCCCAGAGTATCTGCTTGAGGATAATTTAACGCGTTTAAAAAAGCGTTCTATTGCGAAAAAGCGTAGCCTCGCATTAAGTGAGTTTGCTCTTGGCATGGAAGCATTGGAGCGTTTTGTACGAAACGAACCTCTATATCGTGTTCATGAATGTGTGTTTGGAGTTCTGGCAATGGAAAGCGAACCCGTTGACCCAAGGTTATAATATCTTAAATGGAAATAAGATAACCCCATGCTATGCCTCGGGTTATCTTATTTCCAATGGTAATTAACTATCACTCGTGGTCCTGTTCAATCTGAATTGTGCAGGTACGTGCTCCTTGCTGAGTACAATCTCCACAAACCATTGTGCCATATCCGCTGTTCCCATCTCAGGCGAAAACCGAGTCATATTAATATTTCCATCATAGTTTACACTATCTAATCTATGAGTGATTGAGCCGCTACCTTCTACAATTACCAATGTAACAATAAAATAATCATTGAAAAAATCTTCAGAGCGACGAAATCGTTCTGCATAATTCGGATGTGGCGCTTCTGCACTCCATGTTCCCGTGAATGCCCAATGTTCATTAAGATACTGATTATAGTCGTTATAAGTTAAAAACACCAGTGGTGGTTGAGCCTGATAGTTTCCGCCAAATGTTCTAGTAATTGAGTGTGTTGAATCTAATATATTATGAGCATATCCTGGCTGAGAATCTTCTTGTGTTATTGTAACTTTTCGAGTTGCATCGTCCCAATCGACGTTCGCGCCTATTGCCGTAGATATAGCACGTAAGGGAACGAGAGTTCTTCCGCTAATAATCCTCGGTGGAACATCCAATTCAATATCTGACGGAGAGGGTACATTACGAATGCGCATCTGAGAATTGCCTATCTGCATTTCGATTCGAATGCTAGAATCATTTTTTTCCGCATTTATTGTTTGTGTTTCTTCGATCCATTCAACCTCAAAGTTAAGTGCCTCGTAAATTGCCCGCATTGGGACAAGCGTTCTGCCATCAATAATGATTGGAGCAACATCAAATACAAGAGGTGTCCCGTTTAATGTCACAGTGATTTCCTGTGGAGTTCCATTTTCATGTGGTGGCAAAATGCCCTCGGCTTGCAGTAGGTCAATGAACGATTGAGTTTGACTGGTTAGACTATTAATTAACGCTCTACGCGCTGGTTCTTTGGCTTCGGCTACCGCCGCATCTCTTATCTCATTAAAAGCTTCCTCGGACAAAAGTGGATGGTCGAGGTTTTCGATAATCCAATCCCACATGTCTACAGCTTGGTCTCCATGTTCTTTCCATACGGCTCTCTGCAAATCAGACCGTGCTGTCATACCATCGAACACCGTCCGGTAGGGATTGGTAAACACACCAACTGTTATACCTTTTTCAGCAAACGCCTCAACCACTCGTTGGGCACTGACATTTGCACCATTAGCAATCCCAACACGCCTTACTTCATCAAAATAATCAAGCCCAACATCAACACCCATCTCAAAGAAGTGAAGGCTTTGATCAGGTACGTTAACGGAGTAATCCGGGGGAGTCGCGGAAAAATCAAGCCCAGCTGCTTCCAGTTTTGCAAGAATAAAACCAAATGCCTCTTGCTCTGTAAAACTCACGACATAAAACGGCCCCGAAGCCGAACCTCCGTAATGTGCGCTAAGTCGAAGTTCAATGGTTTCTAGCTGTTCTTGTGCTACCGAAAAGGCAATATTCGAATTTCCGGATGCACTCGCATATGACGGAAACATAGCAAAGGTCGTAAAACTCATTATCCCCACACAAGCCACCATTGCTGCCTTGCGTGAAAATTTCTGCCAGCGGCGTGGCATTCTTTTCAATAGTTCGTGTTCGCTTTGTACCGCTTCAAGTGTCGGAAACTGCGGCGATGTATAGTTTTTCAGAGGTGTTAAATTTTCCATTTTCCTCAACTCCTTACTTCACCATCCCTATATCTTTTCTATTATTCCAATCGTCACTGATTTTAGACCTTTTACCAAGTACTGCTCCCTGAAGTTCGTTACCAGATCATTATACGTGAGCACCTTTTGATCTGTAAAGGACGAAACCCACATCGTCCCGAGCGTGCGTGCAAATTGCGGGACGATGTAGGCATCGTCCCCTACAAATCGAACATACATATGACAAGGTGCTTATGTGGTTCTACAATGAATCATTAGTCTATCGCTTGCTCCCAAATTGTTATTGTTCGCGTTTCTTCATCCCATTCGGCATTTGCACCTATAGCCGAGGTTATTGCACGCAAAGGAACAAAAGCTCTTCCATTTAGGATTCGTGGTGGAACATCCAATTCAAGCTCGTTCTGAGAAAGTGCGTTATGTACTTGCATCTGATTATTGCCTATCTGCATTTCAATTTGAGTGTCTGAAATGCTTCTGAACGCATTTATTGTTTGCGCTTCTTCGCTCCATTCAACCTCAAAGTCAAGTGCCTCAAAAATTGCTCGCATGGGAACAAGGGCTCTGCCACCAACCATAATTGGTGCACTCTCAAACACAAGTGGTGCCCCATTTAACACCACGCTGATTTCCTGGTGAGTTCCATTTTCTTGTGGTGGCAAAATACCCTCCGCTTGCAGTTGTTCAATGAACGACTGTGCTTGACTCGTTAGCCTATCTATTAACACTTGACGAGCAGGTTCTTTGGCCTCAGTGATTGCCGCTTCTCTTATTGCATCGAAAATTTCTTCGGCCAAAAGCGGATGGTCTCTATTTTCGGACACCCACTCTCTCATATCCATAGATCTGTCTCCGTGCTCTTCCCATACGGCCCTCTGCCAATCTCTTCGCTCTATCGGCTCGCTAAACGCAGATTCGCCTGGATTAGAAAACACATGAACTGTTATCCCTTTTCCTACAAATGCCTCAACCACGTCTTGGCGTCTGCCGTTTTCGTTGTTCACAATCCCGACACGCCTTGCCACATCAAAATAATCAAGCCCAACATCCACATCCATTAAGTGAAACCATGGGCGGGTATCGGGTACGGTAACAGAGTAATCCAGGGGAGCCGCGGAAAAGTTAAGCCCCGCTGCTTCCAATTCCGCAATAAGAAAACCAAGTGCCTCTTGCTCCGTAAAGTTCACAACATAATACGGCCCCGCAGGCCCACCACCGTGATGTGCTCGACGCTGAATCTCAGCGGTTTTTAGCCGCTCTTGTGCTATTGTGTATGTGCTTGACGATCTTTCGGGTGCACCTGCATGTATCGGAGTCGCAGCAAAGGCCGTAAAACTCATGATTCCCACACAAGCCGCTGCCACTGCCGTCCGTGAAAATTTCTGCCAGCGTTTTGGGAATCTCTTCAATAATTCAGGGTTGCTTTGCACACTTTCCAGTGTAGGTAACAGTGGAGATGTATATTCTCTTAGTGGTGTTAATTTTTCCATTTTTATTCAGCTCCTAGAATTATTTCACCATATCCTCTACCAATGATATTACTGGATACATCTCGTTGTAGTGCTTATGGATAAACATAGCACTTTTTTGTTCAAATAATTTTTCTGCAGTTCGGTCAGCAATTGGGGTAATGATTTGCTCGTGAGCGCATTGCATAGGAGAAATGTCGGGAACAATCTGTGTGCCATTTTCGGTTTCGACTTCGCACATATTTCCATATGCATAATTGCATCGCGGCGCGATGGCACATTCGGAGCAAGGTTCGGGTAGTTTACTGCCCCTTTTAAACAAAAAATCTTGCTTTTTCTTATCGATTCCCATGAAAACATCACCGATTTGAAACGTTGGCTTATCTAAATGAATCGAGGCGATATAGATTTTACCGTCAGGAGCAATCGAGGGCTGGTTTTTGCTCATTTTACGGCGGTCGGTGTGGTATTTTTCGCCTTTTAAATGAGATACAATTTTTACATCAAACGGTGAAAGATAAAATTTTTCTTCCGCGTTTGTGAATCTAATGTATAGTTTTGCAAGTTTTTCATATTCGCCGCTCAAGATATCAAGATGTTCCTTTGTCCAAGGTGCGGCGCGATCGTAGTTCATGTTCATCGTTACGTATTTGAACCCTTGCCGATACAGAAACTTTACAATCTTTGACGCCTTGTGAACTGTAGACGGGTCAATAACACTCATGCCGATGGCGTAAGGTTGGTATTTTAACAACAACGGAATTTTTTCTTCTAACAAGGCTGCTGTACTTTTGCCGTCGTGAGAAAGGCGGCAGTCGTCCTGCGCAACCCCGTCATGTGAAAAGCCTATGGTCAGATTACATTTTTGCGAAAACTTCAAAAATTCCTCATCCAAAAGAATGCCGTTTGTGGTCATTTTGTAATAAAAATGATGCCCTGTTTCTGCTTTTATGCCTTGCGTAAACGCCACGACATCGTATATCAGTTGTCGTTCCATAAGCGGCTCGCCGCCATAAAATAATATGCCCGTTGTCTTTGTATTCTTCATGCCAAGTCGAACTGCAGCTTTTGCAACATCAAGCGACATGGATTCTGGCCCACGAGCAACAAAGCAGTATTTACAATTTAAATTACATTGATTTGTAACATGTAATGTCAGCTGCATAATAAAATCTCCTCGGCTTTTAATCACTACCCTGCACTCACATAAATTATTATGTCGTATCTCAATTAAAAATGCAAGGTTTTATCAATTTTTATTTATTGTTCATGACATTCAGTTTTTCGGCACCCTAGGCACTTTGTTCTGGTAAATGATTAAAACCAGGTGAATTGTGAGAAAATAAAAGCAGTCTTAAGGCATTTGGAAAAAATAAACTGACTCCAAATGCCTAAAAGGTGAATCTCTCCAGTTAAGTACATTTAAATACAACATAGTTTTGACTAAAAACTTAATGGAGGTAAGTAAAATGAAATCGCTAAAACTAACTCACAAGTTGATACTGGGAATGACTGCCTTTCTGGTTATAGGCTTGATTGTGGCAATCGTTGTCGTAAACACTCTCGTTAGAAGTATTGTTCACGACAATATCATGGAAAGTGTGCGGCGAGACAGAGTAATACAGGAGCAACAACTTGACGTTTGGTTTGATGAGAGCAGTCAAATCGTTGTAAGCCTGTCTGAAATACTGCATTTCCTTGAACCCGAACAAATTTTGCCACTCATTACGGATTATGTGAATAATAATTCCGAATTGGTAGAAGCAGTTTATGTCGCTGTAATTGATGGCGAATGGTACGATAACAGAGGGTGGTCGCCGCCGCCCGATTTTATACTTGCAGAGCGTCCGTGGGTTATAGGCGCAAGAGCAGTTTGGGGCGAAACATTTTTAACTTTGCCGTATATTTCAGCAGGTGGCGGCGGGTTAATGGTAACTGTTGCCCGCACAGCGATAGCCTACGACAACCAAGAATCCCTAATCGGCATGAATATTAGGTTGCGAACTCTTCACGAGTTAATATCTGAACATAGCACCAACATGGAAGGCTATGTAATGTTATTAGGAGCGCAAGGTGAAATTATCGCCCACCCAAACCCCACGCTTCTTCCCACAACAGAACCCCTTCCAAATGTTTCAACAATTCCGGGATATGAGCAATTGCTTCAACGATTTCAAACAGAAGGAGATTTTTTCAGTGGCGTTGATGAATATGGCAACCCTGCATATTTTATGCTAACGCGCCTAGATAAAACAGGTTGGCTGGCTGTTGCTGTTGTGCCCACAACGGTTACAAGCGCACCAGTATGGAATGTGCTTTCTGCAATCATCTTCACAATAGTATTATTACTGATTGTTGTGGCCGCTTTTACATTCTTCTTTTTCAGAAGAGCATTCATCAAGCCTATTGGCAACTTACAAATAGCCGCACGGCAGATAGCAATAGGAAATTTATCAGTAAATTTTGATACTGGCAGAAACGATGAAATTGGCGAACTTGCCCAGTCTTTCGGCAGTATGCAAGCCGCTATTTCTACCATGATTGACAAGATACAAGAAAGAAGCACCGAAATTATGGGTGGCAATATGCAAAACAGCACTTCTGGCTACACCGCGCAGGGCGACTTCAGCAAAATCCTTGACGGGGTTAATGATATTTCCAATAGTATTACTCAGTATTTGGACGATTTACCTGCGGGCATTGCTATTTATGATGCAGACCGCCGATTCACCTTTATCAATGCCTACAATAGAGAGCGTGGCTTTGACCCCGATCAAATGCTAGGCAGAACTATGACCGAGGCTTTAGATGCTGACACGGGAACGTTCTTGAACAGCAAGTTGGATGAAGCAGTTAAGGCAGGAAAGCCTATAAGCTATCCTGTATCACTAGCCAGCCCTTCCGGCCAATCAATGCATTCAACCCACACAATGCTAGCGATTAAGGATAAGAATGGCAATATAGTTTCTTATTTGAACTTCGCGTTTGAAATAACAGATCTAGTTCAATCCCAAGAACGCTCAGAGAAAGTAAATAGCTTCCAAAACAATTCAGCTAAAAACATCACCAAGCATCTACAAGAAGGGCTAGGCAAAGGCTTTTTGAAGTTCGATTTCATACCAGAAGCCCACGATGCCGACACCGCCGAATCCTCCGCAGCCTATAAGCTAATCGGTGATACAATGAAACAGGCTGTGATCTTCATCAAAGACTATGTAGATGAAATGAACAGTGCGCTTTCTGATATTGCAGAAGGGGATTTGACGGTAAAAATAAATCGCGAATACGCAGGCGATTTTGCAAGCATCAAAAAAAGCATTAACAATATCACCGAAAGCCTATACAAAACCATGTCGGATATTTCGATAGCATCCAACCAAGTTTTATCGGGTGCAAAGCAAATTTCAAACAGTGCGGCTGAATTAGCTAATGGTGCACAGGAACAAGCAAGCTCCGTAGAAGAACTTAATGCCACTGTGGACCTAGTAAACCAACAAGCTCGCCAAAACTCCGAAAGCGCAACAACAGCAAGTGAACTTTCCAACAGCACGGCTTCTAATGCACAGCAAGGTAATATGTCCATGAAAGAAATGCTTGCGGCGATGACACAAATTAAAGAATCGTCAGCCGATATTTCAAAGGTGATTAAAGCTATTGAGGACATCGCTTTCCAAACAAATCTACTTGCGCTTAATGCCTCGGTAGAAGCCGCAAGAGCGGGCGAACACGGTAAAGGGTTTTCAGTAGTAGCTGATGAAGTACGCACTCTTGCAGGGCGTAGCCAAACATCGGCAACAGAAACAAATGACCTTATTGAAACATCAATAAGCCGCGTTGACAATGGTTCAGAAATAGCTGAAAGCACTGCTGTATCGCTCGATACAATTGTTGCTAACGTAAACGAGGTTTCGGCAATCGTAGGCAATATTGCAACTGCATCGCAAGAGCAAACAGAGGCAATTTTGCAAATCAGTGAAGGGATTTCACAAATATCAAAGGTAACACAAAGCAATTCGGCTGTTTCCGAAGAAGCGGCGGCTGCATCGCAGGAGCTAAACTCACAAGCTGAAATGCTGAAACAGCTTGTAGCCTTTTTCAAACTTTAGTTATCGAAAACTAGCACCACTAGAAACGCTATTGGCATATTTTCCGCTGGTAGCGTTTTTTTTCTTTTGTAAATTTTATTTATTGATCATAACATTCCGTTATAATCTCTGATCAGGACTTTTGAGACCATCCCATAAACATTTCTTCATATCCACGCGCCCGTCGGGTAGAAACGGCACACCTTCACTTTCCAGCAACTCACGGCGAAGCCCTGCCCATGTGCCGCCGGTTACACTTCCGTCTGCCATCACCACGCGTTGCCATGGCAAGTCCTCCGGGCAGTTTGCCATAGCCCAGCCCACCGTACGTGCTCCTCGAGGATTGCCCAACATCCGTGCAATTTGGCCATATGAAACAACCCGCCCCAGTGGGATGTCCTTTACGATTTCATATACTCCTTCGGAGAATTTCATATAATATTGGCGATAAGACCGCTACTTTTATAGGGTAACGAAGAAATCGCCGCCCCTCCCTTTTTGTTCTCTCGACTTAATGTCATCAAGCTGAACACTTCTATCTTCACTTTCCCTGAGTGCTGATATCTTTCGCATATGAACTATTATGGCAGGTTTTGCATCAGTCGTAAAGAATATCCTTTTAGATTCCCTGGGATGCGTTTTGTCAACTGAAAATTTGATACATAGATGCAAGCAGCCGAAATATCATTCGCGTCTTTACCTGGTTTCTTGTGATATAATAGTCGTTAGGAGGTGATATATGTGATTCAACAGGTCAATACCTTTAAGATTGATGATACTGATTTTGGAATCGGCGAGGTCATATGTAAAATCGAAAATGGAACAATTGTAGATTTGACGATTGCAGGCAACAAAAAAACAACCTGGTCAATAAGTAATGAAGAAAGAAGCAAGTGGTCATGGATATTGGCCCCCCCAATAGTGTTTTTTAAGGGAATTCCCTTTGAGCAAGAAAGCAATAAAATAGAAATTACTGATGAATTATTAGATGAATATGA
>Ga0123355_10020675_pt1 | contig 10519 bp, 4 predicted proteins | sample TergutEmb28metaG_3_FD_89872 | JGI IMG/M metagenome (GOLD analysis project Ga0123355, IMG submission 89872) | Embiratermes neotenicus P1 segment gut microbial communities from Petit-Saut dam, French Guiana - Emb289 P1 | ecosystem: Host-associated > Arthropoda: Insects > Digestive system > Gut ... | reverse complement strand
GGCGTTGTTTATTGCGGCTCTTAATCCGGCCCATGTGTCTACTACTATAGTTGTAGGCATCTCGATATTTCTCAGCAAACCGCCATTGTTAATAAACACTGCGCTTGCGTGTTCACGTACAACCGCGCAGTCGTGTCTTATTCGGATGTTTTCTATTATGCTGCCACTATTCATTATGAATGTTCCGTTGCCGCGGATAAATACGCCTCCGGAAATGTTTGTAGTGCCTATACCGCCGCATAGGGTTATATTCTGCCCCAATGTTAAAGTGCCATATACAATAAAATGCCCTTGATTTGTAACTGTTTGCGTTAGTATGCGTCTACCGTTTGCGCCGGTTACTGTGCTTACCAAGGTTATATTTCTATCTGCCGGTATGGTTATCGCAGTGCCGTTTGCCGAGTTGAAACTTTGCGAAATGTGGATAGTGATAGGCAAATGCGCCGGGGCGTTGTCTATCGCGGCTCTTAATCCGGCCCATGAAGTTACCTCTGTGGTGGGCGGTGTGTCAACGGGGATGTTTGACGTTTCCACCTCCCTTATCAACCGCCTGGCTGTGTCGTATGTGTAGATTTTTGTACGGGTTTCCCCTGACATGATTTCCACTACTTGCTGGATATTACCATCTAAATAGTAAGTGTAATTGAAGCTGGATAAAACGGTTGTACCCCGCCGGTGGGTGATGTTTGTAGCCAGGCCCGATGCATTTAAGGTGTAATCGGTGCTTGTACCGTTGCCGTATACCGTGCGGGTGCGCTGGCCATTGGCGTTGTATGTGTAGGTGGTTTGCAGTTGACCGCCGGCTGTTACGGAGGCTAAGCGTTGTGCGGTGGTGTAGGCGTATGTGTTATTGGTTTGCAGTACTCCGTTTGCATATATCCGGGTTGATGTTAGGTTGTTGGCTGTGTTATAGGTGTAGTGCTTGACGATGTTGCCGGTGTCCAGCTGCCTTATTAGTCGGCCTTGGGCATCGTAGTAGTTAATAGTTGTATGCCCGTTGCTGCTTGCCATACGAAGTGCCCCTGTTGCGGTAAAGGAGTAGGATCTATAGGAGACAACGGTCGCGCCTTGCCTTGCTTCTTCGCGGATTAACATACCTAGGTTATTGTAGGTCATGTGGAAGGTAGTGCCGTTACGGTCTGTTCTGGTTATCATAAAGCCGTTGGCATCGTAGGTAAAGGTTTCCGACTGGCCCAAGGCGTCTGTGGTGCGGGTTAGTTGACCACGGTTGTTGTAGGTGAAGGATGTTACCGCACCGCCGCTGTTATTGCCTGTTCCGCCTACTCGTTTGGTTAGTACATTACCGGCTAGGTCGTAGGTGTATTCAGTTAGCGGGCCGTTGCCGGTTCTGGATGACATTAGACGGTTGTGGCGGAAAGTGTTGGTTGTGTCTGACCAGGCTGCTGCGGCACCTGGTAGGTTTATTGATGTTGAGGTTCTGGTTAGGTTGCTGTTACGGTCATAGAAGTATCTGGTTGTGCTGTAGCGGGTGGTTGTTCCTACCCGGTCGAAGGGGATACTGTGCTGGATTAGTCTCCCCAATGCGTCATAGGTAAACCGCTGGGTGTTGCCCATAAAGTCGGATGAAGTAATCATCCTGCCCATGCTGTCATAGGTTGTGCGTGCTGTATGACCATCAATATTTCTTATTGAAGTTTCGCCAAAGATGTTGTATGTGAAATTGTTGTCTATGCCAAGTGAGCGTTCTCGTATTACTCGCCCGGCTAGATCGTGGTTGTAGGTGAAAATTCTGCCGCCTATTGTTCCCTCTTGGGTTATACGGCCGAACCTGTCGTATTGTACAAAGGTTTGGATGCTGGGGGCACGGTAGTCGCCATGGGTTTGAGTCATTATCCTGCTATTTCCTGCTGTGTCTAAAATATCAGTAAAGTAGGTTGTAAACAATTGTCTTGTTCCGTTGCCGTAAGGATGGCCTATTACTGTCGAAATAACCCGGTCAAACACATCATAGCGGAAACTGGTCTCCCCAGCGGAGATAACCCCTGGCGCGCGGCGGGTAGTGGTTAGGCGCATACGGTTGTCGTAGGTGTTGCGTAGGATTTGGATACCGCTTGGGTTGGTTATGGTTAGCAGGTTGCCCAACGGGTCAAACCGGTGGGTGTAGGTTGCGCCCAGTACTGTGCGGTGGGTTAGGATATTTTGTTGGTCGTTGTATGTGTAGGTTTCAAAACCGCCGTTTGGGTGGGTGACTCTGGTTACTCGGCCTACCCGGTCATATTCCCAGCGGGTTATATAACCGCTTGGGTCGGTTGATGACAGTACCCGCCACATGGCATCGTAGGTGAAGCGGGTTTCTATTATGCCTGTACCGCCTACTAACGCGTTGTTAATGTCGCGGACGTTTGTTGTGCGCATGGATTGCGGCAGCGTGCCTCGGTCGTAAGTGATTTGTGTCGTAATAAAGTCGGAGCCGTTAGCAACAGGAAACTCTCGTATTTCGGTTACATTGCCGTGTGCATCGTGGAAAAAGTCTGTCCGGGATTGCCTTACGTTGTTTTCGTAGATATTTGTCCGGATTACATTGCGCCCGTCGGTGGATAGGGTGTTTACTTCCCTCACTGTTGTATTGGCGTCCGGCATGGTGGTTGTGGTTAGGGGTAGGCCGAAGCGGGTGTCGTAGGTGATTATTGTTCTGTATCGTGCGTTGGTACTGCCTTGGGCCAGCGGGCTTACTGCTGTTGTTATTTGGCCGTATGCGTTGTAAATGAATTGCCGCGTTGTGGCTCGGGACAAACTGCCCCTATGCTCGGTTAATGTTATGGATGTGGGCAGCCTGGCACTGTTATATACTGCGGTTTGAACCGACAGTAGCGTATTGCCATTATATGTCCTTGTTGATGTGTTTGAGTGCCGATAATTGAAGTTGTGGACTGTACGTAGCCCGTTATTTTGGCGGATTGTTAAATTGTAGGTGTGGCTTGGCTGTGGCCGATCGGGTGTTACATGCATTGGGAAGTTAGTGGAGTCGCCCTGGAATGTAAAGTTGGTTGTTTCATAGTCACGACCATCGACAATTAATTGCCTGTACCATAATCTCCATGAAAAACGGCTGCCGTCCCGGCCCAGATTTTCTGTGAACCATGCGTAATATAGCCGCAGTTGAGCACCGGATGGGTAGTTTACCTGCCTTAACAAAAAATTGTAACCACGGTTTCTAGGCGATTTTGTTTGGGTGCAAGAATAACCTGCTTCTCTGCTATAGGTAAACGTCGTAATCGCTCCTACTTGGTTTTGCACGCTGTCTATTTGGTAGCCATTGTCCCTAATTGGGTAGCCATTGCCCGTAAGACGTGGTGGAATCCATGGGATGCGCGACAGATTAATGACAAAAGTGCTGTTATCCGGGCTGGTTACTGTTATTGTACGATTTGTGCCGGAAACTGTTTCCCGGAAGTTAATATGATTGCCATTACTGTCTACTATCCTTGTTAAGGGGGGAACTACTATCACAAAATTAGATATAGGATTAATGCCAGTTGTATACTCAAAGCGAATTGTATTTCCAAACCTGTCTTGCATCCCGATTACATATCCACCACGGGCAAAGAAGTATGATGTCCCATTATGAAATGTCAGTCTTCTGTAAGAAGTTACTCCACCACTTGTAAATCTAGAATAGCTGTGCATTTGCATATCTCGGAGGGTGTAATTTACAATAGTGTTTCCGTTAAGGGCAAAGCGGCCTCTTCCAGGGAGATATAGGGTATTTCTTTTGATATAAGGCAAATCAAACATCCAGCCCAAACCAAGACCATGGAAATCTTGCCTTGTTGTAACCTGAGTTTGGCTACCGGTAGTGCGTGCAAGCGCCGACTCGTATATCAAATCCAGATTAAGATCAAACCCGCCGCGTCCTGGCAAGCTTAAAATATTTTTCCGGAAGGTTACCGCGCCGGTGTTAAGACACATAGATTCATCGGCATTAAAGCGTAAGCTGAATGGGTCGGATATTATGTTATCGTGGGTTGGTGTGTCTGCCATTGGGACAGCCAGATTTAGTATGGCTTTGCCGTACTCAATTATGGAATCCATTTCCCTTGTGCCAATACCGGCGGTACGTCTTACTAAATCCAGGTCAAAGGTTAAATCCATTGCCGGTCTACTGTACCCTGGCGGTGGCTGTGGTGCCGGGGTTGCTGATGGGCTGGTTAGCCGGTTGCGGTCGCTTTCTAGTTGGGGTTGCCAGGGGGTTGTATCTATGGAAGATTGGGATAAACCGGTATCTCTTGCGTTGTCAGCTCTGTTGGCTTCAGCTATATCTTCGGCAAATAATCTTGTCGACTCGGCTCGGTATATCCCCGGTTGTAGCATAAATGTCTGGGGTTCGACTTGCAGGGCTGCGCCTAGGGCAAAGGCCGCTTCTATTTCTGCTGTGCTGTGGTTCGATAAAAACATCTGCCTTGCGGTGTTAAAGGCGGGTTCGCTTGTAAATGCTGTGAAGATTGAGTATGCGGTTTCTGAGTGCTCTAGATTATTGAAGTTAAATCCAGACCATGGACGGGTTTGTACTGCTATATCCAGGCCTAAGCTGGTGTATTCCTCTCTTGACCGGAGTGATTGTAAAATGCGGCGTTCGCCATACATGTAGAGCCAATTATCTTGCTCTGGATGTTGTTCTTGTGGCTCTGGTGTACGCAAATACAACGCCGGTGGGGTTGCCACTTGGATATCCATATACCATGTATCAAAATCCTGTGGGTTAATTCCCATCCGCTCCCATTCATTTATCTGGGCTGCTTCTATAAAGCTGTATTCTTCGTTATAACTACTGGGGGTTAAAAAACTGGAGATGTTTACTGCTCGTCTTGCGCCATCGGGAGTTGTGCTTATACTCAGTCCGCTTCCATCAAAATCATTTATTGGCCTAAACGGCGTATAAACAAGCCTCCTGGCATTAATATCAGTGGCAATATCAAATCTTTGCGCAAAATCTTCAAAACGTATGACTTCAAACATTCGCTTTATATCGCACGGGATTTGTGTGAAAATACTCAGCGCTTCCTCATAACTAAACAGCCCCCGGGATAGAATCCGCATTAGCTCCAAACTCTGAGCCAGCGTAAACCCATCCCGTTCCAACATTGTAAATAACTCTCCCGCAACCCCGGGGGCAACATCGGCTATATCCAAATAATTAAAAATAAAAGCGCGGTCAATCTCCGTTAAACGTGAGTAATTGACCGCACTTGTTAATATTTGTGTTAATTCCATTGTCATTTGCTCATGGGGGGTAGGCGGACGATTAGCTTCTTGCTCCCTCCATATTTCCGCCAAAGCTTCCGGCGACAATTCAGTTAACTCGTTGGTTGGAAGGTCTGCTATGTTTGGTAGCTCTATATATCGGTCGCCTGGCCAATATGCATCAAAACCATGAGTATCGAAACCGTGCAGCGCATCAAAGTCATGATGGTATTGCGATGTTTGCAAATCGGTATAATCCCTGTCATAAAGCCCCGGGATTTCCATGGAATCAAGGTCAAAGAATGCATTCTCCTGCTCATGACTGTAGTTATGTATCGAATCAGCGGCTACTACTACAGACGAGGTTAGCATGGTTAGTATTATGATAAATGCCACTATCTGTCGTAACTTGTTAAGGGTTCTCTTTTTCATAGCTTAACTTCCTTTCTTGGGTGGGTATTTATATAGTTGAACAGAACGCGGTGGCGGGTTACGCCGCTTTCCTTGTAGGATTCAACTAACGTGATTTTGTTATTCACTAGTAAATATCAAGAAAAAAAATGGCTCGCATATTGTAGATTTGTGTCTTTATGTGTAGTATATGCGGCACAATTTCTTTTGTCAACACTTTCCATGCTAAAAAATACTGTTTTTTATAACCTATCCAGATAACAAAAGCGAGCTGAGCCGGAGGCTAACTCGCATATTAAGACAATCTATTCTTAAAATCGTCATATCCAAAGGTCTTTATTATCGAAAACTCCCCGGATGTTTTCTTCACCGCAATAGATGGCAGGGGCATCCCGTTAAAGGTATTGTTTTTCACCATAGAATAATGGGCCATATCGCAAAAAATCAGCCTATCGCCGTTTTTAAGCGGTGTATCAAAGGAGTAATCCCCAATAATGTCTCCAGCTAGGCATGTAGGGCCTGCCAGCCGGTACAAATAGGGCTTCTCTCCTGGCATACCAGCATTAATTATCTCAGGCCTGTAAGGCATTTCAAGGACATCCGGCATATGGCAGGCGGCAGATACGTCTAATAGTGCAATAGATATGTCGTTTTCTACAATTTCCAATACGGATGCCGCGAGAAAGCCGGTGTTAAGCACTACGGCTTCACCGGGTTCGATATACACTGTTAGATTATATTTTTCTTTTAGCCGGTTTATGCAGTCTATCAAAAGAGGAATATCGTAATCCTCACGGGTGATATGGTGCCCGCCGCCTATGTTAATCCATTTCATCTCATGTAGCCACTTGCCGAATTTATCTTCCACGGCTTGCAGTGTCGTAGCTAAGGCGTCGGAGTTTTGCTCGCACAGGGTGTGGAAATGTAGGCCGCTTACTCCATTAAGATGATCCGGTTTAAAATTTTTAAGCGTAACGCCAAGCCTTGAGCCAGGGGAGCAGGGGTCGTAGATGGCATGAGATCCTGTGGAGCATTCTGGGTTTATTCGGATACCGCATTCACGCCCTGCGGATAGAGTGTTATCTTTAAATTTGCGTAGTTGTTCGAAGGAGTTAAATACGATGCAGTCACATATAGCGAGTATTTCATTAAAATCTTCATTTTTGTATGCTGGGGAGAAAACATGGTTTTCTCCCCTCATTTCCTCGTAGGCAAGCTTTGCCTCGTAAAGGCCGCTTGCGGTTGCCCCGTGGAGGTATTTCCCGATAAGTGGGTATAGTGAGAACATAGAAAAAGCCTTCTGTGCCAGTAAAATCCGGCATCCGGTTTTGTCTATAACTGAGCGTAGTGTCTCTAGGTTTTTGATAAGCAGCTTCTCATCAACATAATAAAAAGGTGTAGGTATCGACATATAATCCATATTGCAATCCTCACAGGTAGCTAATTCCCCTCCCAGGAGGGGTGGCCCGTAGGGCCGGGGTGGTTTCCGCCCTTTAAAAGAACTACAAGGGCAGTTCGGTTTTCTAATAGGGATGTAACCACCCCGCACTTCGGGCACCCAGGTCGCATGGGCGAGCAGCAAACACGCTTCCCGTTTGCGACCAGCCCCTCCTAGGAGGGGAATTGGGTTTACCTAATCCACCAGCACTGGCGAGAAATCCTCTTTCCATGGCAAGCCCCATTTATTTAAGGCATCCATAAAGGGATCCGGGTCAAATTCCTCAACATTGAAGACCCCGGGCTTTCTCCATGTTCCGTTCATTATTAGCATTGCACCTATCATTGCCGGTACGCCTGTTGTATATGATATGGCTTGAGATCCAACCTCAAGAAAACATTCTTCGTGGTCGCAGATATTGTATACATAGTAGGTTTTGGGCTTGCCGTCCTTTATGCCCTGGAAGATACAGCCGATATTGGTTTTGCCCTTTGTTCTTGGGCCTAGGCTTGCCGGGTCTGGTAGCACGGCCTGCAAAAATTGAAGGGGGATAATTTGCTTCCCATCAAACTCGATAGGCTCAATGGAGGTCATCCCTACATTTTGCAGGCATCTTAGATGGGTCAGATAACTTTCCCCAAAGGTCATAAAAAAGCGGATTCTTTTAATACCTGGGATATTTACCACCAAAGATTCCAGTTCTTCGTGGTAAAGCAGGTACATGTCTTTTTTGCCGACACCGTCAAAATCATATTCCCGCTTAATCTCCATTGGCTGGGTTTCTACCCACTGGCCGTTTTCCCAGTACCGCCCGTTTGAGGTTACCTCTCTGATATTAATTTCTGGGTTAAAATTAGTAGCAAAAGGATAGCCATGGTCGCCCCCGTTGCAGTCCAAAATATCAATGGTATGAATCTCATCAAAATGATGCTTTAACGCATATGCCGAAAAAATCCCCGTTACCCCAGGGTCAAAGCCACAGCCAAGTACAGCGGTTATACCGGCTTCTTCGAAACGCTGGCGGTAATCCCATTGCCATTTATATTCAAATTTTGCCGTGTCTTTTGGCTCGTAGTTTGCTGTGTCTAGGTAGTGAGTTTTCGTTATAAGGCAGGCGTCCATTATCGTCAGGTCTTGATAAGGGAGTGCCAGATTAATTACCACATCCGGTTTGTAGCTGTTGATTAGCTCTACTAATTCGCTTACATTGTCGGCGTCTACCTTGGCGGTGGTTATTTTGGTTTTGCCACCGTCTAGTTTAGCCTTCATTGCATCGCATTTGCTTTTTGTGCGGCTTGCTATGCATATTTCGCTAAAGATATCGCTGTTTTGGCAGCATTTTTGAATTGTTACACCGGCTACACCACCGCATCCTATTATTAATGCTCTTCCCATTTTTAGGTCCTCCTATAAAAGTAATAAAAGCTCACGCAGTAATTTACACGCAACAAGGGTTGAAACGCCGCTAGGGTCACATGCGGGCGATAATTCCACCATGTCAAAGCCTACGATATTTGCAGGTGATAGCAGGTTTACCGCGTTTAAGAGTTCGTTAAAACTTACCCCTCCGGCCTCTGGTGTACCTGTGCCCGGAAAAACCGACGGGTCTAAAACATCCATATCAAGAGAGAAGTATACAGGCGTACCCCCCAATTTATTAATTGTTTCCTCCAGCCCGCAAAAACCAAATTTCTGTGTAAACACCCGGTTTTGGCTCCACATAAACTCGCTTTTATCTCCTGAGCGTATGCCAAATTGGTGGATTTTATCGTCCCCAAGTATATCCCATACCCGCCGCATAACCGTGGCATGTGATAATTTTGCTCCTAAATAATCATCACGCAAGTCGGCATGGGCGTCAAAATGGATAACATGCAAATTAGTGTGTTTACTGTAAAGTGCTTCAATCACCGGAAGAGTGACTAAATGTTCGCCGCCAATCATTACGGGGGTTTTGCTATCGTTTAAGACATTGGTGGCAAAGGCTTTAATCTGGTTTAATGCCGCCTTTGTATCCCCAATGCAAAGTTCTAAATCACCGGCGTCAAAGACGGCGATATCCTCTAAATCTTTGTCCTGGTATGGGCTGTATGTTTCAATTGCATATGACTCTGCCCGTATTGTCCTACTGGCAAAGCGTGTCCCCGGCCTATATGATGTGGTTGAGTCAAAGGGTACGCCAAACAACACTATGTTGGCATCATCATATGATTTATCGCATCCTATAAATGTTTCGACATTCTTATTCAACATCCTTTAGAAGCTCCTCTACATAGGTAGGCAAGGCAAAAGCCCCCACATGGAGGGGGGTGTTATAGTATCTTGTTTTCATGCCTAGCGAGTTCCATTTTACGGGGTTTAGGTCTTTAATGGGATGGGTTTGCTTAGACGCAAAGCCGAACAGCCAGTGACCTGACGGGTATGTGGGTATGTGGGCTTGATATATTTTGGCAATGGGGAAGGATTCGATTACTCTTTTATGGGTTCTTTGCATTGCCTGGGCATCTTCGCTGTAAAAGGGGCTTTCATGCTGGTTGACCATAATGCCTTTTTCGGTTAGAGCTTTATAGCAATTGCCGTAAAATTCTTTTGTGAATAACCCTTCTGCGGGGCCTATTGGGCCCGTTGAGTCTACTATTATCAGTGGGTAGTGGTCTTCAAACCGTCTGATATATTTAAGTCCGTCTTCGTTAAATATGTTGACCCTATCGTCGTCTAGGCAGAAGGCGGTTGAGGGTAGATATTTTTTGCATACTTCTATTACTAGAGGGTCAATCTCTACTAAATCTATGTTTTCTATTGTAGGATACCGCACCAGCTCACGAACTACGCCGCCGTCCCCTGCGCCTATGACCAATACATTTTTGATATCAGGGGCAAGAGCCATAGGTACATGGGCCAGCATTTCGTGATAGATAAACTCGTCCTTTTCGGTTAGCATGATATAGCCGTCTAGGGCTAGAAACCGGCCAAATTCTCTGGAGTCGAATATATCTATACGCTGAAACTCACTTTGCCCACTGTAAAGCTGCCTGTCTACTTTTATGGAGAACTGCACCCGCGGGGTATGCTTTTCTGAGAACCATAGCTGCATGATTACCTCCTTAATACGTTAATCCTCTCAATTTCCATGTCCTCAGTACCAGTTAACAGGCAGCCTTTTTCCTTTGCGTAGCGGATATAGTCTACAATATGATTTGTAATCATTTCCCCGGGGGCTAAAATGGGAATGCCCGGAGGATAGCACATTACAAATTCGCAGCACACGTGGCCAGCACTTTCGTATATGGGGATGGAGCGTTTTTCGGAATAGAAGGCCTGCTGAGGCATGATAACCAGCTCGGGTGAAATATATTCCCTTGTCATCATCCCGGTTTTATCCCTTTTGTATCGCCGGTAAATTTCTGCAAAGGCACTGATTAACCGCTCGATATCCTGCTTGCGGTCGCCTGCGGAAATATAGGCCAG
>Ga0123355_10020674_pt1 | contig 10519 bp, 9 predicted proteins | sample TergutEmb28metaG_3_FD_89872 | JGI IMG/M metagenome (GOLD analysis project Ga0123355, IMG submission 89872) | Embiratermes neotenicus P1 segment gut microbial communities from Petit-Saut dam, French Guiana - Emb289 P1 | ecosystem: Host-associated > Arthropoda: Insects > Digestive system > Gut ... | reverse complement strand
TTTCTATTTTGGCTATTTTATTCACGTTTTAACTGATACGAGCAATCACAAGAAAATGTGGCTACCCTTTTTGGAGAAGCGATTAGCAGAAGGTTTCTCATTTGCCGATGCAAAAAATTTAGTGAGCGAAGATTACAATCGAATTGATCGGATGCAATACGATAATTATGAGTGGCAAAATGAGATTATGTGTTTATTAGAAGTTGCCAAGGGTGTTGATGTAGCGGATATAGTTAAAGCTTGGGAAATTGATAAATATACGGATATCTTACTTAAGATATATAGGCAAAATATCCCAACTATAGAGTTTATGGATTTAATAAATGGTAAGGAATCATCATCAGTAGTTGAGAGGAAACTTCCTGTTTATGTTTCTGTGGAAGAAATTTTCGGGTTTATAGAGGAAACGGCAAAGGAGATTTGCTTGGATATTTGAGACTGTAAAATTAGGAGTTGAATATGCATGAATCAATTGCTTTCGATAACAGATAAAAATATTTACGGATCGGACAAATTGTCCGCTAATAAGCCTCGCATAGCAGTGGGAATCATTCTTTTTGACGAAAACAAGAACATTACACTCTCACATATAGGCATATGGGATTTACACATGCTGCCTGGAGGCGGGGTTGAAGATTGTACATATGTGAAAGGATGAGTAATGTTGGCTGAATTTTGGGATATTATTGACGAAAACGGCAACGCAACAGGCCGAATTCACGAGCGTGGCAAGCCTATGAAAAAAGATGATTATCACTTAGAGGTTTATGTTTGTATTGAAAACGACAAGGGCGAATACCTTATATCACAAAGGTCGCCGAACAAAACGTTCCCAAACATGTGGGAATGTACAGGTGGAAATGCGGTTGCGGGTGATGACAGTTTGACTACAGCATTGAAAGAAGCAAAAGAAGAACTGGGTATTTCTCTTAAGCCGCAAAACGGAAGAATGGTTCAGCATCGCTTACCCTGTGGCGGTGTTGGATGTAACGGTTTGATTGATGTTTGGTTATTTCGGCAAAATGTAGATATATCAACCGTAGTCCTTAAACCTGATGAAACTTGCAATGTTATGTGGGCAAGCCGTGATGAAATTAATCGTATGATTGACGAGGGGACATTTGCAACTTGGGGACAATTTACGTACTTTGACGATTTGTTCAAGAAAGGTTGAGGTTTATTATGGAATGTAAAAAATATGGTTAAGCTGCCGTTTATGGGATAAATAATTTTTTTCTTGCCTTAACAAACACTTCATATCAACTTCATATTGAGCCTCTATACTGTCCCCTGTTGAAACAACATCACAAGGAGGACAATATGAAAAGAATTTTAGCATTAATAGCCGCAATGGCAATAGGCCTGACAGCCTGTGCAGGCAATATCGGGACAACAACCACAGCCAGTATCGAGATCACAGGAGAAATTGGCGGCGAGATAACCGTCTATACCTTTGACAGCATGTTAACCGGCCCATTTTTAGAAGAAGCCGCCCAAATGTTTATGCATCAAAACCCCGGTACCGTCGTGCATGTAGAAGCATTCTCATCCATGCCGGAGATTCGCCGGAGCGAAGGGGCAGACGGCACAGCCATGATGATTGCCACCCAGGGGGATACCGCCCAGGAACGCAGGGATTACATAAACATGGTCAATACCGAGCTAATGAGCGGCCGTGGGCCGGACATTCTGGCTTTTGATGTGCTGCCATTTCACGAATACGCACGCAATGGCCAGCTGGTAAATCTGCGGGATTTTATGGATGCCGATCCCAACTTTGATATAAACGATTACCGTGTCAACATATTTGATGCACTGACCACAGCGCAGGGGCAGTTTATGTTTCCTGTCGACTATGCTTTTCAATACATTGCATATGATAGCTCCCTATTTTCAGATGCTCAGTTGGCGCAGCTGGAGGCTGGCGGCACATTTTCATTTGACCGGATGATTGAAATCGGGCAGATGGATCATATTGAGGAGCATCTGTTTGGTATGAATGCAGACCCACGCCCGGGGCTGTTTCAAGGCATATTTGCTCAAAACTACAGCCAGTTTATTGATATCGAAAACAGACAGGCCAATTTCACTGACGGTGCATTTGAAGCCTTGCTTAACCAGCTGATTGATTTGGAAGCAGGCGGTTACATCCCTCCACGGGCAGATGCCCCAGAGAGTGTGGCCATGCGCACCGACATCATGCAGCAGATGCTAAGCGAGCGATTTGCCTTTAAGCCACGCCCCAGTGCCATGCTGTTGACAGAGTTTCAGCGCCGGGATGGCCGTGAAGGTGCCATGATGATGGTTAGCGTCGGCGGTGCGATGGGCAATCCAGAGGATGACGAAATTGCCGGCATCATGGGCAATGATCAGGGGCAGGTGCCATTCACGGTAAACCAGGGCTTTGGCATTAACACCAATTCGCAAAATCAAGAAACCGCATGGGAATTTATCAAGTTTTTGAGCAGTGACGCCGTGCGCCACTCCATGCGTATGGCCGGGCTGCCCACACATATAGAGGCCTTTGAAGAACGTGCCGAGCTGAGCCTGACAGGTGCACTGTTTGCTGGCGAATTTGCTGGCCGTGCCACAGGCGGTGCTGTCTTCAGGTCAGGTGATGGCGAAGGCGAGTCTGACGATGCCGATACTGACGCTGGCCCAGTCAGGATAGTGCAAGGCCAAGGGGATCAAGGCGGCCAAATGACGATGATGGCCCCGAGGGAAATGGACGAAGCTGACCATGTCCTTCTGGCAGAGTACATTGCCATGGTAGAGCATTTCACCAGCCAGCTAAACGCATTTTTTGTAACTGATGCCATCATAGAAGATATCGTGCTGACAGAGGTGCGAGAGTTTTTTGACGGATCAAGATCGGCAGAAGATGTGGCCCAAACCTTGCAAAGCCGTATCAATCTCTTTCTCAATGAATAGACTTATTTCAACCAAATCCATAGCAAATAAGGCAGGGTTGGTCGTTCGGTATCCGAACTGCTCGCCCATGCGTCCTGGATTGCTTTTCATCCTGCCGGGGTTGCTGGGCTTCACCTTGTTTTACCTGTGGCCGTTTATCATATCTGTGGGCTACTCCTTTTTAAGCAGGCCAGTGGGCGGGGATTTTGTGGGGCTGCGCAATTATATTGACCTCATCCAAAGCCCGGCATATCGGCTTGGCCTGTGGAACACGCTGGTCTTTATCGGCATGTCTGTTCCGTTTAATATGGTGCTGTCCCTGTGGATTGCCATGCTGCTTAACAAGAGCGGCAAGTATAAGCCCTGCTTCGTATTAATCTTCCTGATTCCGCTGGTGATCCCATCCGGCTCCATGGTCTTCTTCTGGCAGCAGATGTTTGCGATAGATGGCTTTTTGAATGGTGCCCTGCACAGCCTGGGGCTAAGCCCCATCAACTGGCTTAATTCCAGCCATGCCCGGTGGGTGCTGCTCATCATCTTTGTATGGAAAAATCTTGGCTTTAACATGGTGCTGTTTATGGCGGGACTAAGCAATATCCCCAAGGAACACTACGAAGCCGCCTATGTAGATGGCGCATCCCATTGGATAACTTTTACAAAAATTACGCTTCCATGCCTGTTGCCTACCACAGTCATCGTCGTGCTGATGTCCATCATCAACTCCTTCAAGGTCTTCCGGGAAGTGTATCTGCTGATGGGCAGTTATCCGCACGAGAGCGTGTATATGTTGCAACATTTTATGAACAACAACTTCTTTTCCCTAAACTATCAGCGGCTGACCACGGCCACGACCCTATTGGCCTTAACCGTGACGGCCCTGACCTTTGTCATGTTTAAACTGGAAAGGAAGACGCTGCATGTCTAAAGCCAGTCTATCCAGCCAGCTGCGCTATCAACTGAATATCCTGCTGTTGACAGTCATCGGCATAGGTTTCCTGTTCCCGCTGGTGATAACCTTCACCAATTCCTTTATGACAGAGGTAGAAATCGCCATCAACTACAGCACCAGCCTCTCCATCTTTGATATTGTGGAAGGGGTGCAGCGGCGCTTTGTTTCTATCCGGCTGATCCCACGGGAAATCACCTTTGGTCAATATCGTGCAGTGCTGATTGACCAGCCGGCGTTTTTGATGCTGCTTGTTAACTCCATCCGGATCACTGCACCGGTGGTCGTTGGCAATCTGGCCATTTCCCTGCTGACCGCCTATGGTTTTACCTGCTGGCAATGGAAGCATAAAGAGATACTCTTTTTTGTGTATGTGGTGGTCATGCTGATGCCCTTACAGGCGGTGCTGGTGCCAAATTTCATCATTGCCGATCAACTGGGCATTTCCCAGAGTTACTGGGCCATCATCTGGCCGGGGATATTTGCACCTTTCGGCACTTTTCTGCTGCGGCAAAGCATGAAAGCACTGCCGACAGCCAATTACGAAGCGGCAAGGATAGACGGAGCCAGCGAGTTGTACATATTTATTTTTATCGTGCTGCCGCAAATGAAATCCGGCATAGCCGCCCTAACCATGCTGGTCTTTATAGAATATTGGAATGTGGTGGAGCAGGCGGTCATCTTTATCCGGGATTACAGGCTGGAGCCTTTGTCTGTCTTCTTATCCCGGCTAAGCCAGGGACAGATTGGGCTGATTTTTGCTGCTTCTGTTGTATACATGCTGTTCCCATTCCTATGGCTCCTCATAGGCCAGGAACATCTGCAAAAAGGAATCGAATTATCGGGGGTTAAGTGATATGGAAAATCCGAAAAAAAATCGTTTAAATATAAAAACCATCGCCATCAGTGCGGTTGCTTTGCTAGTGGTACTCATTTTTTTATCATCCACAGTCTACAACCACAACCTGGCAACCGTAACCGCTGCCATGCCCAGCCGAGGCCATCTCAACCAAATTGAGCTGACTACGGGCATAGTCCAATACGCAGATACCATAGAACTGGCCGCCGATATATCCGGCACCGTATCCGCAGTGCTGGTACGGGAAGGGGAAGCGGTAACCGCAGGCCAGCCCATGATAGAGATGGACTTTAGGGGTGCAGATGACGATATCCGCCAGCGCATAACCGATGCAGGCGCTGCCTTCGACGAGCAGATGGAAAATATCCGCATCAGCCGTTCCCGCCATCAAGTGGATTTGGAGCGCATCGCCTCCAACATAGGCAACACACAGCGCCAGATCAGCGACCTGCGCTCGGACCTGAACCGCAGCGATACCGTCTCCGATTTTGAAATCCAGCAAACCCTATCGAATATCGAACGCACCGAAGCCGATTTAGAACGCATCACCAGCCTATACAACGCAGGCGTTGCCACAAGGCAGGAAATGCAAAATATCGAAGACCAACTGGTTGCTTTTAGCAACCAGTTGACCCACTTGCAACAGTCATTCCAAAACCAAAGCACCGACCGGACAGAAAACATACAGCGGCAGATCAGCAATCTGGAGCATCAGATAAATACACTCAGACAAGACCAGCGATCCCGCAATCTGGATTTGGAAGCCCTGTCCCTTCAAGAAGAAACCCTGCGTAGGGAGCGGGACAATAGAATAGAAGATTACCAAAATCGCTTGGACGATTTTGACCATAATACAGTATTAAGCGCCCCGGCAGATGGCGTCGTCACACATTTGCCAATCAATCAGGGACAGCATGTGAATGCAAGCCAAAGGCTGGCCGCCTTAGGGCAAAACCTGATTGTAGAGGCGGATATTCCTTTAAGCAACACCTTTGTAACCGTAGGCAGCGAGGCCGTGCTGCACAACGCCTCCCACACATTAACCGGCACAGTCACCGTCATTAACCCGCAAGAACACACCAAACGCCTGACAATCGAGTTTGAGTCCGATGCCGTAGCCGCAGGCGAGACATTTACCATCCAGTTTGAAGAAAGAAGCATTGAGAGCTTTGTCTTAGTCCCCAACAGTGCCGTCAACCGGGATGGCGACGGATATTTCCTAAACCAAATCCGCCGCCGCCAGGGTATTTTAGGGACGGAGTATTATACGGAAAGGCTGCGTGTATACATCGGCGATGCGGATAGCGAAAATACAGTGATTATCCGTGGCATCACCTTTTTCGAGCCGATTGCTATTGCCAGTGACAGGCCTTTTGCCGAAAGGGAAACCATCCGGCTGCGAAACGAGCGTGATTTCTTTGATATCTAATGCCAATAAAATGTATGTGGGGCTTGCGCTATTGCTGGCAGTAACCTTTGCAGGGCTTGTGATAACAAACCATCAGGTGCAGCAGCAGGAGCGGCTGATAATGGCCATCCCCAATACAAGCGGCCACCTCCTGTCTGTCCATGCGGTAGAAGCAATAAATGACCGGGTAGCTCTGACCAGTTATGGTCAGGAGATAGAGCGCACCACCATCAGCCGCATTATGCTCACCTACGAGATACGCCAATCCAGAAGCATAAACGCCCTGCAATCCCGCCATGAAGTGACGTTGATAGGCACCAACCATAGCCTGCCGCACGTGCTTAACTACAGCATCATCAGCGGCAGCTTTTTTAGCCAGGATGCCTTAATCCATGGCCATAGAGTAGCGGTATTGAATAAAAGTGCCGCTTTTGAACTGTTTGGAAATATCTATGCCGCCGGGAATGAACTGAGCATCGATAACATGCCATATAGAGTAGCAGGCGTTATCGATGACGGCGATGCAGATAATTTCAATATTTATGTGCCCATAACGCTGATGGGCAATTCGGTGGGTGCAATTGCTGCCAATTTCTCAGTAAATCAGGATTTATCTGAGGAATATATACTCACCGTGTGGCAGCTGCTGGGGGTCACGTCTGATCGCTATAGTTTCATTAATTTTGATATACTGGGCACCATTGCGCAGGACAGGCTGGTACTGGCTATTTTTTTGATGTTGTTGGGGCTGTTATCGTGGGGAATCTTTAAAATCACAAAGGCCGTTAAAAAAGAATGGCATGCCTTTTGCACTCTAAAGCGAGAAATGTACATGACAGATTTGCTAAAGGGAAAATCATTTAAACGACTGGCGATGCTGGCGGCCTCGTTAACAACCATAGTGACAGCCGTAGCAGTCATTTGCTTAAACGCTTTTAGCCGCATACTCATCGCCTACGATGCCAGAGATATGCTGACAGATATCCGAAGCGAAGTCTTTTCTATACAAATAGCCGAAATGGCTCGATGGTACAATATGTCCGGCTTATTCTTCTGGGGATTTTCAGCAGTTTTTTTGATTGTCTGCCTTCGATATTTTGTGGTAAGATGAGGCAAAATCGGATACAGCAGAAAGGTAATTAAAATGAAAACTGCCATATTGGGTTTGGACATAGGCAACACAAATGTCAAAGGCATAATCATTGATGCACAAGGGGCTGTCCTGGGTTTATCCAAGATGCCGGCAACTGCTATGCGTGCAGCAGACGGCAGTATTGATGCCGGCAAGCTTACAGCCTGTATGGCTAAATTATGTCGGGAGACAGTGCAAAAAGCTGGGGATTGTAAAATTAAAGGGCTGGCAGTGGCCGGCATGGGCTGCGGCGGTATCTATTTGGATGCACAGGACAGGCCGCTTAGCTTACCGGCCATTGGAAATCATATAGACCTGATGCCGCATCTGTCCCAGCAGGAATACATGAACATCTGCGGCTACAACAAAGGCTATGCCGATAGCGGGATGATTCTGGCACAACTAGCTCGTTCTCAGCCGGATTATGTTAAAAAAATCCGCTGTTTTTTTTCATTAGTGGACTATATTAATTTTTACCTGACAGGCGTAAAAAAACGGGAGCTTTCTATCGCAGGCTCCATGACATTTCAGGATAAAACAAAGGGTACAGACTGGTTTGATTTTATTGAGGCCAATGGTATTGACATGGACATACTGCCACCGGCCTGCCGGAGTGGTGACTATCTGGGGTGTTTAACAGCCTCAGCCGCCAAAGATTGCGGGCTGCCAGCGGATACCCCGGTTTTTGCAGGGGGGCACGACTATCTTTGTGCCGCTTTTGCAGCAGGATGCGTAAACGAAGGTGATGTTATCAATGTGCTGGGCACATATGAAATGCTGGCCACCTTTTTTAACACACCGCAAAAGAATTTTTACGACCCCGGCCTGCAATCCTTTATGGATTATCATACCTATCCTGGTCGCTACACGATAACTGCAGAGCAGTATGGTATCGGATTTCATTTAAAAGATGATATTCCGCTGGGGGCAAGATTTGAAAAATTGGAGAAAAATCCACAGGACGAGCCGGAGCTGGCAAAGGTAATCAAAAATCAAAATAAAAGATTTGTGGATTGCTTTAAGTACCTGCAACATATGGCAGGAGATGATAAACCACTCCGTAATATAAAGGCAGTAGGCGGCGGAAGCCGCAGCCGCTTTTGGTTGCAGGATAAAGCAAATGTTTTGGGCTTAACAGTAACCGTGCCCCGTATAACAGAAGCCACGGCTACGGGCGCAGCGTTGCTGGCGGGGTACGGTTGTGGACTGTTTAAATCATATGAAGCGGCATCTCGCCTTTACGAAAATGTTGAAGCAGACATTCTTGAGCCGATGGATAAAAAAGAGGAGGATAATCAATCATGTTAAATGCAGCAGTAATAGGAAGCGGAAGCGTATTTTCTCCAGAGCTGGTTATTAAGTTTGCGGAAATAGCGGACAAACTGGGAGGCGTAAATCTCAGATTTATGGATATCGATCAGCCTCGGCAGGCTATCGTATCGGGGCTGTGCCGCCGTCTGCTTAAAAATCAGCTCCATGGGGATATGGTCAGCATCACTGACTATCAAAATCTTGAAGCATGCATAACGGATGCCGATTTTGTATTGTTACAACTTAGGCAAGGCGGCATTGATGCCCGCATTGAAGACGAAAAATTGGGTAAGAAATATAAATTGCCCTTTACCGAAACCATATCCATCTGCGGGATGGCGACATTCCTCCGTACTTATTATGAATACGAAAAAATAGCGGCAGCTATTGTAAAGCTTGCCCCCAAGGCATGGGTGCTTAACTTCACTAATCCGGCAGGCCAAATGTCAGAAACCCTTTCCCGCCTTGGGGTTGAGAAGGTGCTGGGTGTATGTAACGGCGTTGTATGGACAAAAAATGAAATTGAAAAGAAACTGGGCATCAACCCAGGCACATATACCATCAATTGGCGTGGCCTTAATCATCTGACGGTGATGGACGGCATATATCATGACGGCAAAAACCGTATTAACGAATATATTGAAGCCGCCTGTAAGGATGGATCGCTGGAAAAACAGATGGGCACCATATTAAACGGCTATTTCCAATATTATTTTGACCGTGTTGAAGTCATTGAAAGATTGCAGCAACAGGAAAAAGTCCGCTCTCAAATTGTAAAAGAGGTGGATGAGGAGTTGCTTGAGGAATACAAAACCGCAGATGCGGTTCCCGAGGCCATTTCTAAGCGGGGAGGCTATGGATATTCCTCTGCGGTGGTAGACATTATCCGTGCAATATGTCTGGATGAAGGGTCTGTACATCATGCCGTAGCCAAAAACGGATCGTGCCTGCCCAGCCTGCCGCAGGATGCCTTTGTAGAAATACCAATCATGGTAAACAAAAGCGGTGCATTTCCTATCGTCACGGATGATATGCCGGAATTTACCCAAGTGCTGGCCATTGCGATAAAATCCTACGAGCGTATTTTGATAAAGGCGGCTATGGAGCGGGATAAAAAAGGGATGCTGGAAGCGATGATGACACATCCGCTGCTTAACTGCTATAGTGTGGCTGTGCCATTGCTGGAAGATTGTTTGGAGGTTAATCGCCGGTACTTGCCGGAGATAAATTAAAAGGTGCGAGGGAGGATCACAATGAAAAAAATTAACGTCGGCTTACTGGGCTACAAATTTATGGGCAAGGCTCACTCCAACGGCTATAGCAAAGTGGGTATGTTCTTCGATCTGGATGCCGAAATCGTAAAAAAGGCTATATGCGGCCGGGACGAGAAATGGGTGGCAGATGCCAGCCGTAAATTTGGCTGGCAATCCTATGAAACTTCTTGGGAAAAGTTTGTGGCCCGGGATGATCTGGATGTGATAGACATCACCGCCCCCAGCAATTTTCACAAAGAGGCAGCCATTGCAGCGGCAGAACATAAAAAACATGTCTTTTGCGAAAAGCCACTGGCCTTAAACGTAAAGGATGCTCGTGAGATATTAGCTGCGGTGCAAAAGCACGGCGTTAAGCACCAAATTGGCTTTAACTATCGCTTTGCCCCGGCTATCCAGCTGGCAAAAAAGCTCATTGACGATGGCAAAATTGGCCAGATATATCACTTTAGAGGCAGCTATTTGCAGGATTTCATTATCGATCCGTCCTTCCCACTGGTATGGCGGTTGGACAAGGCGGTGGCCGGCTCCGGCTCCCATGGGGATTTGGGGGCGCATGTCATTGATTTGGCCAGATATCTGGTGGGGGATTTTAAAAAAGTAATGGGCATCCAAAAAACATTTATCAAAAAACGTCCTATCGTGGAGCGGATGACCGGCCTCAGCGGCAGCGCTTCGGAAA